>JAEAME010001882.1_pt1 | contig 13059 bp, 13 predicted proteins | sample 8958731 | NCBI WGS metagenome assembly JAEAME01 (sample SAMN16933194, study PRJNA681113) | bioreactor sludge metagenome | isolation source: anerobic bioreactor sludge (Control) | place: India:Bengaluru | collected 2018-10-24 | reverse complement strand
TTCTCTAGTATATGCTTAAATAACTCAATAATTCTTATAACTTAGATACTTTTTTACGTGACTTTTTTATATTTGTGAAATAAAATACTATCTGTAAATAAACCGTGTAAAAAAACAATTATAAAACCTGTAAGGAGCACCGCAATGGATGAAATCAGATTAAAAATTGACGGAAAAGAAGTTACAGGAAAACCGGGACAGACAATAATGGAGGTTGCCGCTGATAACGGAATTGATATTCCGCACCTCTGTTACCATCCGAAATTGAGTAAAACCGGTGCCTGCCGTCTCTGTATTGTGCGGATAAACGGTAAAATGCTGAAGGCTTCATGTACAGAGCCTGCCATGAACGACATGGATGTAGTCACTGATGATGAAGCGATCAAAAACATGAGAAAATGGCTTCTGGGGCTTATCCTTATGGAGGGAGATCATAATTGCCTCTACTGTGATGCCGACGGGGATTGCGAGCTTCAGAGATATGTCAAGATGTATGAGGTTGAACCTTCAACGGAAGAATTGATCAGAAACGAACGGGAAATTGATTATGTGACGAGCAATGCCATCAAGAGGAACGAGAACAGGTGCATCCTCTGCGGACGGTGCGTCCGGGCTTGCAAGGAAATACAGGTACAAAATGTATGGGGCCTCTGTGAAAGGGGCAGCCAGACCCACCTCATTGCCGATGACGATAAAAAGATCGGCGAATCAAGCTGCGTGAAATGCGGCGCCTGCGTGCAGATCTGTCCCACCGGCGCCCTTACTTTCCAGACAGTTCTCGGAAAAGGGCCGAGTTGGGAACTGAAAAAGGAATCGAGCATCTGCATTTATTGCGGTGTGGGGTGTAAAATCGATTTTTATACAAACAAGGAAGGACTCCTTGTTAAAGCCATGGGAAACGATGACGGGCCGAATGAGGGGCACCTCTGCGTAAAGGGGCGGTTCGGTTTTGACTTTGTCCAGAGCCCGAAGAGACTATCAACGCCTCTTATCAGAAAGAACGGCATACTTGCGGAAGCAGACTGGGACGAAGCCCTTGATTTTGTCGCGCAGAAGCTCTCCGAAATCAAAGAAAAACATGGTCCCGATGCGATAGCAGGTCTTTCTTCTGCAAAGTGTACCAATGAAGAAAATTATCTCATGCAGAAATTCATGAGGGCAGTAATCGGTACAAATAATATAGACCACTGCGCCCGCCTCTGACACAGTTCGACGGTTGCCGGTCTGGCAGCCGTGTTCGGTTCCGGAGCAATGACCAATTCAATCCGGGAAATTCCCCAGTCAGCAGGTTTCCTTGTTATTGGTTCCAATACTACAGAAAATCACCCTGTTATCGGGTCAATGATTAAAAATCAGGTGCAGAATTTCGGAAAGAAGCTCATCGTGGTTGACCCACGGAAGATTGAGCTTGCCAAGTTTGCCGATTACTATTTCCCCATTAAGCCGGGTACCAACATCGCAATTCTTAACGGATTTATGCACGTAATCGTCAAGGAAGGTCTCTACGATAAGGAATTTGTGGAAAAGCGGTGTGAGAGTTTTGAGGAACTGAAAAAATCACTTGAGAAATATACGCCGGAATATGTCGCCGATATCTGCGGGCTTGACAATGCTGAAGATATCGTGAAAGCCGCGCGGCTCATGGCCGAACTCGAGCCCATGGCGCTCTACTATTCAATGGGTATCACCCAGTTTGTGTCGGGTGTCAATGGTGTTAAATCAACGGCAAACCTGCAGATGATGCTCGGAAATATGGGGGTGGCCGGTGGAGGTGTAAATCCACTCAGGGGTCAGAATAATGTTCAGGGTGCCTGTGACATGGGCGCTCTGCCTGTTTCGTACCCTGCCTATCAGCCCGTTGCCAGCGAAGATAATAAGTCAAAGTTCGAAACAGCCTGGGGTGTGAAACAACTCTCGATGAAGCCGGGGCTTACGCTCGTGGAAATGATGAACGCGGCACATGCCGGTCAGGTAAAGGCAATGTACATCATGGGGGAAAACCCGGTTATGTCCGACCCCAATCAACAGCACGTTATTGAATCGTTGCAGAAAATGGAACTTCTCATTGTTCAGGATATTTTTCTGACCGAAACCGCTCAGTATGCTCACGTTGTTTTCCCCACTTGTGCTTTTATCGAGAAAGAAGGCACGATAACAAATACGGAACGCAGGGTCCAGCCTATGCACAGGGTTCTTGAGGCAAAGGGAAACGCCAGAGACGACTGGTGGATTACCGCACAGATTGCCCGCAGGTTGGGGGCAGACTGGAATTATGAAGAGCCGGAGGATATATTCAATGAAATCGTGAAAGTAACCCCCTCGTACGCCGGTATTACCTATGAACGTATCGAGAAGGAACTCATCCAGTGGCCATGCCCCACAAAAGACCATCCGGGAACACAACTGCTCCACAAGGAAAATTTTACACGGGGAAAGGGGTTGTTTACCGCCATAGAATACACACCCCCGTCTGAAGAGACAGATAAAGAATATCCGGTTATTCTCACGACAGGGCGTATTCTGGACCATTTCCATACCGGCACAATGACAAGGAATTCGAAGGTCCTCGATGAGAATGTACGGGAGGGCTTTATTGAATTAAATTCCAATGATGCCGGCAATTACAATATTTCCGATGGGGAGTTGATCTCAGTATCCACACGCCGCGGCAGCATCAGGATAAAGGTAAAAATTACGAACCGTCCAAAACCGAACGTGGTTTTTATTCCCTTCCATTTTTATGAAGCATGCGCCAACAAGCTTACGGTAGACAACCTTGATCCGGTCTGTAAGATACCTGAATACAAAGTCTGTTCCTGTAAGATTGAGAAGATAAGCGCGTAAAGAAATAAATATAATCCGGTGAGCCTATCCATGTTCACCGGATCACAACTTATAGTAAATCTAATCATACTAAGTTCCATTCAATCATAAAAAAAGAGAAGGGAAACCATATTCTCTTTGCGGACATCAAGGACATCTTGAGATCCTGCCGATGTGCCGAAGCTTGCCTGCGGCCAGGTCGCGTTCAGGCCATAATTTTTATAGTAGTTATTATTCCATAAAACTTTGTAACAAATTATCACGTTACTGATCCGGATCCTCTTTGCCGGAATAATTTTAAATATCTTCTGATGACTATATACTTTTTCGCAGCCTCTTTACAGATCAACAATATGATGATCCGGATTTCCACTAAAATCACTAAAATTATGATGATTTCTATAGCGTTAATGTGATATAAAAAATACGACATAAATAACTAAATGATACAAATAAGTACTAATAAGTACATAATATTTACAACGATTATCTGATAAGGAGGAAAATTGATGAAATTGACAATTGATGGAAAAATCTGCGAAGCCCGAGACGGCCAGACAATCCTTCAGGTTGCAAGAGAAAATGGTATCTATATTCCAACACTCTGTTATCTGGCGGATCTGTCGCCCACCGGTGCCTGTCGAATTTGTCTGGTAGAGGTTGAAGGTATGAAAACGCTGCCGGCCTCATGTACTACTCCAGCCACCGAAGGGATGAAAGTAAAAACCAACACCAAACGGGTCCAGGATGCCCGGCGCTTTGTTGTAGAACTGCTGGTCTCCTGTCATCCTCTTGATTGCATGACCTGTGAAAAAACAGGGGATTGCACGCTTCAGAATCTTGCCTATGAACTGGAAGTTACGGGTACACGGATGGAAGGAGAGAAACACGACTATCCAATAGACACTTCAAATCCGTTTATTATCAGGGATTATAACAAGTGTATTCTCTGTCAGAAATGTGTCCGCGTATGTGACGAAGTGCAGAATATAAACGCCATCAAGAATTCCTATCGCGGCTTTGACACGAAAGTAGCGACTGCCTACGATGGTCTGTTGCAGGACAGCAACTGTGTTTTTTGCGGTCAATGCGTGCAAGTTTGTCCGGTGGGTGCCCTGACGGAAAAGAAATCGAAAGGTAAAGGTCGCGCCTGGGAGCTTCAAAAAGTGCGTACAACCTGTCCCTACTGCGGGGTTGGTTGTCAGCTCAACCTCCATGTTAAGGGGGAACAGATAGTCAAAATAACAGCCGTGGAAGATGCCTCGCCGAACAAGGGGCGTCTCTGTGTGAAGGGGCGTTTCGGTTATGATTTCATCTATTCGGAGGACAGGCTGACAACCCCGCTGATCAAGGAAAATGGTGAATTCCGCAAGGCCTCATGGGATGAAGCCCTGGACCTTGTGTCAAACAAATTCAAGCAGATTATTGCCGAGAGCGGGCCTGACGCCATTGCCGGTGTGAGCTGTGCGCGCAGTATCAATGAAGATTCCTATCAAATGCAAAAACTCTTTCGCGCGGTGATCGGTACGAACAATATCGATCACTGCGCCCGTACCTGACACGCTCCCACGGTCGCCGGTCTGGCGCAATCATTTGGTTCGGGAGCAATGACGAATTCTTTTAGCGAGTTCGCGAAGGCGAAGATGTTCTTCTGTATCGGCACAAACATGACTGAAGCCCACCCTGTTGCAGCGACGTTTTTGAAAAACGCTGTCCGGAACGGGGCAAAGCTTATTGTAGTAGACCCCCGGAGACAGCCGCTCGTGGATTTTGCCGATATCCACTGCCAGATTAAAGTCGGCAGTGATATTGCTTTTCTTAATGGGCTTATGTATGTGCTTATCACGGAAGATCTCTATGATAAAGAGTTTGTTGAGAAAAAGTGTGACAAGTTCGAGGCCTTCAAAGCAAAAATAATGGAGTACCCGGTGGAACGGGCAGCGGAAATTTCCGGTGTCGATGCCGATAAAATCCGTGAAGTTGCCCGCATGATGGCAGCGGTGAAACCCTCCATGCTCTGTTACACCCTCGGTATCACAGAACATACAACGGGAAAAGGGAATGTCATGAGCACTGCCAATCTCCAGTTGCTGTTGGGGAACCTGGGTATGCCCTCCGGTGGGGTAAACCCTCTCCGCGGTCAGAATAATGTTCAGGGGGCCTGCGACATGGGGGCACTCCCCAATGTGTTTCCCGGTTATCAGAAAGTAATTGATCCGGCCATGACAGAGAAGTTCGCAAAGGCATGGAACGTAAAAACCCTTCCGGACAAGAATGGCTTGATGATGCCTCAGATGATGGAAGGTCTGCCAGGTAAAAAGATCAGAGCTTTTTATGTCTTCGGCGAAAACCTTGCCAATACGGAGCCTGATATTCATAAGACGGAGCACGGTCTTCGGCGAAAACCTTGCCAATACGGAGCCTGATATTCATAAGACGGAGCACGAGTTGTCTTCAGCGGAGTTTCTTATCTGCCAGGACATTTTTCCCACAGAGACGACCCGCTTTGCCCACGTGGTTTTTCCCGCGGCTGCCTGGAGTGAGGACGATGGGACCTTTGACAGCAGTGAACGGAGGGTTAACAGAGTCCGTAAAGTGAAAAACCCACCCGGTGAAGCAAAACCGAACTGGTGGATATTCAAAGAAATAGCGAAACGCATGGGTCACGAATGGACATCGAACAGTTCCCAGGAAATATGGGACAATGAAATTTCAGTACTGGCGCCGGCACTCGGCGGCATCAAGTATAGCCGAATCGAGCAGGATGGCCTCCAGTGGCCTTGTCCGAATATGGATCATCCGGGCACGCAATTTCTCCACAGGGACGGAATCTTTACGCATGGAAAAGGCATCTTTAATCCTGTTGACTGGGCGCCTCCCGCGGAAGTCCAGGACAAGGAATATCCCTATGTGTTAAGCACAGGCAGGAGACTCTTTCATTATCACACGCGAACGCAGACAGGACGTTCGGGTCTGGATTTTCTGCTTTCGGAAGAAACAGCCGATATTTCTCAGGCTGACGCGAAAACACTGGGTGTCCAGAACGGCGAATACATAAAGGTCCGGTCGCGGCGGGGAGAGGTAAAGGTCAAGGCGCGCGTGACAAAAGAAGTGCCGCCCGGCATGGTATGGATGGCCTTCCACTTCCGTGAAGGATGCGCGAACTGGTTGACGAACGCGGTGTATGATCCGGATACCAAGACAGCCGAATACAAAGCCTGCGCCGTGGCAATGGAGAAAGTGTGATACCTTTGATAAATCATCAGCGCGATGAAATGTTAGAAACGCGTATACTGTCATATTCCTATGATGAGTATGTGGGAATGGTGAGAGAATTTCACGGGAGTGAAGCTCCCGGTGTTGTTATCGGTGGTTTTATGGTGGATATGGCAGTGCGGAACCTGCCGGAAGGTATCCTCTACGATGCTCTATGTGAAACCAGGTCCTGCCTGCCTGATGCCATTCAACTTCTGACACCCTGTACTATCGGAAACGGCTGGCTTAAAATTATTCATAACGGACGCTTCGCGCTCACCCTCTATGACAAGCAGAGCAGGGAAGGGGTGAGGGTATTCCTGGACAGGGGGAAAGTTAGATACTGGCCGGAGATAGAAGCGTGGTACTTCAAATTAAAACCGGGCAAGGAACAAAGCCGGGAAAGTATTGCCCGTGAAATCAGAGAGGCTGCCGATAGTATCTTGAGCATCCGGCATGTGCGGGTAAAATCGCAGATTGCGGAAAAAAGGCATAAAGGAGGCATCGCTGTCTGTCCCGAATGCCATGAAGCCTATCCTGTTGATGACGGAGAGGTTTGTCTGGCATGTCAGGGAAACGCATTATATGTTTAANAAAAGACCATACGTAAATGGCTGGTTGCTCAGATTAATTTACGAGGGGGAAGGAGAGGGTAAAAACACTACCCTCTCCTTTTTTTGTTGAGACTTCAATTCTGCCGCTGTTTGCTTCAACAAGTTTCTTGCTGAGTGAGAGACCGAGACCTGTTCCTTCACCCTTTGGTTTTGTTGTAAAAAAAGGCTCAAAGATATTATCCATGATTTCAGGATCGATGCCTTCACCTTCGTCGGCAATGGCAATATAACCGGAGCTGTCCTTAATGCCTGATCTGATACGAACGGTGCCACCCCGGGGCATTGCCTGGGCCGCGTTGTTAATGAGATTCACGAGGACCTGCTGAACATGGATTTTGTCAACTTCAACATTGACAGATTTTTTATTTTTCTCCACACTGACGGCTACATTTTTAAAACGTGTGAGGTGATGTTCCATAAAGAGGACTGTGTCATCGATAATTTCCCCTATATCAACACGTTCCCTTTTCGGTTCGTCCATTCGCGAGAAATCAAGGAGTTTCGCGAGAACATTCGTGATCCTTCCTGCCTCTCTATCGATGAGTCTGGCGTAATTTGCTATTTTATCAGGGTCGTTTGTCTTTTCAATCCTTTTCGCAAAACCCTGTATTGATATGAGAGGATTTTTTATTTCATGCGCGATTGAACCCGCAAGTTCGCCAAGTGAAGAAAGTTTATTCGCTCTTACCAGTTGAGCCTCAAAGCCTTTGATCCTTTCATCTTTATTTCGCAGGGACCTCAGTTTTTCATCGAGGACAATATAGATATCATCCAGCTCTTTGATATTGGCTTCAAGGAGGGCGTTTCTCGCTTTGGAGATACTCCTCTCTTCTTCGAGGGCAATCTCCACTTCACGTATTTTGTTTTCATGAGACTGTTTGTTTTCTGTCATGTTCCTAATAAAGAAATACCTCGAATTCACAGTAATTATAGCCCACAGACCAGCTCTTTGTTTGTGTTGATTTTGCTTTTTTCTTGTATATCGACTCAAGAAGACCGGCGATGATGCCACTTTCCATGTCACAGAACATCTCTCCCGTGTAGGTAAATCCGGCGCAGGTAATACACTCATAAAGTTTAATATTCAGGTGGTCTTCATCGATAGTTTCCACCTCCGGTATGCCGACTTTGAGTTCCTGAATTTTTAAACGAAAATCATCGAGATCTCTTGCCCCGACCATTGCGCCGACCTTCTTCCCCATCATATAGAGCGTTGCCCCGGAACTCTCGCCGAGGATCTGCCTGATGCCGATGATTCTGAGGATCCTGAAAAGAACCAGCGGCACTTCTTCTCCCAGCCTGGGTCTTACAATAGTCTTTATTTCTTCCACCGAATATTCTTTCATAGTTTCCCCCTGGCTTATTTATGCCGTTTCTTTATTTCTTAAGGACTTTTACTATGGCCTTATGGATAAGGTTATTCGAGGCAATAATGTCATTTTTGTATAGATTGAATTTTTTTCCGGCAAGATTAGTCACATGTCCCCCGGCCTCTTCAACGATGAGCGCCCCCGCAGCCATATCCCAGGGATTGAGCTTCATTTCCCAGAACCCGTCAAACCTTCCGCACGCTGTGTAACAGAGATTCTGATGATGTTATCTTCCGGAAAGTTTTTTTGTATGAGCTTTATAATCTGTTCCTGACACGCGAAATCCACATCGGTTACGAGATTAATTTCCCCTTTGTGGTGAATCTCAAAATTCTTTTCATAGCGCCTGCGCTGGATTCTGCCTGATTCACGGGCACAGCGAACGGCAAATTCAAGAAGTTTGTCCATACGTTTCATTGTAATAATATATAGACGGATTTGCAAGGGATTGCACGTTGACAACCCACTCTTTCTGGTCTATTATTGGTCAGTGGCCGAATTAAGAAAAGATTTACTTTCCGGCAACTGGGTGGTTGTGGGATACAAGACCTCAAAGAGCGATGAGGCCGGTTTATGCCCCTTTTGTCCCGGTAACGAATCTCTTACCCCGACGGCAATCAGGGAATATAAAGATTCTCATAACAACTGGCTTATTCGCTGCTTTCCCGCCAAAAATTCCATATTTGTCATAGAAGTTGAAGAAAACAAGCGGGCAGAAGGCGTGTACGATAAAATGAGCAATTTGGGCGCCCACGAGATTATCGTTGAGAACAGATCACATACAAAAACGATGTCCATGTATACTGAAGAAGAATTTTTATTATTGATAGATATGTATCAGGAACGGGTGACTGATCTGAGAGGGGATAAAAGATTCAAATACATCCAGGTACTTAAAAATCACGGAGAACTGGCCGGTTCTTTTATCTTCCATCCGCACTCTCACATACTTTCAACGCCCATAGTGCCTGCGCGGATCGCGGGTGAAGCCGCACATTGCAGAATGCATTATCTGCAGAAAGAAAGATGTCTCATATGCGATATAATAAATCAAGAGGTTCGTCAGGGCATCAGGGTAGTCAGCATGAATAAAAATTTTGTTGCCATATGCCCTTTTGCGTCCCGGTTTCCTTATGAAACCTGGGTATTGCCGCGGTTCCATGAGGCGTTTTTTGAAAATACGAGAGATCACGATGTGAAGCGTGATCTCTCGGCTATTGTACTGGATCTCATGAAGAGAGTTGAAGGGCTTGCGAACGCTTACACGATAGAAATTCATACATGTCCAAATGTCTCTTTTGGAGACGCTTGGGAGCAGGATATACGCGGGCTCGACTATTATCACTGGCACCTGGAGATACTTCCCAGGGATTTCAGGTCGTCAAAATACAAGAGAGAAGACGAGTTCCACGTGATTTCTATTACTCCTGAAGAAGCTGCCCAGGCGTTAAAAACACAAAAAGGGTAGGAGAGAAATGATTTTTCCATACAGACGGCAAAACTGTGAGAAAACTATTTAAAAAATGGTTCTATCTTTAGAATAATCAAAGATTATCAATACTAACAATACATAAAAAATATTTAAAAAATTTCTTGACAAAAGAAACGACTGGCAGTTAAATAACTACATGTAGTATAGATATTTAGTTATCATACTATATCTAGTGTGGGTGGGTATATTATCAGAGCGAGTGGGCACAGGATATTATTTCCGTTTTTTAGAAAAAAACAAGTTGTGAGACAAATTTTAAGCAAGGGGGTTTCATGGAAACAACAGATCTAAATCTTTTCGTCAGGACATCAGAAGAAAGCATATCCGATTGGGACCGGTCAAAGATAACCGACGCGCTTATACGTGAGACCCTTATCGACAGGGATACTGCCGATGAAATCAGCAGGGAAGTGGAACAAATGACGCGAAAATCGGGTACCCAGGTCATTACAGCCCCACTCATCAGGGAACTTGTCAATGCGCGGCTCATCGAAAGAGGTCTCGAAGGCACCAGGAAGATGCATACGAGACTTGGAATGCCCCTCTATGATGTAGACACCCTTATCCTTCACCCCAATAAGGAAAACGCCAATGTACCCCACGGTCCTGAAGCGACAAACCTGACCCTCGCGGAAGGAATAAAGAAGGAATACGCGCTCCTTTCTGTCTTTTCTCAGGAGGTTGCCGATGCCCATATGAATGGCGATATTCACCTCCACGATCTTGGATTTGTCGACAGACCCTATTGCAGCGGTCAGTCCCTCGAATATATCAAGAAATTCGGACTCGATTTGCCCCATTCGCTCTCAATGGCAAAACCGGCAAAGCACCCGGAAGTGCTTCTGGCACATCTCGTCAAGTTCGCGGCGGCACTGCAAAGTCATTTTGCCGGTGCTATTGGGTGGGATGCTATTAATATTTTCTTTGCCCCTTACATCGAAGGTATGAGCGATGACGAGGTAAAACAGCTTTCACAGATGCTCATTTTTGAATTTTCACAGCAGGCTGTTGCCCGCGGCGGACAGGCAATCTTTACTGATATCAATATTTACTGGGAGGTGCCGAAGCATTTTGTCAATGTTCCTGCTATTGGCCCCGGCGGTAAGTTCACCGGTAAGACTTACGGTGATTATGAAAAAGAAGCGCAGCGTTTCGCATGGAGTCTCTTCGAGGTCTTCAAAGAAGGCGATGGAGCGGGCAGACCTTTCTTCTTCCCGAAGCCTATTGTCCATATTACCGAGAAGTTCTTCCATACTGACGGTTATATGGATTTTCTCAATCTTATTTGTGATGTTGCCTCTGATAAAGGGAACACATATTATGTCTTTGACAGGGGCGAAACGGCGAAGATATCAGAGTGCTGCCGCCTGAGTTTTAAGCTTGAAGAACGGGACCTTCTGGACGCGAAGGAACCATGGAGGATGCGTTACTGCGCGTTGCAGAATGTCTCTTTAAATCTGCCGAGACTGGCATATATGGCGAAAAATGACGATACAAAACTCCTCAATCTGGTAACTGAACAGTTTCTCATCGCGGTAAAAGCCCATAAGGAAAAGAGGGTTTTTATGGAAAAACTCCTTGCCCTCGGCGAAAACGGGCCTCTTGCCCTCTTGACGATGAACCGTGACGGTATGCCCTATCTGAGATTCAATCTTGCCTCGCATCTTATCGGCATGGTAGGCCTCAACGAAATGGTGCAGATCCATACCGGTGAAGAGATGCATGAATCGAAAAAAGCGCTTAAATTCGGCCTCAAAGTGCTGGCCCACATGAATCTTCTCACCGACAAGATGAGAAGACAGGAAAACATGAAAATCGTCCTTGAACAGACCCCCGCGGAGAGCACGAGTTACAGGTTTGCGCGACTTGATATGAGATATTTCTCTCCGGCATCCGGGAAAGTTATGAAAGGTGATATAGCTTCCGGCGAAATTTATTATACCAACTCTACGCACCTCAACGTGAAACATGCTATGAACCCTATTGAAAGGGTGACGACGGAAGGGCTCTTCCATCCGCTCATTGAAGCGGGATCGATTTCTCATGTGTGGCTCGGTGAGGCACGGCCTTCAAAGGAAGCCATCGCTGATTTTGTCATAAAAACCTTTAAATATACGACCAGCGACCAGATTGCCTTCTCTCCTGAGTTTACCACCTGTAATAAGTGCCATCGTACATCGAGAGGCCTTGCGGATGCCTGTTCATACTGCGGTTCTGCCGATGTGGACGGGATCACCCGAATTACGGGATATTTCACGAAGGTTTCGAGCTGGAATAAGGGTAAACTGGGTGAATTGAAAGACCGTTACAGGAACGGGGGATACTTCTCTCCTGAAGAAAAGAAAAAAGCATCAACGAATAAAACAGTACAAAATAATGTTGCATTCAATGAATGCCAATCATCATTATAAATAAGGAGGGGTTATGGGTATTGTAAAGATTTTCTACAAAGATGATTGTCCGATGTGCCCTACAGCGAAGAAACTGAGAGATACGCTTCAGGAAAAGAATGTCGCTGTAAATGATTTCAATGTCGGCACAGCCGATGGACTTGCGGAAGCAAGGTTTTACAGTGTCATGGCGTTGCCTACAATTCTCATCGAAGATGAAGCTGAAAATTCCCTCCAGGAATGGCGGGGAAGCGTACCCCATATAGACGAGGTCCTCAATGTTGTCCACGGCGCATAATCCGCCCGTAAAAGGCTTTATTGAGACAAGTTTTCTTGACTGGAAGGAATGTCTTTCTTCGGTTATTTTTCTTGGGGGGTGTAATTTCAGGTGCCCCTATTGTCATAACAAGGACCTTGTGATTAATCATGAGGCCCTTGAAGACATACCCATGGAATATATCATTGCGACACTCAGAAAATATCAGAAGTGGGTGGATAAGGTCGTTATTACCGGCGGTGAACCGACGATCAGTATGAGTCTTTTCGGTCTTATCGGCCAATTAAAAAGCGAGAAGATGCGCATAAAACTTGATACAAACGGCTCAAACCCGCAAATTCTGAAAGGCCTTGTCAATGACGAACTCGTCGACTATGTCGCTATGGACGTAAAAGGACCTATCGACAAGTATTCGAGATGGACCGGCGTCAATGTGGACACAAAAAGAATACGGGAAAGCATTGAATTTCTCCTGGAAGGCAAGGTTGACTATGAGTTCCGAATGACGGTTGTCCCTTTCCTCCATCGGGAAGATGATATTTATGAAGTCGCTTCATTTGTCAGAGATGCAAAGAAGTTTTTTATACAGGAATTCAGGCCGGGCTGTACGCTGAGTCTGGCATATGAACGCATGGAGCCTTTCCCGCAGGATAAGATAGAAAAAATCCGGGCGAAAGTTGCTGAGATTACGACAAAAGGGGATCAGGTTTACGAGCCATCAAGACAGAAGTTCGGTTTAATGGGTCAAAATAGCGGCGCGAACACACAGGACATTTTTCAATAGACAGCAAATTATCGTTTTGATTTTTGAGAGTAAAAAGAACGTACTAAGTTTTGC
>JAEAME010001913.1_pt1 | contig 13064 bp, 9 predicted proteins | sample 8958731 | NCBI WGS metagenome assembly JAEAME01 (sample SAMN16933194, study PRJNA681113) | bioreactor sludge metagenome | isolation source: anerobic bioreactor sludge (Control) | place: India:Bengaluru | collected 2018-10-24 | reverse complement strand
ATGGCGCGCACGCGAGCGAGCGGACGGCCCACTGCCGCGGAGTACATTAAGAGCGTGGTGTTTCCACATAATGTTTTTGACGTGTGGTATTTCGTGCTCGTAACGCGAGCTGCCGAAGCGTTGCCCGGAAGCTCGTTTTCCACCGTCTCGCTCATGGAGGAGGACTGGGAGAAAATTCCCAAACCTACCCGGCTTGCTCTCGGTCGAGTTTTTAGTCGGCAAGTGGATGCGGGACAGTTTCCCGGTATTTTTTGTACAAACCCTCAATCGACCCATATGCGGATGTACAAAAAGACGTAATCGGAGAAGCGCTGAAGAGTCTTTATTATGGTTTTTGAAAGACGAGCGTAAATACCGTTCTGTCTCCGCCACCCAGACCCACTCCCGCGGCAACCGTTGTGGTCATCGTACTTAACGTCCATCCGTTCGCGGCGTACCGGTTGAGCGCGGCATCGAGCGCCCCCAAGTTTTTTGCATCATGTCCGATGAATTTTTCTTTCAAAACAACTTGTTCGCTTGCATACTGCATGTTTTTTCTCCTTCGGATGTTATTTTTTTACCCTGTCTAGCCCTATTTTAGAACTGTTTACCCCCTGATGCAACGAAAACAAGGGCTTCGATAGAAAGGAGCGCCCATGATCCCCTCAGAGGCCTCTGGTTGCCCCTAAATCGCGTTTGTGTCGTTTGGGACGGGGAATGATCATGTAGCGTCGTTTTGTGAGAATCGGGGCTTTTTAGGGGGCGCGGGAGCGGCGTGGGTGCTTGGCAAATTAAAAGAGCAGCGGATGTGGGTGTTCCGGCTGCTCTTTATTAAAAGGGTAGGAAGATCTTAAAATTAGTACATTGCGCTATTTCTTCTTAATACGCCCCGGATCTCCCCGTCGATACGGGGCGGGTTGGTTTCCATCTTCACGCGCCGAATGAGGCAGTTTACTGAGTCCCCGAGCACCGGGCTCTGGAACACACCGTTGGGCGGAGGACATCTTACGACCGCGCCGTTTTCCAGTTCAACAAAGACCGCACTGGAGGCGACGGCTGTGTTGGTGACGATCCCGCGCATGATCATGCCCTCGGAGAGGTGGCGTGCCGCCTCATACTGAATGTTGGGCTGGGTGGTTTTGTGGGATGCCTGGGCTTCGACCCGGGTGTTCCCGTCTTGCCCGGTGATATACCGGATTCCGGTGACATCGATCGGGATCAGCTGTCCGACATAAAACTTCTGGTTGGCGTTCTGGATATAAGACCAACTGAGCTCCTGTGACGGGATTTTGATTTCCACGCCACCGGATTCGACAAACACGGTCGAGTTGGTGACGTTTACTACGCGCGCATCGATTCTGGATCCGGTTCGGATCTTGGTCTGGCCGTTCTTGTCGGGCATCCAGAATTCCCGGCATAAAATGCGCATGGCGGCCATCCGGTCGCCGATCGCTGCGCGGTTATCGATGTCGATCCCGCCCCCGGTTTTCGGGCGCATGACGATGAAGTCCACGGTGGCGCCGATTTGCTTTTTTAAAACCTTGAAGTACATATCCTCCTCGGACTCATAGCGCTCTTGAGAAAACGTGGGCCAGTCGCGGAACTGCTTGGCGTAAATACAAATCTTGTATATGTTTTTGTAGATGATGATGGCGTGTGCGCCGAACCGGTCCGTGTTTACGGCGGAAACGGTACCGGAGAGGATATAGCCTCGGGTTGCGCGCTCCAGTTCGAGGGTCGCTTCGCGAAACAGGTCCTCATCGGTCTTTACGCGGTTTGCGTCCTTGGTCACGCTCTTAATTTGGCGTTTGGGGGTAAAGAGCTTCTTTAAGCGATTGCGCTCGTCCGTGCTGGTGTTGACCGACAGCGCATTTCCCTCTAGCCGGCTTTCCACGGCAGGCCGTGCGGGTCTTTTATTGGGCAGAGGGGCTTTTTTTGCCTTGGGCGCGCGCACCGGCTCGGGCTGATCTTCTTTCGGATCGACAAGAAGCGGGATATCGACGATCTCGTCTTCTTCTTCCAGCAGGAATTCACCTTCGTCGTCTTCCGGAAAGAAAAGCGGGGTTCCGTCATCGTCGTCCCATTGAGGGGCCTCTTCGGTGATGTCTTCTTTGTCCCGTGTAAGCCGGATTCCGTCGAGCTCTTCTTCCTCAATCTCTGCTTTCGGCTCGCTTTTCTTCGCGGACTTTCTCGGTGGCTTTGCCGGGGCTTCTTCCGGGATAGGCTCGGACGTTAAGGCGTCCATGTCCTCCGCAACCGTCTTTTTGGCGCGTGCAGATTTTTTCGGGGGCTTGGGGAGTTCGGTTTCGATGGGTTCTACGATCGGGTTTTCCGTCTCACTCATTTTCTTTTTCTCCTTTTCGGACGTTCTTTGGCTTTAAAATGCTTTGCTTTGGTCTTAATGTCTAGCATACAGTATGTTCCCGTTTTATTTCAAGGGTCCAACGTCCACGTTTTCACTTTGTGAGTAGCGGGTGTTGGGTGTACGGAAGTTCCGTGCCGTAAAAGGGGGCATATTTGTTTCGGATCTGCTGTTCGGTGAGGATCCGAACAATGGGGTCTTTCCCGGGCTCCGGCTCGGTCGCTTTCATGTCGATCGAAAGGTCTCTTTCGATCACGGTTTGGAGTTCGTCCATGATTTTACTATCGAGGACCAAAAGGTTATTGACAAACGATGTTTTGATTACCGGCCGGAACTGAAGGCAGGTGAGGGAGGAGGGACATCGCTCCGATCCCAAAAAAGCCAGAAATCCGCGATAGCGTGCCAGTTCCAAAAACCGGTATGGGAACTGTTCTTCGTTAAAAAGCGCAATCTCCGGGATAATGAAGTGGGTGGGCCAGTAAAAATAACGCCCGATCTCGGTTCTGCCGACAGAGCTCATATACATGATGATATGCATCGCAAACAGTGTATAGAGCCGTTCCATGCGCGGGGAGTGCGCGGGGGTTTCCACGCTCATAAAGATCGTCGTTTTGTCTTCCTTGCCGCGCATCATCTGGAGCATTTCATTTAAGCCGGATACGTCGATCACTTGTTCCAGGCGTTCGATCGGGATCGCGCTTTGGGCAATCGATTCACACAGTTGCTCCTGCGCGTCTGAAGGAAGAGATACCGAAAGGATCCGGTAGCCATTTTCTTCTAAAACCGGCTCCAGAATGGCTCGATACTGATCTGCGTTGTCCCAGATGATCATGGACTCTTCGCGGTTAATGACCTGTAGTGCATAGAGGATCTGCATGTTTTCGATCCGCGATCGGTCCCCTAAGCACAGCGCATTGGTCACGGCGGTCTTGTGGTCGATATTGTTGTTGCGCTTGGCGCCTTTCGGGATGTGAAAATACTCGGACATGATCGTTCCGTTTTCCGTCACGCCAAAAATGGTGCTTTTGGTATAGCGAAGTTTTTGGAGGTACAAAAATCGTTCCATCGGTGTAATGGGCGGCTGTTCGGGCGGGAAATCATCCTCGGAGCGGACAACCGGCTGTCCGGGGGTCGCGGAAGGTCGAATGATCAAGGGTTCAGGGTTTTGCTTGTTGTTCTCCATCTTTTTTTGGTTACTCCTCTTTTCTATTTTTTCCCGTGTTTTCTTTCATCAGTGGATATGCTTCTTGCGGATCCGATTTGGGTACGGGGATTCGTTTGGGCTTGAGCAGTTCCTGGTACTGCTTTTGTGCGGTCAAGGGTTCTTTCTCGGTTTCGTCCGGTATGGGCGGTTGGTTTCTGAGCGGAGTAGGGGAGGGGTCTTTAATGGTCTCGGCATAATACCATTTACGGGTTTCTTCCACAAAGATCGGATTGCGTGGCGGTTTTTGCAAAACAAGCGGAGCGTCCTTGGTCCACTTCTTGTTGTCGATCACGACCCAGCGCCCACCCTGAAAGTACGGGTCCGGGGTCTTGCCTTCCGGGAGGGCTTCGCGCTTTTTGTTGTAGTACGCATGGGTTCTTGCGTCAAACTCAACGGGGTCTCTTTTGGGATCGATGACCGGCACGCTATCGCGAATATTCTCCATCTCGACTTGTGCCCGAGGTTTTTTTTCCGATCCGGCCGGGATATTTACCCGGGGCCGGCGGTCGGACGGCAGTTCATGGCTTTTATTTTGGATTGGCGTGTAGAAATTTTCTGCACGCTGAGGCGTGTTCGCGGCGGGCTCGCCTGGATTGGATCTGCTCGGGATGGCCGGCAGGGAGGCTGCGGGAGGTCTCGTTGCTTCCGGGGTTGGCGTGTGGGAAAACTCTGCACGCCAAGGCGTGTTGGCGGAGGCGTCTTCTAGGGCTGAGCTGGGCGCCTTTTTGGGGATGGCGTGTGATTTGTGGTGCACGGCGGCCGAGGATTCGGTTTCGGAGTACATGGGGTGCTCGGTCATGTCAAAGATGTCCAGTTGCAGCGGATAGGATGACGAAAGAAAGACCAGTACGCCTTCGCTTCGGAACATTTCGCCTAGGGTTAATGTTTCTCTTTTTCCTTCGCCGTAATTGACCTGTTTGGTTGGGTGGTAGTTAAAGGCTTCGCCGATCGTTTTTTCGAGCACTCGCTCTTCGCGTTGGACAATCGTCATGGTTCCTGCACGCTTGCCCATGAACTCGTTGGTGGTCATGTCGTTACTGCCGATTAAAACCCAACTGGCGCAGTTGTTGAGTACCGTTCTGGTCATGTCGATTCCGTAGAGGTTATGGAGCATGTTGATGTCTTGGAAGATCAGCGTGGTGGAGATTCCACGCGAACGCACGGCAGAGACCTTTTTATCCAGATCCTTGATCTCGCCGAGTTGGTTGGCCTCCTCTAGGTAGAACGTGATCGGGCGCTTGCCTTTCCGGCCGGGCATGGTGTCGATCTTGGCCACCAGATCGGAGTAGGCGAAGTTGATGAGGATTGAGTTGAGAAAATAGAACGTGTCGTCTTGGTCGTCGGTTCCTAAAAAGAACACATGTTTTTCTTCGCCGGCCGCGTCGGTCAGATTAAAGTCTGAGTGCCCGACGAGTTTTTTTACCTTGCCGCCAAACAGGCCCAGGATCAACCCGAGGTTATACACGACGGATTGCTTGACGATATCGCCCGAGTTATAGAAGATTAGCAGCTGATCCATGGCGGGGTGATCCGGCGGGAGAGTTTCCGGGAGGGTATATAGGTTTTGTACTTCGTGCGTGATGAGCCGCCCGATTTCCGGAATGGTGTTGATTTTGTTTTTCACATATTCTTCGTTGCTGGTGACATATTGGATCAGCCCGGTCAGAAGCGACGTCGCCGCCGTGATCCAGAACTCGGTTCGGTTTTGTTCGGAGTTCCGGAAGATGATCCGGTTTGCAACCATCGATGCTTTTACGAAATCTCCGTTGATGGAATCTAAAGGGTTCCACGAGTCGGATACGCTCATGAAATCCGGCTTGGTGGCGAACAGGTGCACGTGGTATCCGGCCTTTCGGAACTGCTCGCTGGTGAGTGCGTAGATCTCCATCTTGGGGTCGTTTATAAAACAGTTCTCTCCGCGCCGGATGGATTGGTAGACGTTGTTTACCAGATATCCCCGGGTCTTTCGTCCGCCGGACGCACCAAAGACTACTGTCGAGGAGTTGTAGTTCTTTTTCCCGGGGCGATACTCCAGATGGCGCGCAACGACTTCGCCGGTCTTTAATTTTCCGTACATCGGCCCGTCGTTGGTCTCGATGGGTTCCACGCGAAGCGAATCTCTTATTTCGCGCTCGGACATGAACCGGTCGGAGCCGTAGGTATCGTTTTCCGATAGATCGATTCGGCGTGGATCCAGCGTTCCTGTTTTTCTATAGATCGCGTATAGGAGCCCGCCGGCAAAGACCATACATATGAGGGCGTAGACAAAGAATGATTTGGTCGTTAGCGTGGTGCCGATGCACGCGAAAAAACCCATGTCCAGGGTCGGGTCTTTAAGGTAATCGGGGGAGCGTGCAATGAACCCGATGACCACGGCCAGAAAGGTCATGATTAACACGGTTCCGATTAAGGCGATTCCCATTTCCCGCTTTAGCGTGCGCGTGCTGCTTTTTTCCAGTTCCTTTTCCATGCCGGCATACGCATAGCGATTTTTTTTCATGCCGAGAACGTACAGGCTCTCCCCAATATGATTCCGGACGGATTCCTTGAAATCTTGAAACGGATGATCTTCATCCTCTTCGTCGGGCTTCTGGGTTTCTTTTTGGGCGGGTGCCGGTTCTTCTTTCGAGGCGGTTGTCTTTCCGGTTGGCGTGGGGGGATTTATCGGCTGTTCTTCGAACGGACGAGGATCCGGTTCCGGCGTTTCGGGCTCCATGTCGTCGCACATGATCGGCGCTTGGTTTTGTTCCTCTTCCATGGTGGTGCTCCTTTTTTCTTTGACGCTTTATCTTCCCTGTCTGCTTCGGCGTGCGAGAGGGTGCGAACTGGTTGATGGCGTTCCACACCCTGCGCCGCTTCGCGGCGTTATCCATCTATAATATCGTCTTCGAGGGCACGCATATATCGAATGAGCGTTTCCGGGTCGTGTGCTTTCAGGACGATGCCGGATTGCCCGGCCAAAAGATTTTTGTAGAGATCCTGTTGTCCTTTAAAGATGTGGATGTCGTAGTCCGGTATGTTCTGGATCGACCAGACGTTATGTTGGGCACCCTTTTTGATTTTATCGCGGATGTACAGAAGGGCCCGGGCGTTCGGAACGATGCCGACGTGGCACATGGTTTCTTTGTCTTTGGCGTGATCAAACCGGTGTACGGTGATGATATTATCCTCGTCAAAGATTGAGAGCTGCGCCCTTCTCAGGTGGCGATCCATCGAAAGAACGTCCAGCGTCCTACGCGCCCCTTCGGGGTCGGTGGTCATAATATATACATCCCGATAATCCGTTGGCATATTTTTACACATCGTTTCAATGGTGTTTTCGTTCACGATCGATTCGGGGAGAATATAGATCGCCTTGCTTTCTACAGCAGGAGATTCTGCATATGAACGCACCAGCGTCCGGATGTGTGTCAGCATTTTTTGCTCCGTACCGGGGCGGATTTTTTCGATTTCGTCCTGCGCCTCGATCCAATATATGCTGTACGCGCATCCGCCTAGATACAAAAATCCAGTTATTGCACTTGCGTTAATTTCGTTCTGTCCGAACGTTTTTGCCCTTTTTATATCATACGCGCTGTAGTAGTAGCCGTCGTTCCATTTATCCGCTGTCTTTTCCGTGGATAGTGCCGCACGACGATATGTATCTACGTCCATGCTCATTTGTCGCATGAAGTAGGAGGCTCGCGCTCGCTTAAACGCTCGCTGTCTTCGGTCTCCTGAATCTTCCCATTTATATGTTTCAGCGTTACTCTCTGCTTCCCATTTTTCAAAAAGAAGAGGATCGATATCTTCGAGGATACGCTTCATCTGATTTTCGTTTTTCTCCGTGATTGGCATCAGCCGTACGGTCTTGTTTTTTTTGGATCCCACGATCTTCATGATGTCCGAATAGTGAGAGAGAATTTTCCCGGCATACCCGGTTGAGCCTACGATTTTAGGAATGTCACTTCGGCTCACCTCTCCGTTTTCATAGAGGTGACTTAGCAACCTATTACGAGCACTCAGCTCTCCTGTTTCTTTCACTACTCTGTTCATCCGTTGCTACCCTTCTGGTATTTGTTTCATCCCTAGTATAATTCTGCTTTCTTTTTGCCCTTTTCCGAGTGAGTAAACCTCCCCATTCAAGGGCGTTTTAAGTTTTTTTACACATAGTAACAAAAATTTTGCTTAAAAAGGCCTGTTTATTACACCTTACTTTCTAACACATGTAATCCTTAATCCATGCTGAAAACCGACTTTTTGCGATAAGGTAAACCTCTGTTTTTTCCGCTTCGGATTCTTTATACGTCTGATATAGATCGATGTTTTCCGGTCGATCCGAAGCGAGCGCGACTGCGGCAATCTGATCCAAAAAAACCTTGAACGCGCGGTTGTCGTAATCGAGTTGTTTGTTTTTTGGGCCAAAGTGAACAAAGACCACGACGCAATTTACTGCCAGATCGCGCGGGACCGGCCGGGCACGCGTTTGCAAATAAATCGGGAGGCGCACGAGGGTTTGGGCCGCAGAACCCGCGGTGCTAAAGTGTAGCCGCGACAGTTTGGGGACGGGCGGAAGGGAGAACCGATAGATCTCCCCGTCCTCTTCGGGTACCGATTCGGAATCGGAAATCGCCGGGTAGTTATGGTGGATCGCGTCGTCACTTTCCGGGTGGTATTCAATCTCCGAGATCGATCGGATCAGCATTTGCACGAGCGTTTGATGAACGCGCACCGCAACGTCTTCCGGCGCGTATTCGTCGGAAAGACCGCGAAGCTCCTCGACCAGCGAGGAAAGTTTATCGACAAACGCTTCGGAGATGTAGGGCATTTAATCGTCCTCCGTTTCGTTTGCTTCTCCGAACCGTAGATAGCGCACATCCCAGATTCGCGCCTGCCTCATGTTACTTACGATCGCGGCGCTGTCCGAAGGGGTGATCGGCTGGATCTCGTTCATTTGGTCCGACTTATCGAGCATGTAGATATACGTGACTTCGTTTTGGTGAATGGCTCGGGCGCGCATCAGGGTGGTGATGTTTCCGGCCGGAACCGGAACAATCCGGATCAGGGTTCGGGAAAGAATGTCCACAAAGTCAATCCCGTTAAGTTCGTTAATCCCCATCACTTCGATCTGAACATTGTTCCGAACAAAATCCAAAACGATCCAGAACGCTTTTACGACAAACGAATTCGGCGCCATGGATGAGGCATCGACACAGTAGTAGTCCGGGTACTGGGGCGAGCGTAAAAACAGTCGTTGTGCGGAGGAAAGGGAAAGGACCTGTTCGCGCTTAAACGCGTCGAGCTCTCCTTTTCCGTGCAAACGCATCGCTTCGCACAACTGGTTGTGATGCAGGTTTTTGAGGCGGGAAAGGTAGTGGATCACCGTCTCAAACGGGGGCATTTTTTTGACTTGGCTAAAACTTGTGTTCATTTTCTTCATCCTTTCTGTTGGCGATCTTTTTGGGCTAGTTCGCGGAGCGTTGCGGCATCGGTTGTGATTCGCTTGTGTTCCAGTTCTGAGGCAATGATTTTCACGGGGATCCGGTTGGTGGATCCGGAGCCGACGCAAAGGAGCACATCGCCCCGGGAGGCCGCGCGCAGTTCGGTGGTTTGTGATTCCGTTAATCCCATAACGTCCTGAACCTCTTGTGCCTGTTGGGCTTCCATGCCATGCAAAAGAACCGTCTTACACGCGTTCAGTATTCCCTTTCCGAACGCGCCCCCGTTTTTTGCAAACAGGTCGGATATATCCTGGCTGGCCAGCATGATCGCACCGCCGTATCCGCGAATGACTTTGGCCCATTCTAAAAGGAAGTCGGAGGCGCTATCATCGGAAGACGCACCACACATCGTCCAGAACTCGTCGATGATCAGGAGTTTATTTTTCGTACGGTCTTCCTCGATCTCGCCGCGCACAACATTTGAGGCGATATACATTCCGAGCGGAACCAGTTTCGGGTCGATTTTTTTAAGCTCGGAGAAGTCCAATACCGTAAATCCGGTCTTCAGATCGACGTTGGTATGACCGTTAAATCCGACGCCCGAGCCTTCCGTAAAGTAGCTCATGGCGGCGGCCAAACGCTTATAATCCGAATCGGCCGCATACCGTTCCTGAACTTTTCGGGTTACGTCTCCGAGCGTCGGCATGGTCTTTAACGAATTTGTTCCGGGAATATAAAGCGATTCATTGTCTTCCGTAATCCCCTTTTCTGCATATACTTCGCGCAGAACGACTTCCATCCGGCGCTCTTCGGTCAGGGTAATATCGGGATCTACAAGTCGGAAAAACGGACGCATCGATCCTATTTTTGTGAGCAACAGGCTGGTTTCCGTTACGATGTCTCCGGAGATTGCGACTTCCGATTCGAAGTCGGGGATCCGGATATCCAAAATGTTGATCCGGTGCGAAGAGGACGGGGAGATCTTCACGACCGTACCGCCAAAGAGGGCAGCGAGCCGATAAAACTCCACGCCCTTAATGGGCGCAATGATGAATACCGGAATGCCGCGCAAGCGCGTCCGGGACGCAATCATGCCCATCGAGTAGGTTTTGCCGTAGCCCGATGAACCCAGCGCAAGAATGTTCGCGTTCGGGTGCTGGGAGGTGTTGAAGTTATTAAAAAACACCGCTGATTTGTTCTCGCGGTTTTGCCCTAAACAAAATCCGGAATAGTCGTTTAATTCAAACGCAGCAATCGGATAAAGCGCGGCGGCCGAAACGGATCCGATCACGCGCTCGGCTAAATGCTCCACTTCTTTAATGGGCTGGTTTATAAGCCGCGTGGCGTGGAAGGCTTGACCTTGGCGATACCGCAGGGGAGAGATGCGCATTCCGCTGCTTTCCGCAAGGGACTCGACGCTACGGATCATGTCGGAGAGTTCCTTTACGGTGTTGGCGTTGATCGTGATGTAGATTTGAAAGGACATCATCCGCTCGCCGTATTCGATGGCGCTCATGATCTGCTTTACCGCCTGATACTTTGCGTTTACATAGTCCTTAACGGCCGACTCCCCTTTCAGGGTGTTTTGCGATTTGATCGCCGTGTTGGTCGCGCTCCGAAGTTTCGAGCGCGTCAGTTCGGATTCCTTATCGGTAATAAAGATATCCATATCTATTCCGCGCCCGAGCGGCCAATCGAGCCATCCCGGATAGATGTAGTTGGGTAAAGAATCCCCTTCAATATAAAATGTGACCCGAAACATTCCGGCACATACCGAGTATTCCGAATGACTTAAATCCAGTCCTTTCGGGGCAATATAGTAACTGTCCGGAATCGCGGCGAGGGCTTCTTTGTCGGAGACTTTGTGGTAGGCGACCAGCGAATCCACGTATTTATTTCTGCGCATCGTCATGGAATCCACGCGCGGCGTTTTCCGATGATAGGTTTCAAAAAGAAGGGTTCTTAGCCATTCGTTTTCTTCGTCGATGTTATGAAATTTACGGACGCGATGTCCATTTCCTTCGTAGAAGGACTGGCATTCACGCGCTACGGTTTCGAGTTTGTTGATGGCATCTTCTTCGCCGGCATAGCCGCCTTTTAAGGCTTACTATACATCCGGCGGAGGGTGTACGACTGCTTTTTCCGGTTCGGGTTTAAGCGCATCTGAATGTGCTTACTAAAGGGTTCTCCGTAAAACCCTTTCCCGACGAAGAAAAATACCGTGCCCCCGACCGCCAGATACGTTCCGAGCCGTGCCCATGCCACGATCGCGTTGGGCAGAAGAAGAAAGGGGATGCCGACCAGAATGGCGGCAAGGATCCCTTCCACAATCCCGCGAAACGAAAACGTGAAAAAGGTCAGTTTCTGACGGAAGTTTAAGGGGATCAGATACGACTTCGGCCCCCTTGTGCTATTGCTGCTCATGGTTTACCTTCTTTCTCTATTCAGTTTTCGACAAATATCGTTCGCTTCTTCGTTTATGAACCGGGGTTATATCGGCTGTAGTATATTTGTCTCAGGATCTTATAGTCTTCATAACCGGGCGCTTCAAGGAATTCATTGCGCTGATAGTAGGTCACATCTTCCGGGAGCGTTTCATAATAGGGAAGGGACAGGTCGCTTCCTAAGAAGGTTTTTCGAAACGCTTCCTTTTTCTCGTCGGGTGCAAAGACGTACATCACCAGCCCTCGGGAGGTTTCGCTCGCTTCGACCGCCTTGGCGTTTCCGTCCACAACCGAATACGTATCGGTATCCCCGTTATACGTGATACTTCGGAAGGCAAGCGGCGCGCGCAGGACGTCCATGACCGTGTTGGGGTAAAGGGGAGAGGAGCGCCGGTTTTTTATCACTTGCGTGATGTAGTACATCGATTCCGTTCCGTTTCCTTCGGCCTCGACGACTTGCGCGCAGAACTCAAAGGTAGCGGCGTCCATCCCGATCGCATCTAAATCGTATTGTTTGAGTTGATCTGCGGTCGCGGCAAGTGTACAGCCAAACCGTGCGTCAAAAAGCCACGGGAGATTTGCTTTTGTGTTTTCCGTAAAGCGTATGAAATAGGTAAACGCTTTGTCCCGCGTCGAAATGACGCATCCCACGCGTCCGCCGGCTTCGTGAATAAAGACCGGCGCGCCGGTTTCGTCATATTTTAGAAAGATTCCGGTGTGTCCGGCATCGACGCATACGTCCCCGGGCTGAAGTTCGGTCGATTTCACCAAGGTGTAGGACGGGTGCTTCGTATAAAGCGAGATCATCTCCAGCGTGGAATAGTTTTTCATCGGGTTTTCGGTTGCTGTTTCTGCATAAGCGGTCTTATAGACCCATTCAACAAACCCGGAACAATCCAGTCCGTAGTACACGTCCGGTCCGGACGGGTTTTCGGAAGGCGGCCATACGTTTCCCCATTGTACGTCCCAGCCCGGTTCGGTTCGCCCGCCCCAGTAATACGGAATTCTTCCGACTCCGGACAAGGCGATATAGATGAGATATTTTTGGTTTTTGCTGGCGTTCGTGAGCCCGTCCAGGATCTCCTGTGCCTGTTCTTCGGTGAGCGGCTCTTGTGTTTGGTACCCGTAAAAGTTAAATGCGGCACTGTTTAAGAGTTCGTATTGTGCATCGTACCCGGCGATCAGCAACAGATTGATGGCTTGTTCCCGGCAGATATCGCCCTTCGTTAAAGGCGCGCCGTACCGACCGGTTCCGACGATCTCGTTACTGTCAAATCCGTACATCCGATTGAGTTCTTCTTTATAGTTCGGGGTAATGATGATGGCTCCATAGGTTTCTGTTTCTACGTCCAAAATGACTTCCTGGGTTTTTCCGGTGCGCATATAGTATGTTTTTTCGGTCGGTGTCGTGGTTGAATAATCGGTAATGGTGATTTCGGTATAGACCGGTCGGAACTGTCCTTCCGTGTTGATGGTTTCGTCACTGATCCGCGCGTATACTTCAGCGGATTGCCATATCCCGTTTTCGTCTTCAAACGTGATCAGGGTGCTTTTATATGCCGGCCAGCGGGTCGGGACCGAACACGAAACGGTTTGTGCTTCCCACGTGTACGTAAACAGTTTCATGTCCAGTAAATCGCGCTGAAGATCTAGCG
>JAEAME010001928.1_pt1 | contig 13070 bp, 12 predicted proteins | sample 8958731 | NCBI WGS metagenome assembly JAEAME01 (sample SAMN16933194, study PRJNA681113) | bioreactor sludge metagenome | isolation source: anerobic bioreactor sludge (Control) | place: India:Bengaluru | collected 2018-10-24 | reverse complement strand
TATGCATCTGGAGTGTACACAACTTCCGTCATTAAAATATGGAAGCTCGAACTTATCAGGGAAAACTGTCTTGTGAGTATGACCGGCAATCATTACCTGATTTCTTTCTTTTACCCATTCAATTAATTTTGTCTCGACTTTTTGCCTTTTCTCCATATTCTGAGATGCTCTGGTCGGATCCTGTACCCCTATCAGTTCAAGCGGTCTCCATAAATGTCTTACAAGATATCTGCCTATTCTCCAGTACTTGTAGTTAAACAAATCGGCCTGATGCCCGTGTATGAGCAGTATCTTTCTGCCTGTTATTTTATGCTTTAATACAATACTTTCATGCATACATATACCCGGAAAAAGAGGTGCTTCCTTCTGCTCACATTCGTCAAAGAAATGGGTCATCCCCTTGGTAAGACTTTTCTTTCTTTTAACTATATCATGATTTCCGTATATAAAATACAGTCTTCCTTCTTTATATAATTTTGACATCAGCCAAAAGATATTACTGTAATTTTCTATTATCTCGCAGATGCTTTTATTTTCCCACAGTTCGTCACCGTCACCCAGTTCTATGTATGTAAAATCATTGTTATAATAGCTAGTCAGAGCGTAAAAATACAACTGCTGATTTTTTGCAAAATTGTCCGCCCCGCTGCCGTCTCCTCTGTGACAATCACTCATAAATATGAATTTTGAGGTGTCATCGAATTCAATCACTTTGGCGGACTGAAAAACTTTATCTATTCTTTTTATATGTCCCACTGTATACCTCCTTTTTTATTTTAATTCTCTATTTTCCCTGTAAACAGTTTCTTTGACTTACCCATCTGGAATATTTGTTTATACAATTCCGGATTTTTTTGCTGAACTATGCTAACTTTTTCAGACATACTTTTTGCACCCGCAGTCAGTTCCTGATAATTTTCACACAGTAAACGGTTCCTTGACTGTGTGATCTTATCCGTTATTGCTGATCTTGTATAAGGCTGCTTTGAATATGGTTTGTCAAAAACAAACTGTACAGTGTTGTTTCTTACATATACTTCATTGGTTTTATATCCTAATTTATATAAAGCACTCAGGAATGCATCCTTCATAATACTGTCTGTAAAAGATATACTTACCGACATTTTTATTTGAGAAGGTTCGGAAAATTCACCTAACTTGAATCCTGTAAGCCACCAGTGTCTTCCTCTTGCAGAAATTAATATTTTCCCGTTCTTTCTTGCCACGAATGACAGATTTAATAAACTGTCGTCATTTACGCTATAGTAAAAGGTTGTATTATAGCCTAACAATTCATCATAATCAATCATCTTAATTATATTTAACTTTTCTTTTTTATTATTAAGGTCTCCTTTTACAACCGGTGTGGCAAGATCAAGAAGTCTATCCCATCTCTTCTCATCATCAATGTTTCGATCAACTTGTTCTTTTACATCTTCTTTTGGTATAAATTTTTTTGTACAATAAACACCTATTTCACACCCTGTAGTCATTCCGTACTGGCCTTTCCATAATTCTATTAGCCACTTGTATCCGCCATACTCAAATCTTATAGGTTCGCTGTCTATTATCATACTCATAGGCGGAGCCACTACGTCATAAAGTCTTGTATATCCGTATTTACGTTGCCACGGATATAAAGATGAAAAGAAATAATCCTGCTCAGGATCATACTCGAATCCCGCTTCCTTTATTTTCTCTTCAAATGACATAAATACATCCTCGGGATCCATTCCCGGGTTTGTAAGACCGATAAAGTTACCCAACCTTTTCATTATCTTTAACAATAAAGGCTTTATAACTTTTCCTGTATTAAAAACAGATAATACAAAAGCTGCAAGCAATACGACTCCTATACAGGTTAAGCTGATTATCTGTAGCATATTTAATTCCAGTACAACTGCTTCTATTCGTAGTAAACTATATGTATACAATTTCATCACATTTTATTTTAATCCAGTTATATAATATTCATCATTAAATGTATTTGCTATATAATTTTTTATTAAATAATAATTGATAAAAAAATAACATTCTTAGATTGACAAATAAATAACAATTGTATATATTATTAGTGTAAAGGTAATTCAACTATACATAAGGGGTTTTGTTTATGGAGATTAGAGTTTGTATAGGCAGTTCATGTCATTTAAAAGGATCCAGAGAAGTAATAAACAGATTGAATGAATTAATAAGGACAAACAATCTGGAGAACTTTATTGAACTGAAAGGTTCTTTTTGCACAGGTGATTGCTTATGTAAAGGAATTATGATCAGGATAAATGATACTGTACATTCCGTAAACCGCAATGATGTTGATTCATTCTTTATAAACAGTATATTACCAAACCTCCCAAAAGCTATTTAATTATATAGCACTTTATTACATGGTCTTTTAATTTTACAACTGTCCAAAAATTCAAATATTCATCAGTTCGCAATTTGTTTATCATTTTATTTCATACTGTTTTCCCCCGGCAACGAGAGTACAAGGAAGTCTGTCCGGAATAACGCATATTGATATTATTCCGAATGTGTGATACAATAACTTTACAAGAGGATGTGACCACATTGGATAATAAGTTTATAACCGCTCAGCAAGTGGCGAAAAAATGGAATATATCTGACAGACGCGTCAGGGTACTTTGCAAAGAAGGTAAAATTCACGATGCCGTAAAAGAAGGAAAGTCATATAAAATTCCAGCAGATGCTACGAAACCTGCCGACGGACGTGCGCGAAAATCGATTGTTAAACCCACTGCCCGTTGGCTAAAATGGAATAACGATGTGGTCGGAACGATTGACGGCACAAATACGGTTACCTTTATAAATCCCGACTATAATGAGGTCGTTTCACTCTACACACGCGGTGCGCAAAATTGGACACCGGAGCTGTTTACCGAGTTTTTATCTGAACGGATTGTCAGCCGGGATCGTCGGGATATTGAAAAGATATTGTTCTGTTGTGGGTTGTCTCACTACGATGTTTTACGTATTGCCGAAATCACAAGAGGTATTCATCCGAAGGATTTGCTCTGGATTGCTTACGATGAAAACGAGCAGCTTGATACGGTGATTACCGATGTTTTCAGCTCAGTCTTCCATCAAAAGATCGATCTTCAAGGCGACAGTATTGACACACCGGAGGGATATAACATTAAACGTTACGGTGTTTACGATGGAAATTATGGTATCTACAAGAAGCGTATCAGTCCGCTGACAACCGATGTGGAATCTGAAGTAGTGGTGTATCTGTTGGGGCGAAAATTAGGGATCTCTTGCTGCCCTGCATACCTTATTGATAAAGATACGGTATTTTCTGCTTTTTTGTATGATTTCGCAAAAGAATATATCGTTCATTTCCGTCGTTTTTTTAATGGCGCACGTTCTTATAATGAATATCTAAATCTGATTTCTGTACGTCCACAGTACAAAGATGATATCGCCCGTATGATTCTGCTGGACTTTATTACACGACAGGATGACCGTCATTTGTCCAATATCGCTATCAAAATGAGCGGTAAAAATGAATCTTTTTATCCTCTGTATGATAACGGACGCAGTCTGTTTTACGAGGACACTGAGGAAACGGTAGTGCGGGCAGTTGCCAATCCGATAAACTATGCCACTAGTTTCGGATACTCCGGAACTTATTATGATTATGTTCAGGAGATTGCCAAGGAGCGCGGAACCCTGAACGGACTTATTTGTACTGACATAACAAAAGATGAAATTTTGGATATTCTGAAAGCTGCAAATTTTAAGGGATACCGCTTTGACGGTGCGCTTGAATGGATTATGAAAACACTCCAAATCATCCGTGAATATGAATAGTATACTATATGTAACGTCTTAAATAGTTGCAGTAAACATATATCGGATGATAGCAATCGCTATATGTTTATTGCTTTAAATTATGTCGTTACATCTAAAAATTTCAATTGCTATAACTGACCGTTCTATGTTATATTATGTGAAGAACGGTTATTTTATTATGCATTTTTGCGATGAACTCTTTCGGAGGAAGTTTTATGAATGAAACTAACATATTAGTTAATGACATAGATGATATAGATACAATAAAAAGCGAAGTACTAAAACGAATTTGTGAGCTTTCATACAGCAGACAGCTTTCTGAACAATCCGATAATATAGCATATGAATTAATCCCGGGAATCAGACCTAAATTTCGTTGTTGTGTATACAGAGAAAGAGAAATAATAAGACAAAGAGTCAGATTGGCAACAGGAAAATTACCTACAGACTCACACTATAAGCTACTTGAACCTTCTCTTATGGTACATGTAATACCAAGTGCCTGCGAAGGATGTCCTATAGCAAGATTCACGGTAACTGACAACTGTCAGAACTGCCTAACACATAAGTGCATAAAAGCATGTGCCTTTGGTGCAATATCAAGAACACCGAGAGGGTCGGTTATCGACAAAACACTATGCCGAAATTGTGGAAAATGCGCACAGGCATGCCCTTATTCGGCGATAGTTGATATTGTACGTCCATGCGTTAAGGTATGCCCGGTAGACGCTATTACAATGGATGATAACGATATAGCCAAAATTGACAAAGATAAATGTATCAACTGCGGCAATTGTGTTGTGGGCTGTCCGTTCGGTGCTATTTCCGATGTTTCGATGGTTACTAATGTAATAGATTTGATACTTGATCCCAAAAAAGAAGTTTATGCGATTATTGCACCTGCAATAATAGGGCAGTTTGGCAATGAATACTCTCTGGGTACGGTTAAGAACGCAATCTCAGAATTAGGTTTTGACGGTGTTTATGAGGTTGCATTGGGTGCGGATGCCGTGGCATCCGCCGAAGCAAAAGAACTTCTGGAATATATGGACAAAGGTAAAACATTACTCTCATCATGTTGTCCTTCTTTTTTTCATATGGTAGAGCAATATTATCCCGAACTATGTGATAATCTTTCATTGACCGTTCCTCCGATGGTAGCAACCGCTGAGTATGTTAAGAATGAGCACCCACAAGCGGAAATAGTTTTTATAGGACCCTGTATTTCAAAAAAGGCTGATGTACTGAGCAGTTATATAGATAAAATATCTGCGGTTCTGACTTTTGAAGAACTTGTTGCAATGCTAAGAGCCAAAAAAGTCAGCTTAAAACCAGAATCTTTATCTGATGATATCTCATCTGAATACGGAAGAGGTTTTGCCAAAAGTGGAGGTGTATCGTCGGCAGTTAAGCAAGCGGTTGCAGAAACCCACGGGAAAGACAAAGCCGATAGTATTAAGACTTATATTTGTAACGGTGCATCTGAATGTCTAAACGCATTAAAACTGTTAAAGTATAAACGACTCGATGTTGATTTTATTGAAGGCATGTGTTGCAACGGAGGTTGTATCGGAGGTCCGAGTGTTCTTCAGGACAGCATACGTGTTAAGAGGCTTTTTGATATAAAAGATACGAGGACGGATAAAATTAATGAGACCTGTATAACATACGGTCTCAATAATCTGAATCTTCACAGAAAATAATTACTTATGATATAAGGGAACGAATCTCATCATTGTAATCAGGTACAGCACCCAGTGCCGTTACTACATAATCACTTAATATTACCGCACGGTCAAGGCACTGCTGCAGTTTTGCTTTATTTAAGTAATTGTATAAAAAGCATGCGGAAAAGCTGTCCCCCGCTCCTACCGTGGAAACAACCTTGTTCACAGGTTTTATAGATGTAAGGAATCCTTTGCTTTCAGAATCGTAAAGAATCGCACCGTCTTTATCAAGCGTTATTATTATAATCTTCGTACCGTATTTACTGCTAATGTTTTCGCACAGCTCGGTAATATTATCAAACTTAATAATATTAAGTTCCCCTTGAGATTTTTAGTATAGTTGCATATTTAAGACTTTCCTCAATAAGATTTAAGTTATAATACTTTTGGCGTATATTTATATCACAAAAGATCTCTTTAAAATTGTTATTTTGTACTATACTTTTGAATGTCTCTTCTGATACATCACTCCTGCGTGCAAGTGTCCCCATATAGAATGCATCATACTTTTCATTATCGGCAGGACTAAATTTAATATAGTCGTATGCTACTTCCCTGCGTAAATCATATGAAGGGCTGCCGTTTTCATCTACAGTTACATTGCAAACACCTGTGGGCTTATCTGTTAAACTTATATATTTAGTACTAAGATTAAACTTACTGAGGTATTCGTACGTTTCCTGACCGAGAATATCCTTTCCTATAGCCGACACCATATACACATCCGCTCCAAGTTTGGACATATGTGCACCAAAATTGAGAGATGCTCCCCCTATCTCTTTTTTTTGAGGGAATACATCCCAAAGTATTTCACCGAATACCAGAATCCTCATAAATACCTCCGTAATTAAGCTATAGGATATTCGTTACATAGTAAATGTAAAGGTTTCTCGTCCTCTTCAATTTCGGGGAACCTTGATTGCTTCTCATAAAAACGGTTGTCATTATTATCATCGTTTACCATTGATACTTCCCCTATCAATACTTTACCATAGCCTTCTTCAGCCCAGAAAGCATGATACTGATAAGGTGGCAGTGTAATACTTTCACCGGGTAACAGTCTTAATACGGTTCCCGACTGAACCTTTTTAACTTCACCGTCAATATTAACTATTACAGGAGTATCTGCCAAGTCTTCTGTGTCCGTTACATTCCAAACCTGGACCATAAGATTACCTCCACCCCTGTTTATTATGTCCTCCATCTTGTTCCAGTGAAAATGAATGGGGCTTAACTGTTTCTCATTTGATATAAGTATTTTTTCAGCATATGTCTTTTTATATTTTTTATTTTTCAAATTACCGTTTCTGATTGTAAAAAGAACCAAACCACAATTATTAAAATCTCCTCTGCCGTAATCGGTAATATCCCATCCGAGCATGTTGTCGCGTATCTCATCGACCTCATGTCCTTTTAATTTCCATTCGTCTTCTGTCCAATATGCAAACGGAGGAAGTTTATAATTCATTTTTTTAATAAACTCAATATTCTCTTTTAAAATTGCATTTACTTCTGACCTCTTCATTTTTTCACCTTCCTATTTAAAACTCTGAACTACTGTAATAAGTAACATACCCTCTTCACATGTAACCTCTGCTTCATTACCTATAAACTCATTACTTACACCTATAGGGAAAATACTTGTTATCTCACTGTTTTTAAGAGGATATTTAACATCGCTTAAGCTTACTCCGGTACACTTATCTGAATATGAAAAAACTGAAAGCGTGGAGTTTTCCTTTTTGGGTATTTTAATTGTTTTACCTGATATTATGGTAAACATGTTCATTTTATCACACATTGATACATTTTTGCAATTACAACAGCCATATGCCAGTGTCTGTATGTTTGCAAAAGTATGGTCCGCTCTTCCTCCCAGACCGCCTACTATTACAAACTCTTCGAAACCTTTTTCTATTCCGTACTTTAAACAAAATAATGTGTCGGTATCATCTTTTTCTACCGGAAGACATATCATATCAAGTAAATGTCTGTCGGATAAATGAACCTCTCCTTCAAATGAATCAAAATCTCCTATGATGACCTTCGGTACTATATTTTCTTCTCGTGCCAGTTTATAACCTCCGTCGGCGCAGATTATGAAATCATCTTTTCTCAGCTCAATACTTTCCCTGATCTTATACGCGTTATATGCTGTAATTATTACACACCTGGACATTTTTCTACCTCTCATTTTTCGATATTTATTCATTTCCGGGGTAATCATAGACATAACTATGTATTATAAGATTACTACTCCTGTTTAAAAGTGTCAATATGGGTCTATATGTTCATAGAAAAATAACTTAATAACTTAAAAACCACGGTTTATACGAAACCGCGGTTTATTTAAACTGAGCATCAGCTTTTATGTTCATACACAATTTGTCCGTCTATTATTGTATACAGTGTTTTTGTAAACACCTCCATGGGATTACCGTCAAATATTGCAATATCGGCATCTTTACCCTGTTCTATACTGCCGACTCTATCAGATACCCTGCAAATTTCAGCCGGATTGATTGTTATTGCTTTTAGTGCTTCTTCCATACCAAGACCTTCTTTTGCTGCAAATCCGGCGCATATGGCAAGCGTCTGTATTAAAGAAACAGGATGATCTGTTGTTATTGCCACTTTTACACCTGCTTTGTGTAACACTCCCGGAACTTTAAAATCGGAATACTGAACTTCTATCTTATTTCGGGACGCAAGCGAGGGACCGATAATTGCAGGGAAACCCGACTCGTATATTTCTTCGGATATTAAATGTCCTTCCGTGCAATGATCTAATGTCATATCCAAATCATAAAGTTTTGCTATCCTTATGGCTGTGAGTATATCATCTACTCTGTGAACATGCGCTTTAAGCGGGATTTTCTTTTCAAGTACGGGGATCCAACATTCTTTTCTGAAGCTTGTTTGAAAATACTGATTGTTTTGTTTGGCAGAGTCTTTTTCCTTCTTATACTGTTTGGCATCATGAAGCTCTTCTCTTAACATGGCTCCTATGCTCATTCGTGTAGAAGGCATAATATTATTGTTGCCATAGTTTGTTTTGGGATTTTCGCCGAAAGCTATTTTCATTGCGGCAGGCTCCAAAACTGTAATGTCGTCTATTTTTCTGCCTTTTGTTTTCATAAACATAAACTGTCCGCCTACCACATTTGAACTTCCCGGACCTACCATTACAGATGTTATTCCTGCACGAACTGCGTTTTCAAAAGCTGAGTCCATTGTATTTACTGCATCTATTGCTTTAAGATAAGGTGTTATAGGCTCTGTCGTTTCATTGCAATCATTTCCTTCCGTTCCTTTTTTCTCTTCGGTTATGCCTATATGACTGTGTGCGTCTATTAAACCCGGCATTATCCAGCTTCCCTGTGCATCTATAACTTTGCAGTTATCTTCGTTCAAGCCCTCTAATTTATCCCATACTTTGATTATCTTTTTATTTTCAATCAATACACAACCGTTCTCAATCATGTTAAATTTTTCTTTACCTGCCATAGTCAATATTCGTCCGTTTTTAATCAGTAACATAAATTCTCCCCTTTTTTAAATTAGCTATATTATCTGTTATTTAAGCTTATATATACTTAGAATGAATATTTCTTTAATATAAGTGAATAATATATGTGTCATCTTCATATGTAACGCTTTAAATGTTTGCAATAAGCTAAAAACTACATGTTTATTGTTCTAAATTATGTCGTCACATATAGACAGAGGATAATTTTTAGAAAGGCAGTGAGATCTTATTATGGATCAGAATACAAACCAAGCTAACCAGGCAGGTAAAGCTGGACAGGGACAGCAGGCTAATAACAATAATCGTAACCAGCAGAATTGCAATAACAATCAAAACAGACAAAACCAGAATAACAACCAGCAGAACAGACAGAATCAACAGAATCAGCAAAATAATCAGAACAGATAATTCTCCGATTTTGTGTTTTTTTGGTCTATCTTCATTTTATCTAATTTGTCTTAATTCTTTTAGGCAAAAAACAAAAAGGCAATAACTTTTTAGTCATTGCCTTTTTATATATCTGCTTTTAAATCTGTTGAACTATTTCTGTGCTTTTGGTTTCCTTACCAAGATATTCAGGAAGATCCATACCCGCCATTTTAAACAATTCATTTAACGGAGGAACGGACTGCATCATTCCCGATAAAAAGCTTGATGTTGTAGGGGTTCCGTTTTTGCCGCCCATACCGTCCCAAACCGTTACCTTGTCAATCTTAAGATTCTTTATAGCTTCAACCTGAATCTTTACGAGTTCCTCAAGTTTATCGGCAATTATTAGCTTAACCGCATCGTTTGCACTGTCTCCTGCCGCTTTAACTATTTCTGTGAGACCTTCGGCCTGCTTAATTAGCATTTCCTTGTTACCTCTTGCTTCTGCTTCAAGTTTTGCATATATCGCATCCGCTTCACCGTTTGCTTTTCTTCTCATTTGTTCGGCTTCTGCTTCTGCCTGTATTTCAAGTCTTTTCTTTTCAATCTCAACTTTTACTATCGTATCGGCTTCAAGCGTTGCTTTTTCTTTTAAAGCACGAATTTGTTCGGCTTCTTTTTCGGCAACATACGCTTCCTTGCGTGCATTTGCTTCCGCTACTTTTTCCGCTGCTATAGCACGTCTTAATGAATCGGCTTCCTGTTCTCTTCTGAGTGCATTTGATTCGGCAATCTGAATTTTAACACGGTTTTCTCCTTCAATGGCCGTTGCGTCAGCTTTTGAGACCTCTATTCTCTGATCTCTTTGTGCGTTAGCCTGACCGATGGAACCGTCTCTGTCTTTTTCCGCTACGCTTTTCTTTGCATCGTTTATTGCTCTTGCCGCAGCTTCTTTACCCAAAGCCTCAATATATCCCGATTCATCGGTTATATCGGTTACGTTAACGTTTATCAGTCTGAGTCCGATTTTCTTCAGTTCAGATTCAACGTTGGTTGATACGGAAGCCAGGAATTTATCCCTGTCGCTGTTGATTTCCTCTATATCCATGGTAGCGATAATTAGACGCAGCTGACCGAATATCATATCCTTTGCAAGTTCCTGTACTTCGTCACGTCTCATGCTGCCAAGTCTCTCTGCGGCATTTTGCATTACACCGGGTTCTGTGGATATACCGACAGTAAAGCTTGAAGGTACATTGATTCTGATGTTCTGCTTGCACAGTGCGTTTGTCAAAGGTACGTTAATCGATATTGGGGTCAGTTCAAGATACTTATATGACTGCATTATTGGTACAATAAATGCGGCACCTCCGTGTATACATTTAGCAGACTTTGACGTTCCGTCCGCGTTTGTACCTACTTTTCCGGAGATAACCAGTATCTTATCGGAGGGACATTTTCGGTATCTGCCGAATATAAATACAGCCAAACCAAAAAAGACAGCTACTAAAGCTACAACTAAAAATGTTTGAGGCATATGCTCAACTCCTTTCAATATTTATACAAGTACTTTTTCAACAACCAGTATATCCGGTTGCACTACTTCTTTTACAATTACATTTGCGCCTGTAGGTATAGTGTCGTTTTCATATGTAATTGCGTCATACTCTCGAAGACGCTCCTGTATTAATATGTTTACTTTACCCTGTCCGTTTCCTTTAGAAGGTATTCTAAGGTAGACTACTCCACTTTTCCCTATGGCATTCTGTATGCTTATATTTCCGTCTGACTGTAATTTCATTGAAATCTGTATCAGTTTTGCAAGTAAAACCATTGTTATCGTTCCTGCCGCCAAACCTAAAAGAAGAGATACTGCTTTGTTTAAACCGCTGTATAAACATAGTATCGCTGTCCATCCTCCGATTGCAAAGAAAGACATTACTCCTCTTATTGTAAGAATCTTTAATCCTGCCAAATCAAAAGGATTTATACCCGTTTCAGAAATATCAGTATCAACGTCTAAGTCGGTATCTCCTACATCCGTATCCGTATCCGTATCCTCTCCTATACCAAAAAGTGCAAGTATAGTTTGGATTACTAATATTATCGTAGATGTAGAAGCGATTATATATAGTACTTTTTCCAACATGCTAAGTGCTTCCCACATACACAGACCCCCCTAAAATATATGATTAATAACTATACACTATATGTAAGACCGGTGGATTTTATAACGAACTACACTTCCCTATCCATCTATACCCATTAAAGTTCCTCTTCATTTGCAATACATAAGTCTACATACTGCATTCCATTACCTTACCTGCTTTTCTGCTTCTGCGGCATTGTCTCCTAAAGCATGTATTATTCATTTGAAGTGATTATATCGTTTATGTTTACATTTATCAGCCTAAGCCCTATTCTCTTTAGTTCAGATTCAACGTTAGTTGATACGGCAGTCAAGAATTTATCCCTGTCGCTGTTTATTTCCTCTATATCCATAGTGGCGATAATAATACGTAGTTGACCGAATATAATATCTTTTGCAAGTTCCTGTATTTCGTCACGTTTCATGCCAATAATTCTTTCTGCGGCATTTTGCATAACATCGGGCTCTGTGGAGATACCGACCGTAAATCTAGAAAGTACATTGATTCTTATGTTCTGTCTGCATAATGCATTTATTAAATGTACGTCAATCGATATCGGAGTCAGTTCAAGATATTTATATGACTGCACTATAGGTACTATAAAGGCTGCTCCTCCGTGTATACATTTAACGGACTTTGACGTTCCGTCTTCATTTGTACCTACATTTCCGTAAATAACCATTATCTTGTCGGAAGGACATTTTCGGTATCTGCTGAATATAAATACGGTCAAACCAAAAAATAGAGCTATCCAAGCTACAATAAAAAATGTTTGAGGCATATGCCAACTCCTTTCATTATCTAAGGTACTCTATGGCATTCTTTATGTTTATAACATTGTACCTGCCGCCAAAACCAAAAGTTTTATTAACGCACTACCCTTCCAGATCCGTCTCCGGCCATTAAAGTTTTTATCTCGTCTACGGTTACCTGATTGTAATCACCATATATGGAATGCTTTAAACAGGATGCAGCCGTTGCAAATTCGATGGCTTCCTGATTCGAATAGCTGTTTACAAGTGAATATATCAGGCCTCCTCCGAATGAGTCCCCGCCGCCTACCCTGTCTATTATATGAACATTATACTTTTTGCTGAAATAACTGTTTTTACCGTCATATAGCATAGCACTCCAGTTATTGTCGTCTGCAGATAAGCTTTCTCTTAATGTTATTGCCACATATTTGAAGCCAAATCTTTTTATAAGCTGTTTTGCAACATCAATATAACCCTCATGGCTTAACTTACCCGATGATATATCGGTGTCATTTGCTTTTATACCAAATACTTTTTCTGCATCTTCTTCATTTGCAATACATAAGTCTACATACTGCATTATTTCTCCCATTACCTTGCCTGCTTTTTCGGTACTCCATAGTTTTTTACGATAGTTGAGATCACAACTTACTGTAATTCCTTTTTCTCTGCATAATTTGACTGCTTCAAGTGTTACTGCAGCAGCTCCGTCTCCTAAAGCAGG
>JAEAME010001927.1_pt1 | contig 13080 bp, 10 predicted proteins | sample 8958731 | NCBI WGS metagenome assembly JAEAME01 (sample SAMN16933194, study PRJNA681113) | bioreactor sludge metagenome | isolation source: anerobic bioreactor sludge (Control) | place: India:Bengaluru | collected 2018-10-24 | reverse complement strand
TTCGGCGTCATCCCCTTCGGCAGCGGCAATGCCTTCCGCAAGACCTTCGACATCCCCGTCAATCCCCTGCGGGCCATCGACCGCCTGGCCGAGGGCGTGGCCCGCCCGATCGACCTCATGGAGGTCGAGGGCCGGGTGGCCGCCTTCTCCAGCCTGGGGGCCACGGCCCTGGTCACCGGCGAGAAGCTCCGCGGCCGGGTCCAGGGGCTCTGGGGCCACGTCCTAGCCGGCCGGCGGCTGTTCGACTCGCCCCGCGACGAGAAGGTCCTCGAGCTCACCGACGGCTTCGACGACGACGGCCCCTTCGCGGTGAAGACGGTCCGCTCGCACTTCTTCGACTGCCTGGTCATGAAGACGAACTATTTCGGCTACGGCTGGCGCATCGCGCCGGAGGCCGTGGTCGACGACGGCTACCTCGACATCACCCTGTTCGAGATGGGCCCGCTCAAGTACTCGGTCCTCTTCCCGCTCATCTACTTCGGCGTCTACCAGCGCCGGCTGCGCCATTTCAAGGCCCGCCGCGTCGTCATCAGCGGCCGGGCCCTGCCCGTCCAGTTCAACGGCGAGTTCCTGGGCGACCGGGACCGCGTCGAATACCGCGTCCTGCCGCGGGCCGTCCGCATGGTCACCCCGGCCACCCGGCGGGCCGGCAAGCACTTCCAGAAGCCCGCGGCTTGAGGAGGCCCTCCATGAGAAAGGCCGTCGTGGCGGCCGCCGCCGCCGTCCTGGCCCTGGCCGCCTGCGCGCCCCAGATCCACATCGACCTGCTGGGCGAGGACAAGCTCCAGGAAGTCGAGCTCTCGCCCGGCCCGGCCCGCGACAAGGTCCTCATGATCGACATCGACGGCACCATCTCGGCCGCGCTCGAGACCGGCTTCCTGTCGCGGGAGAAGAGCGTCGTGGCCCGGGTCTACGAGCGTCTCGAGCGGGCCGCCGCCGACCCCAGGATCAAGGCCGTCCTCCTCCGGCTGGACACGCCGGGCGGCGAGGTGACGGCGAGCGACATGATCTACCACGAGGTCCGGCGCTTCAAGGAGCGCACCGGCAAGCCGGTCGTCGGGCTGATGATGAGCGTGGCCGCCTCGGGCGGCTATTACATCGCCGCGGCCTGCGACGCGATCATCGCCCATCCGTCCACCCTGACGGGCTCGATCGGGGTCATCTCCGTCTTCCCCAGCGTCGAAGGCCTGATGTCCAAGGTCGGGGTCAAGGTCGAGATCGTCAAGTCCGGCCCGGCCAAGGACGCCGGCTCCCCGTTCCGGACCATGACGGAGGCCGAGAAGGCGCTCTACCAGGGCATCATCGACGAATACTACGAGGGCTTCCTGGCCGTCGTGGCCCGGGGCCGCCAGGGCAAGATCGCCGAGGCCGATCTGCGGACCATCGCCGACGGCCGGGTCTACACGGCCCCGCAGGCCCTGAAGCTCGGGCTCGTCGACGGCGTCGGGTATTTCGAGGACGGCTTCGCCAAGGCCCGCGAGCTGGCCGGACTGTCCCGGGCCCGGCTGGTCGCCTACACCTACTTCCCCCGGACGAAGTCGAACATTTATGCCGGCCTCCCGGCCGGCCCGGTCGCGGTCGAGGCCCGGGTGCTGGAGTCGCTGGCCGGGACCCTGAAGACGGGCTTCTACTACCTCTGGCTGCCCCAGGCGCCCTGACCCCGCCGGGCGTCAGGGCCGGACGACGACCTCGAACTGCGGCGCCCGCAGGATGTGGGCCTTGACCGTGCAGTGGTCGACGGCCTTGGTGATCGCCAGGCGGTATTTTTCGGGGAAATCCCGCGGCAGATCGACGGCGAGGATGATCTTGTCGATCATCTTGGACGCCTCGCCCCGCTCGGCGGCCATGGTCACGCCCAGTCCTTCGGTCGAAAGCTGGCGCTCCTTGCAGAAGGCCAGGGCGTAGTAGCCGGCGCACGCCGCCAGCGAGACCAGGAAGTAGTCGAACGGCGAGGGGGCCGTGCCGTCGCCGCCGTCGCGGACGGGCTGGTCGGTCTTGACCGTGAAACCCTTGTAGGCGACGTCGATCTTGTAGTTGTCGCCAAAGACGACCTTCAGCTCTTGGGGGGGCATGGGCGCTCCTTTGCGGCGTGATCGCGGGGCGCGGCCCGGCGGGGCCGGCGCTCCCGCGGCCCTTCGAGGGCCTTGCGGAACATGGCCAGGATGATGTCGCGGTCCTTGGTGGTCAGGGCCATGCGGAAGAAGATGTCCTCGACCTTGGCGGCGATGAAGTCCCGGTTGGTGTCGTGCATGAAGCCGAGGCCGTCGAGGAGGTCGCGGAAGCGGCGGCCGGCCTCGGCCTGGGCGGCGTGGTCGAGGGGCGGGTGGCGGCGCAGCGCCGGGGGCGGGCCGCCGCGGAAGGCGATGGCGTGGAGGGTCAGCGTCACCGCCACGCCCAGGTTGTAGGAAGGCTGGCGGCCCGCCTGGGGGATGTGGAAGCGCACGTTGGCCAAGCCCAGCTCCTCCTGGGTCAGGCCGGTCCGTTCGTTGCCGAAGACGAGGCCGATCCGGGCCGAGGCCGGGTATTCGGCCGCCCGGCCGGCCGCCTCCTCGAGCGGGACCAGCGGGAAATCGTGGCGGACCCGGGCCGTCGAGCCCAGGACGAGCTCGCGGTCGGCCACGGCCTCGTCGAGCGAGGCGAAGAAGCGGGCCCGCTCCAGAATGCCGTCGGCGTGGATGGCCGTCCGCCAGGCCGGGGCCTCGAGGCGCTCGAGCCCGACGAGGCGGAGGTCGCCGAAACCCGTGTTGGCCATGCCCCGGGCGGCCAGGCCGATGTTCTCGGGGCTGTCCGGCCGGACGAGCACGACGGCGAAGCGGTCGAGATCGGTCATGGACCCGATTATAGCCGAGCCCCGCGGCTTCGGCCAGCCCCGGCCCCGCCGGCGCGTTGACAGCCGGCCGAGCTCGGTGTTATAACCCGGGCACGGACCGGCCCGCCGCCGGCCGGGAGGACGCCCCATGCCCCGCAAGAGAACCGCCGCGCCCCGCCGGAACCGCCCCGGCAACGCCGTCCTGAAGCAGCTCTTCGCCGCCCGCGGCTTCACCGACGTCCGCTGGATCGACCCGGCCGACATCGTCGTCGCCGCCTGGGTCCGGATGAAGTGCCGCTACGGCTGCGGCGACTACGGCCGGAACGCCTGCTGCCCGCCCAACGCCCCGCCGGTCGACGAGTGCCAGCGGTTCCTCCGCGAGTACCGGCGCTGCGCCGTCTTCCATTTCGCCAAGACCGTGGACCGGCCCGAGGACCGCCACGCCTGGAGCCGCAAGCTCAACCTGGAGCTCGTCCGGCTGGAGCAGGAGCTGTTCAAGGCCGGCTTCGTCAAGGCCTTCCTCCTGCCCTTCGACAGCTGCAACTTCTGTCTGGAATGCCCCGGGGCCCGGACCGCCTGCAAGGACCCCAAGCTGGCCCGGCCGTCGCCGGACGCCCTGGCCATCGACGTGTTCACGACCGTGCGGCGGATCGGCTATCCGATCGAGGTCCTCTCCGACTACGGCCAGGAGATGAACCGCTACGCCTTCCTCCTGATCGATTAGAGGACCGGGGAGCGAGCCATGTGGTGGGACGGCAAGATCCAGAGGACGTTCCGCTGCCGCCTGGAGCAGCGCCCCGGCACGCTCGGCCGGCTGCTGGCCGCGATCGGCGAGGCGGGCGGGCTCATCGGCGAGATCCGCATCGTCCACATGGGCGGCTCGGCGGTCGACCGGGACATCACCCTTTACGCCGACGACGACCGGCACATCGAGCGGCTGGTCCGGATCGTCGAGGCGGCCGAGGGCGCCCTGCTGCTCGAGGTCCGCGACGAGGTCCTGGAGCTGCACCAGGGCGGCAAGATCGCCATCCGCAGCCGCTACGACATCTCCTCGCTGGCCACCCTGCGCAAGGTCTACACGCCCGGCGTGGCCGAGGTCAGCCTGAGGATCCGGGACGATCCGTCGCTGGCCCGGCGCTACACCTCCATCCGCCACCTGGTGGCCATCGTCACCGACGGCACGGCCGTCCTGGGCCTGGGCGACATCGGCCCCCAGGCGGCCATGCCGGTCATGGAGGGCAAGGCCAGCCTGCTCGAGACCCTGACCGGCCTGTCCGGCATGCCTATCCTGCTCGACACCAAGGACCCCGACGAGATCGTCGAGACGGTCGTGCACATGGCCCCGACCTTCGCCGCCATCCAGCTCGAGGACATCTCGGCCCCGCGCTGTTTCGCCATCGAGGAGCGCATCCAGGCCCGGCTCGACGTCCCGGTCATGCACGACGACCAGCACGGCACGGCCGTGGTGGTCACGGCCACGCTCCTCAACGCCGCCAAGGCCACCGGGCGGGACCTGCGGGGCAGCGCCATCGGCGTCATCGGCCTGGGCGCCGCCGGCCTGGCCCTGTGCCGGATGCTGATGTTCCGCTTCGGCCAGCCGGTCCGGGGCGCCGACATCGCGCCCGAGGCCCTGGAGCGCCTGAAGGCGGCCGGCGGTGTCCCGTCCGACCTGGCCGGGGTCATGGCCGGCTGCGATGTCGTCATCGCCACGACCGGTGTCCCCGGGCTGATCAAGCCGTCCCAGGTCCGGCCGGGCCAGATCATCCTGGCCCTCTCGAACCCCCACCCCGAGATCGAGCCCGAGACGGCCCGGGCGGCGGGGGCGGCCTTCGCCGCCGACGGCAAATCGGTCAACAACGTCCTCGGCTTCCCGGGCATCTTCCGGGGCGCGGTCGACGCCAACGTGCCCCGCATCACCCGGGAGATGCTCATCGCCGCGGCCGAGGCCATCGCGGCCTTCGCCCGGCCCGGCCAGATCGTGCCCGATCCCCTCGACAAGGCCCTGCACCGCTCGGTGGCCCGGGCCGTGGCCCGGGTGGCCCTGGCCCAGGGGCTCAACCGCGACGACCTGACCGGCTACTTCGATTGACAACGGTCCGCCGGTCGGCTATATAGGGAGCGCCCGGCCGGACGGGGAAACCGGCCATCGATCCATTCCGCCAGGAGGGACCGCCATGATCACCGTCAAGGACATCCTCGATCTGAAAGGCCGCACGGCCTGGACCATCGGTCCGCAGGCCAAGGTCCTCGAAGCGCTCGAGCTCATGGCCAAGAAAGGCGTCGGGGCGCTCGTCGTGGTCGACGGGGACGACGTCGTCGGCATCATGTCCGAGCGGGACTACGCCCGCAAGGTCATGCTGATGGGCCGGCAGTCGCAGGACACGCCCGTCCGCGACATCATGACCAAGGAGGTCTACGGGGTCCACGACGACACGACCGCCGAGGAATGCATGGCCCTGATGACCGACAAGCACATCCGCCACCTGCCCGTGTGCAAGGACGGCCGGCTGGCCGGGGTCATCTCCATCGGCGACGTGGTCAAGGCCGTCATCACCGACCAGAAGGTCAAGATCGAGAACCTCGAGAACTACATCATGGGGAAGTATCAATAAGGAAAAGGGGGACATGTACCGCAGGTACGTGTGCCCGTTCTAGAACTCCATGAGGCCCATGTCGCGCAGGGCGAGATAGGCCGCGCCGAGCACGCCGGCCGAATCGCCGAGCACCGCCTTCAGGACGGGGACCGCCCGGCCGGGGGTCCCGAACAGGGCCGCGTTCATGACCGCCGGGACGCGCTCGTACCAGAGCGGCAGGTTGGAGACGCCGCCGCCGAGGACGACGGCTTCCAGGTCGAGGGCGTTGACGGCGTTGGCGAAGAGCTCGCCCATGATGCGGACCGACTCGTCGAGGACGGCCCGGGCGGCCGGCTCGCCGGCCTGGTAGCGCTCGAAGATCCTGTCCGGCGCCAGAGCCTCCCCGGCCAGCTCGGCGTAGCGGCGCCCCAGGCTCGGCCCGGACAGGTAAGCCTCGCCGCAGCCGCGGCGCCCGCATTCACAGGGACGGCCGTCGACGGCGATCGACATGTGGCCGATCTCCCCGGCGTTGCCGTGGGGCCCCCGGTGGAGCCGGCCGTCGAGGATGAGCCCCGCGCCCATGCCCGTGCCCAGGATGACGGCCATGACCGTCGAGAACCGGCCATGGCACTGGGCGAAGTACTCGGCCAAGGCCAGGCAATTGGCGTCGTTCTCGACGACGAGCGGCACGGGGAGCGCCGCCCGCAGCCGGCTGACCAGGCCCGGCCTCTCGTAGAGCGGCGTGTGCGGCGCGCCGTACATGATGTCGGCGGCGGCGCTATAGGTGCCGGGCGTGCCCATGCCGGCCGCCTCGTAAGCGGCCCCGCCGGCGGTGTCGGCGACCAGCTCCAGGATGTTGGCCACCACCCGCTCGGCACCCCGGCCGGGCTCGGACGGGCGGCGCTTGCGGGCCAGGACGGTCCGGGCCTCGTCGACCAGGCAGGCCTCGACTTTCGTCCCTCCGAGGTCGATGCCGACGGCGTAACGGCTCATGGCGCGCTCCCGGGGCTTATTCTATGCGCATCCGCGCGGCAGGGCAACGCCGGGCGGTTGTCTTTGCCGGCCCTTCTGTTATAGTGGCGGGACAGGAGAGGAGGCGCTCATGCCGCGCATCGATCCGGGGATCCTGGCCGTGGCGGCCCGTTGCCGCCACTACGCCATGTGCAAGATCGATTATCTCGGAACGGGGGTGTGCGCCTCGGGCCCCGAGCGGGGTTTCGTCACCTTCTACCCGCAGGGCCGGATGGACCTCGTCCGCGGCCTGGCCGAAGGGCGCGTCGCGGTCACCGAGGCCCTGGCCGAGGCGGCCGACACCTGCACCCTGTGCGGTCTCTGCGATCCCCAGTGCCACTTCGTGACCGGGATGCGGCCCGTCGCGGTCATGCGGGCCCTCAAGAACTACGTCGCGGAGTTCCGGCGCGAGGGCGGGGCGGCGGCCCGCCCGCCCGAGGACGAGGTCCTGCGGCGGCTGCGGGCCATCGCCGGCGGCGACGGCGCCTCCAACGACCCGGCCGTGCTCTGGACCTACGCCGACGATCCCTTCCCGCTCACGGGGCCCCGGATGCCCGGCTACGTCGTCCTGCCGCGTTCGCGCGAGGAAGTGGCGGCCGTGGTCCGCCTGGCCGGTGAGCTCGGCCTGCCCTACGTCGTCAGGGGCAGCGGGGCCAGCGTCTTCGGCCTCGTCTTCACCGACGGCATCGTCCTCGACATGGCCCGCATGCGGCGGATCGAGATCGACCGGGCCAATTGGTGCGCGGCCGTGGAGCCGGGCGTGACCTCTTTCGAGCTCCAGCGCGAGGCGCAGACGCTCGGCCTGCGCGTCAACGCCGCCGAGCCGGCGGCCACGGTCTGCGGCAACATCATCTGCACCGGGACCTTTTCGACCTGGTCCCACGCCTACGGGACGAACCTCGACAACTTCGTGGACATGGAATTCGTCGGCCGCGACGGCCGCGTTTTCCGTCTCAACGACCGGACCGTCCCCAATCCCTTCGGCCTGGGGCCCGCGGGCACGCCGCCTCCGGGCGTCTGCACCCGGGCCTTCGTCAAGCTCCATCCCGTCCCCGGCGGCGAGGAAGGCCTTCTCGTGCCGTTCGCGGACCTCGATCCGGCCGTCGGCCTGGCCCGGGAGCTCGGGACGAGGAGGATCGGCTCGGCGGCGGCCGTCCTCGGCGCGCACTACATCGCCGGCTTCCTCTCCCCGGACGAAGGGCTGGCCGCCAAGCTCAAGGCGGCCCTGCCCGAGGTCCTGGGGATCCGCTATGGCGTCCTCGTCATCGCCGACCGGTTCGGGCGGGAGGCCGTCCGGGCCCTGGCCCCGACGGTCATCGACGCGGCCACGGTCCGCCTTCTGATGCTCGGACTGCCCCGCCTCGTCGAGCCCCGCTGGCTCGATCTCGTCCGCGAGTGGGAGGGGAACGAACGGCCTTACGAGCTGCTGGCCCGGCCCGAGCTGCGGCCTGTCATCGAGGCGGTCCTGCAGCCGTCGCCGGAGACCGTCGCCGAGGCCGTCCCCGAGCCCCTCCGGCCGCTCTATCGCCGGCTCTACGCCCGGCCGGAAATGACCGACCTCGTCTGGCTGAGCGCCCAGCGCATCGTGAGCGCCCGCATGGCCCGTCACAAGCACGTCCTGGCTTTCCTCGTCTACCTGCCGCCGGACCGGGCCGGCATCGTCCGCGAGGTCCTGGAGGGCTTCGCCGGGATCGCCGAGGCCCGCGGCCTGGAGCATGATTTCGGCTTCCTGACCCCCGTGGACGCGGGCAAACGGGCCATCCTCGAATACGACTATTACCTCGACCAGGCCGATCCGGCCGACAAGGAAAAGGCCGGGCTGGCCCTGGCCGACCTCGATCCCTGGCTGGCCGGACTGGCCGCCCGGGTGCCGAGCTTCCTGTCCCTGAAGGACGTCTTCGCCCAAGGCTGCATCCGGAAAGAGAGCTTCCTTTACCGTGTCTGACAAGGCCGGACCCATGAGGATCGACCGGGCGGGCCTGGGCCGGATGCGGGCCGGCCGGCAGGGCCGGGTCCTGGTCACCGGCGCGGCGGGCTTCTTGGGCAGCCACTTCGCCATGGCCCTGCTCCGGGCCGGCTACCGGGTCGCGGTCCTGGCCCGTCCCTCGCGAGGGCTCGCGGCCCGCGGCCGGATCGACCGGCTGGCCGCCTGGTTCGGTCTCGACGCCGCCCAGGCCGCCGGGCTCGAGGTCCTCGAAGGCGACATCCTCGATCCCGGCTGGCCCGAGGTCGCGCTCCGGGCGGCCGGGCCGGAGGGGTTCGCCGAGATCGTCCATTGCGCCTCCGACACGGCCTTCGCCGAGCGCAAGCGGGCCGCGGTCGAGGCGGTCAACATCGACGGCCTCCGCAACGTCCTCGACTTCGCCGTCCGCGGCGGCGCCCTGTTTTTCCATCACGTCAGCACCGCGTACGCCGCCGGGCGCCGGGCCGGATGCTGCCTCGAGGACTGGGTCGAGACGGGGCCGTTCACCAACGTCTACGAAGAGACCAAGGCCCGGGGCGAGGTCCTGGCCCGGGACGTTTGCCGGCGCCAGGGCATCCGTCTCAATGTCTACCGGCCGACGATCGTCACCGGCGATTCGCGGACGGGCCGGACCCTGCGGTTCAACGCCCTTTACTTCCCGGTCAAGGCGGCCGTCTTTCTGCGCGACCTCTACCGGGACGATATCCGCGAGCGCGGCGGCCGCCGGGCCGCCGCGATGGGCGTCCGGCTCGAGACGGACGGCCGGGTCGTCCTGCCCCTCCGCCTGCGGGTCGCGGCCGGGGGCGGGCTCAACCTCGTCCCGGTCGACCACTGCGTCCGGGCCTTCATGGCCCTCTTCGAGGACGGTCTCGAAGGCGGCATTTTCCACATCGCCAACCCGGTCCCGACCCGGATCGCCGACATCTCGGCTTGGTCCGGGCGGCGCTTCGGGATCGCGGGCGTCGAGACGGCCGGGCCGGGCGACGACGCCGGGCGGCCCCCGAACGCCCTGGAATCGCTCTACGAATCCACCCTCGAGGTCTACCGGCCCTACATGCAGGACGAGCGCACCTTCGACGACGCCCGGGCCGCGCCGCTGCTGGCCCGTCACGGCGTCGCCTGCCCGGTTTTCGACGAGACGTTGTTCGGCCGGTGCATGGACTTCGCCGTCGAAGCCGACTGGGGGGGCCGGCTCTTTCCCGGCGGGCCGGACGGGAATCGGGTACAATAAGCCGCATGGAGATCGTGCTGGCTTCGGCCTCGCCGCGGCGCCGGGAGCTCATGGCCCGGGTCGCGCCGGCGTTCCGCGTCTTCCCCACGGACGTCGACGAGGCGGCCATCGCCGAGAAAGACCCGCTCAAGTTCGCCATCGCGGCCGCCGTGGCCAAGGCCCGGCGGGCGGCGGAGTCCTTTCCCGAGGGCGCCGTCATCGGCGCCGACACCGTCGTCGCCCTGGGCCTGCGCATCCTGGGCAAGCCGGCGGACAAGGAGGAGGCCCGGGCCATGCTGAAGGCCCTGTCGGGGCACCGGCACCGGGTCATCACCGGGCTGGCGTTCTACCGGCAGGCGGACGACCGCCTGCTCGCCGGCTACGACCTGACCTACGTCACGTTCCGCGATCTCACCGACGACATGATCGAAGGCTATCTCGCCCAGGACAGCTTCCTCGACAAGGCCGGCGCCTACGCCGTCCAGGAGATCGGCGACGCCTTCGTGGCCCGGATGAAGGGCGACTACGACAACGTCGTCGGCTTCCCGGTGGCCAAGGTTCGCCGGCTGCTGGAGCGCTTCCTGGCCCCCGCCTTGACGGTCACCGTGGAGGACCTGGCCTTCCCCGGGAGCGACGGCCTCGCCGCGGACGAGGCCGGACGCGTCCTCGTCCCCGGCGCCGTGCCCGGCGAGACCGTCCGGGTCCAGGTCGTCGGCGAGCGCGGCGCCGCCCGCGTGGCCGAGGTCGTCCGGCTCGAGACACCATCGGCGCGGCGGGCCGCGCCCCGCTGCCGCCACTTCGGGGCCTGCGGCGGCTGCCTTTTCCAGCACGTCGGCTACGACACCCAGCTCGATCTCAAGGCCCGCCACCTGCGGCGCCTGTTCGAGGAGGCGGGCCTGGCCGAGGAGGCCGGCCTCGTCGGGCCCGTCACGGCCTCGCCCGCGCTCTACGGCTACCGCAACAAGATGGAATTCGCCTTCGGCGAGAAGCACGGCGGGCTGGCCCTCGGGCTGCGGGAGAAGGCCACGGGCCGGCGCCGGCAAACCTACCGGCGGACCCTGCCGCTCGACGAGTGCCCCATCTTCTCCCCCGTCGTCGAGCGCGTCTTCCCCGTCCTCGTCGACTTCGCCCGGGCCCACGGGCTCCAGGGCTTCGAGCCCGCGACGCGCCAAGGCCAGCTCCGCCACCTCGTCCTGCGCGAGGGCAAGCGGACCGGCGAGCTCATGGCCGTCCTGGTCACCGCCCCGCTGCCCGACCTCGACCTGGCCCCCCTGGCCCGCCGCCTCCTCGAAGCCGCCCCGGCCCTGCGGAGCTTCGTCCACGCCGTCAGCGCCCGGGGCGCCGACTGCGTCGAGCACGAGGCCGTCCGCCTCGTCGCCGGGGCGCCCTTCATCGAGGAGGGCCTGGCCGGGCTGACCTACCGGATCTACCCCCAGACCTTTTTCCAGACCAACACGGCCGCGGCCGAGCTCCTCTACCGGGCCGTCCGGGAGGCCGTCGCGCCCGGGCCGGACCGCCGCATCCTCGGCCTCTACTGCGGCAGCGGGGCCATCGAGCTGTCGCTGGCCGCCGACGGCGGGCGGGTCACGGGCGTCGACAGCTCGCCGGCCAACATCGCCACGGCCGTCGAGAACGCCCTCGTCAACCGCGTCGACAACGTCGAGTTCGTACCCGGAACGGTCGAGGACCTGGCCGACCGCGTCCTCCGCGAGCCCGCCGACGCCGTCGTCGTCGATCCGCCGCGGGTCGGCCTGACGAACAAAGCCCTGCGCCAGACGCTCCGCGCCGGGGCGCCGGTCGTCGTCTACGTCTCCTGCAATCCCGGGTCCCTGGCCCGCGACCTGCGGGCCTTCCGCGAGGCCGGCTATCGCGTCGTCTCCCTGCGGCCCTTCGACCTCTTCCCCCACACCCCCCACCTCGAGACCCTGGCCGTGTTGGCCCGCGCCAACGCCTAGACCGGTCCCCGGCGTCCTGCCGCGGGCGGCACGAGCGGCCTTTTCCTTGGCTCTTCTCCCATTTCCGGTTTCCTTCTCGAGGCGGCAAGCGGATTATCCTCGCAGATCCCCGTGCTGGAGGGGGGGCCGGCAGGGAGCGGAGTCCTCGAAGCGACCATCAGAAGCAGGACGGAGCGACTCGGAGTCCTGCTTCTGGGAAATATCGGAATAAAGCGCTTTTCGAAGATATTTCTCAGAAACCCGGCCTCGAGTGCTCGGCCGTGATTCTGACCTCCGCTCCTATGAAGTCGCTTCGGGCCGGCCGGGGAGCCAGAGGATATCCGCGAGCAAAGCCGGAGAGAAGGACTTCCCGGAGTCGGGAGAAGAGCCTTTACTTTCGCCGCGGGCCATAGTAAAAATGCGCCCGAGGAGGACGCCCCCATGTCCGACGTCAAGCCCTCTCCGGCCTTCGACAAAGCCCCCCGCTGCTGCCCCTGCCAGGACCATGGAGGTCCCCAGGGCACGCCGTTCACGCGGCGCGATTTCCTCAAAGGCGCCGGCCTGACGGCGCTCGGCTCCGTGGCCGTCGGCGGCCTGGCCTGGCCGCTCGTCCCCGCCCGCGCGGCCGGGCTGGCCGAGGCGCCGCGGCGGACGGCCCTCAAGGTCAAGCCCATCCTCGTCTACGAGGTGCCGCAGCGCCGGCCCCAGACGAGCTGGCGGTCCTGGGGCGGCATCGCCACGGAGGCGGACGCCCGGGCCGAGGCGGGGCGCATCGCGGAGGAGCTGGCGGCCCTGTCGAAGCGGGCCGATTTCCCGGTCGAGGCCCTGCCCGTGGCGGCCATCCGCAAGGCGTCCGAGGTCGGGCTCCTGGCCGATATCGCCGGCGCCGACGTCCTCCTGGTCTACGCCGCGGGCGGCTGGATGGACATCTTCGAGGCCCTCGACAAGACGGGCAAGGACCGCATCTTTTTCTGCCGGCACAAGTCGGGCCCGGTCTACCTCTGGTACGAGATCATCAGCCCGCGCTACCTGCGCCAGCACACCGACGCCCTGGCGGTCCGGGGCGTCGACGAGGACGACGTGGTCATCGACAGCCAGGACGAGATCCTCTGGCGGCTGCGGGCCCTGGCCGGGCTGAAGAACACGCTGGGGACGAAGATCCTGGCCGTCGGCGGGCCGGACGGCTGGGCCCAGCCGCCCGGTGTCGTGCCCCGGCTGGTCAAGGACATCTGGAAGCTCGACATCGTCACCGTCTCGTACGAGGAGCTCGGCCGGCTCATCCGCCAGGCCCGGGCCGACGGGGCGGCCGTCCGCCGGGCCCGGGTGCGGGCCGACGCCTACCTGCGCCAGCCCGGGACGACGCTGGAGACCGAGCGGCCGTTCGTCGAGAACGGGCTGCTGCTCGACGAGGTCTTCCGGGCCCTGCTGGGGGAGGCCGGGGCCCGGGCCCTGACCATCAACGGCTGCATGGGCACGATCATGCCGCTGGCCGAGACCTCGGCCTGCCTGACCTTGAGCACGCTCAACGACGACGGCTACCTGGCCTTCTGCGAGTCCGACTTCGTCGTCATCCCGTCGGG
>JAEAME010001923.1_pt1 | contig 13112 bp, 8 predicted proteins | sample 8958731 | NCBI WGS metagenome assembly JAEAME01 (sample SAMN16933194, study PRJNA681113) | bioreactor sludge metagenome | isolation source: anerobic bioreactor sludge (Control) | place: India:Bengaluru | collected 2018-10-24 | reverse complement strand
ACTTCACCATCGCCCGCTACAAGCACACCCTCAAGGACGACGCCTACATCGGCGCCTTCTACACCGGGCGCGAGGCCGGGTCGGCCTGGAACCGCGTCGGGGGCCTCGACGGACGCTTCCGCTTGAGCAAGACCCAGGTCGGGTCGTTCCACCTGCTCGGCTCCTGGACCCGGCCGGCCGGGGTCGGCGCGACCAACGCCGATCATGCCCTGGGCTTGGACTGGAGCTTTTCCAACCGGAAGTGGGTCTTCGACGTCGGCTACCAGGACATCTCGCCGGATTTCCAGATCGACTCGGGCTTCGTCCTGCGCACCGGGCTGCGGCGGATCTCGGCCTTCGCCATGTACAGCATCTACCCCAAGTCGAAGTTCTTCCAGAAGATCGAGCCCTTCTACTGGAGCTATCACCTCTACGACACGATCTGGCACATGTGGGAGACCGTCAACCTGGTCACCCTGCGCTTCCGCCTGCCCCGTAGCACCATGGTCCGCTTCGACACGCTGCTGGCCAACGAGATCTACGCCGGGCGGCGCTTCGGCATGGGCGGCTTCGGCGCCCGGGCCGAGTCCCAGCTGGCCAAGTCGCTCTATGTCCAGGCCTTCGCCCGGCGCACCGGCAAGACCTTCTACGATCCGGCCGACCCCTATCAGGGCTATGGCACGACCGTTCAGGGCGCGCTCGTCTACCAACCCGCGAGCCAGCTCGACTTCACCTTGAGCTTGAGCTACGTCGACTTCTACCGCAAGCTCGACCACGTCAAGGTCTACGACTACCTCATCCTCCGCAGCAAGAACACCTTCCAGCTCAACAAGTACCTCTTCGTGCGCGGCATCGCCGAGTACAACGATTTCTACAAGCGCCTGACCCTGGACGGGCTGGTCTCGTTCACCTACATCCCGGGCACGGTCATCCACGTCGGCTACGGCTCGGCCCTGGAGAAGACGGAGTGGGACGACAGCCTGCCCGGCTTCGCCCCGAGCGGCCGCTTCCACGAGATGGAGCGCGGCTTCTTCTGCAAGGTCAGCTACCTGTTCCGGTTCTAGGCCCGGCGGGCCCGCCGCCGGCGCCTGGTCGTGCCCGGCGATTTCGGCGCCCCCGCGTCCGGGTGTATAGTAGGGGACGGGGGTGATCGGCATGGCCGGACCGGATGTTCCGCCGGGCGACCGGCTGACCCTGTTCGACGCGGTCAACATCTCTCTCGGCTCGATCATCGGCGCGGGCATCTTCGTCATCCTCGGGGCGGCCGCGGCCGTGGCCGGGCCGGCCCTCGTTCTGTCGGTCCTGATCGCCGCGGTCGCTTCGCTCCTGACGGGGCTGGCCGCCGCCGGGCTTAGCCGCCGCTATCCCCGCAGCGGCGGCGTCTACGTTTTCGCCCGGGAGACCCTGTCGCCGGGCCTGGGCTTCCTTGTCGGCTGGGTCTGGCTGTTCTCCAACGTCGTCGGCGGGGCCACGGTCGCGGTCGGGTTCGGCCACTACCTGGAGTTCCTCTGGCCGGGCCTGCCGGCGGCGGCCGGGATCGTCCTGGTCGTGGCCGCGGTCACGGCCATCCAACTCGGGGGAGCCAAGGAATCGAGCCGGCTCAACAACGTCCTGGTCCTGTTCAAGCTGGCTATCCTGCTGTTCTTCGCCGCCGCGGCCTTCCTGCATTTCCGGGCCCCGCATTTCCGGCCCTTCGCCCCGTTCGGCTTCCGCGGCGTCTGGGCCGGGGCGGCGACGATCTTCTTTGCCTACGCCGGGTTCGCCCGGGTGGCCATCGTCGCCGACGAGATCGACGACCCGCGCCGCAACGTGCCCCGGGCCACGGTCTGGTCTATCCTGATCTCGGCCGGCATCTATCTCGTCGTCGCCGTCGCGGCGGTCGGGGGGGCCGGTGCGGCCCGCCTGGCGGGCTCGGGCTCGCCGCTGGCCGACGCCCTTCAGGCCCTGGGCTTGAGCTTCGGGGCCAAGCTGGTGGGCCTGGGCGGACTGGCCGCCGCGGGCACGGTGGTCCTGGCCTCCGTGCTGGGCGTGTCGAGGCTGGCCCAGGTCATGGCAAGGGACGGCGAGCTGCCGGCCTTCATCGGAAGGGGCGGCCGCGGCCGGGGCGGCGGGCCGGGCGTTCCCCGCAACGCCGTCCTCATCAGCGGCGGGGCGATGCTGGCGCTGGCCTTTTCCGCCGACCTGCCGCACATCGCCTATATCAGCAGCTTCTCCCTCCTTCTTTATTATGGCGCCCTCAACTTGAGCGGATTGAAGGTCCTCCGGGGCGGCGCTCGGGCCGCGGCGGGGCTGGGACTCCTGTCGTGCCTGGTCCTCATGGCCAGCCTGCCGCGCCGGGCCTGGATCGTCGGGGCGGCCGTCGTCGCCTCCGGCGCGCTCTATGCCCGGATCGTGAAAGGGCGCCCGGGACAAGACCGCTGACGGCGGCGGGCGACGGCCCGCATCGGCCGGGCGGCCGACGTTCCGAGGCGCGCAGAATGCAACTTTTCGCCGGGCGCTTCCGTCTTATTCTATGGAGAGCGAAAGATGAACGAGAGAACGCCCAGGGCTTCGAGGATAAAAGCGCTCCGGGTCGCCGTCAGGCCCGGGGCGTCCGTGATCGGCCAGCTGGCCACGGCGTTGACGAAGCGCGCACCCTCCCGCGCCTCCGCCATCACCGTGGCCGGCTTCTTCTTTCCTTACTGTCCCGGGTTCCCGGCCCTGGCCTTCCCGGGACGCAAGTGCCAGGCGCCGTTCGTCGCGCGCCGGGTTTCGTCCTAAAAGCGCCCTCCTGTAGTCGGCGGGGACGCGCGTCGTCGCGCCCCGCCATTTTATTTTGGTTCATCTCCTTCTTTTCTTCTCCTTCTTTTTCTTTGCCAGGCTCCGGTGGGTCTTTCTCTCCTTCTTGGCCGCGGGCACGGGGATCTCGGCGAAAATTCCGCTCGCTGCCAAGGGGCGGATCCCCGGGGAGGGAAGAAGGATACTGTCGCTTCGTCCGCGGAGGTTGACTTTACCCCCCTCCCGCCGGAATAATCTCCCCTGACCGGGCGCACGATGGCCCGGCGCAAGGAGTCCGCACATGAAGAGAAAAGAATTCTTGAAGATGGCCGCGGGCCTGGCCGGAGGGGTCGCCGGGCTGCCGCTGGCCGCCGGGACGGCCATGGCCGCGGACGGGGCCGCGGCGGCGTCGCCGGCCCCTCTAGCCGGGCGCTTGGCGCGGGCCGCGGCGGCGGGCGACGAGGAGTTCTACTGGAAGCTCATACGCGACCAGTTCATCCTCGATCCCGACTGGATCTTCCTCAATTTCGGCGGGCTCGGCTCGTGCCCCCTGCCCGTCCTCAACGCCTTGACCGAGTTCACCCGGGCCGAGGAGCGGGCCCCGAGCGCCGGGCACGACGAGAAGCCCTGGCAGGACGTCAAGGCCAAGCTGGCCCGGGCCCTCGGCCGGGACTGCGGCCGGGAGGACATCGGCCTCATCGGCGGGGCGACGGAGGGCGTCAACGTCATCGTCCAAGGCCTGCCGCTGCAGAAGGGCGACGAGGTCATCACCTCGACCCACGAGCACGTCGCCGTCCACTCGGCCCTGCTCCATCGCCGGCGGCATGACGGCATCGCCGTGCGCCTGTTCGAGCCGGACATCGTCCGGGCCCAGGGCAACGTCGACCGCATCGCCAAGCTCATCACGCCGCGAACGCGGCTCATCCTCATGAGCCACGTCACCTGCACGACGGGCCAGCTGTTCCCGGTCCGGGAGATCGCCGCGCTGGCCCGGGCCCGGAAGATCTGGTTCGCCCTGGACGGCGCCCAGGCGCCCGTGTGCGCGCCGTTCGACATCGTCGAGACGGGGGTCGACTTCTACACCTGCTCGACGCACAAGTGGATGATGGGGCCCAAGCGCACCGGTTTCATCTACGTCCGGCGGGGCCTGGCCGAGGTCCTGCAGCCGCTGACCGTCGGCGGCGGCTCGTCGGAGCGCTACAACGTCGCCAAGGACGAGTTCGTCCTCAAGTCGACGGCCGAGCGGTTCGAGTCCGGGACGCAGAACGACGCCCTGTTCTACACTCTGGGCGCGGCCCTGGACCTGGTCGAGACGATCGGCATCGGCAGGATCCAGGGGCGCTGCCGGCCCATGGCCGAGCGCTTCTACCGCGGCCTGGGGGAGATCCCCGGCGTCGAGCGGCTGTCGCCCGAGGAGGAGGCCTACAGGACGCTGATGATCGGCTTCCGGATGAAGACCCATCCGCACACGGAGATCATGGGCCAGCTGGCCAAGGACCATATCCGGGCCCGGCCGGTGGGGGAGGGCGGGCTCAATTCGATCCGGGTCTCGTTCTACCTGAACAACCGGGACGAGGACGTGACGGCGGCGCTGGATTCGCTGAAGCGGCTGGCTGGCTGACCTCCGCAGAGGACGCCTCGGATGGGGTCAAACCTACCTTTTTTCGAAAAAGGTAGGTTTGACCCCATCTTGGATCACCGGTAAGAGCCGAAGGCGTCGGCCAGCTCGGCCACGCGGCGGACACGGCGCTCCAGCCCGTCGGGCGGCACCTGGTCGGCGACACCCAGCACGTAGCGCGGCTCCGCGCGCATGACTTCCAGCACCTCCCGGGTATGCCGCTCGAATTCGGCCTCGGAGACCTGCTCGGTGAAATAGACGCCGGGCAGGCCGCCCCAGAATACCGTCCGCGGCGAGTCCGGGCACCAGCCCGCCCAGTGCCCGACATCGAGGTCGCCTACGGGGGCCGGCGTCATGGCCTCGATGAACGTGAAGCCCGCGCTGGCGACCTGCCGCAGCAGGCCCTTGAGCGTCCCGTCGAGATGGACGCAGGAGATCTTCCCGGCGGCGGCGATGGCCCGGCACCAAGTCTCGTGGTAGTCGCGCATGTAGAGCTCGTAGAAGCGGGGCCCGACCACCTCGGACGACAGGTTCTCGGGGATCATCAGGACCTCGGCCGGGCTGTCGACGGCCATTCGGGCGGCCCGGTCGTGGGCGGCCCGGACCGCGGCCAGCGTCTCGGCCAGCTCGCCTGGCGCGTCGGCGGCCATCTCGGCCACCGCGGCGATGCCGGCGTCGAGGGCGACCAGCTGCATGAACGGGCTCTTGGGCAGGTAGCAGAGGACGAGGCCCTGGTCGCCGACCTGGCCGGCCCGGCGCCGGGCGAAGGCGTCGTCGGGCTCGTAGCGGGTGTGCTCGTAGAGCCAGCGATAGGCGGCGAGATCGTCGACGCCCTTGACCAGGTGCTCGGTCGGGGCCTCGGCGAACGATACCGGCAGCCAGGTCCAGGTCTCGGTCAGCGCGCCGCGCGGCGTGACGACGCGCCGGCGGCGGGCCGGGCCCTCGCGCCACTCGTCGACCCGGCAGTCCTCCGCGACAGCGCGGAACGGGAAGTCGCCCTGGAGGTAGTAGCCGACGCGGAGGCTGCGGTGCCAGTCGATGTAGGCGCGGCCGGCCTTGAAGTCGGCCGGCTTCTCGCCCCGGCCGATGAGCGCCGTGGCCCAGTAGTCGAGGTCGCCGAACCAGGGCACGCGGTCGGGCCGGCCGCCCCCGAGCAGGGTCAGGACGCGCCGACGCTCCGACATCGCGTTCATGGTGCGCCCGGACTATAGCCCCGCCCGGCGCGCCCTGTCAATCGCGGCGCAGGCCGGTTCTTCCCCGCCCCGCAAATAGGGTAGAATAGCCGATCATGGACGATCGCGACGAAGGCCAGCGCCCCGCGTCCCCCCGCCGCCAGGCCCAAGCCCGGGCCGCGCGGCTCGCGGCCTGGCTCGAGGCCCGGGCCCGCAACGTGCCGCGCGTTTCCTACCCGCCGGAGTTGCCGATCGCCGCCCGGGCCGACGAGATCATCGAGGCCCTCCGGTCGCCGCGCCGCCGCGTGCTCATCGTCTCGGGCGAGACCGGCTGCGGCAAGAGCACCCAGATCCCGAAGATGTGCCTGGAGGCCGGGCGCGGCGTGGCCGGCCGCATCGGCGTCACCCAGCCGCGGCGGCTGGCGGCCATGACCATCGCCGCCCGCATCGCCGAGGAGCTGGGGGAGACGGTGGGCCGGTCGGTCGGCTACAAGATCCGCTTCCAGGACCGGACCTCGCGCGACGGCTACATCAAGGTCATGACCGACGGCATCCTGCTGGCCGAGACGCAGGGCGACCACGGGCTCCACGAGTACGACACCCTGATCATCGACGAGGCCCACGAGCGCTCGCTCAACATCGACTTCCTGCTGGGCATCGTGCGCCGGCTCCTGGACGAGCGGCCGGACCTGAAGCTGGTCATCACCTCGGCCACGCTGGACACGGAGAAGTTCTCGCGGGCCTTCAAGAACGCCCCGGTCATCGAGGTCAGCGGCCGCACCTACCCGGTCGAGGTCGAGTACCGCCTGCCCGACGAGGAGGAGGCCGCGGACAAGGACTACGTCGACCAGGCCGTCGAGGCCGTGGCGTACCTGCGGCGGGAGAAGCCGCCCGGCGACGTCCTGGTCTTCATGCCCACCGAGCAGGACATCCTCGAGACCTGCCGGCTGCTCGAGGGGCGGAAGGGCGGCGCGGCGCGCGTGCTGCCGCTCTTCTCGCGGCTGCCGGCGGGCCAGCAGCGGCTCGTCTACACCGTCACCGAGCCCAAGATCGTCGTGGCCACCAACGTGGCCGAGACCTCGCTGACCATCCCCGGCATCCGCTACGTGGTCGACACCGGCGTCGCCCGCATCGCCCAGTACCAGCCCGGAACGCGCATCAACAGCCTGCCGATCTCGCCGATCTCGCGGGCCTCGGCCGACCAGCGGAAAGGCCGCTGCGGCCGGGTCCGGGAAGGGCTGTGCGTGCGGCTCTACAGCCAGGTCGATTACGAGTCGCGCGACGAGTTCACCCAGCCGGAGATCCTGCGCTCCGACCTGGCCGAGGTGATCCTGCGCATGACCGACCTGGGACTGGGCGACCCGCTCCAGTTCCCCTTCGTCGACCGGCCGGCGGCCAAGGCCGTCCACGACGGCTACGACACGCTGGTCGAGCTGGGGGCCATCCGGAAGACCGCGGCGCCGCGGCGGGGGCCCGAGTCTCGCTGGGAGCTGACGGAGAAGGGCCGGGCCATGGCCCGGATGCAGCTCGACCCGCGCCTGTCGCGGATGCTGATCGAGGCCCACGAGGAGCGCTGCGTGCCCGAGGTGGCGGTGCTGGCGGCGGCCTTGAGCATCCGCGATCCCCGGGAGCGGCCGCCCGACAAAGCCCAGCAGGCCGACGCCGTTCACGCCGCGTTCAAGCACCCCGATTCCGACTTCCTGGTGCTGCTCAACATCTGGAACCGCTACCACGGCGATTTCGAGAAGCTCGGTTCGCTCGTCCAGAAGCGGCGGTTCTGCCACGAGAACTTCCTGTCGTTCCCGCGCATGCGCGAGTGGGCCTACCTGCACGCCGAGATCGGCTCGGCCATGAAGGAGCTGACGCGCCCCGTCCGCCGTCCTCCGGAGGGGACACCTCGGATGGGGTCAAACCTACCTTTTTCGAAAAAAGGTAGGTTTGACCCCATCTTTGGGCCGGCGGAAGGCGCGGCCGAAGCCCGCCTTCACGCCGACATCTCGCCGGCGCTCTACGGGGCCATCCACCGCTCCATCTTGAGCGGCTACCTGTCCAACATCGCGGCGCATAAGGAGAAAAGCCTCTACAACGGCGCCAAGAACCGCGAGGTCATCCTGTGGCCGGGCTCGGTCCTTTACGGCAAGGGGGCCGGCTGGATCGTTTCGGCCGAGGTCGTCCGGACGTCGCGCCTCTTCGCCCGCACCGCCGCGAAGATCGATCCGGCCTGGCTGGAGCGGCTCGGCGGCCCCCTCTGCAAGCGCTCCTATTCGGACGCCGCCTGGGACCGGTCCCGCGGCGAGGTCACGGCCAAGGAGCGGGTCGCGCTGTTCGGTCTGGAGATTGTCCGCGAGCGCCGGGTCTCCTACGGCCGCGTCGATCCGGCCGAGGCCCACCGGATCTTCGTCATGAACGGCCTCGTCGAAGGCGAGATCGACGACCCGCCGGCCTTCCTCGTCCACAACCTGGCCCTGCAGCGCCGGATCGAGGCCACGGAGGAGAAGCTGCGCCGCCGGGACATCCTCGTCGCCGAAGGCGAGATCGCCAAGTTCTACAGCTCGAAGCTCCCCGGCCTCTACGACGTCCGCTCGCTGCGCAAGCTGCTCAAGGACGTCCGCGACCGGGGCGGCGACGACTCCTTCCTGCGCCTGACCGAGGACGGCTTGATGAACTATCGGCCCGACGAGGGCACGGTGGCCGGATTCCCCGACAGCGTCGAGGTGGCCGGCCGGCCGTTCCGGGCCGTCTACAAGTTCGCCCCGGGGGCGGAGGACGACGGCGTCACGCTGGCCGTCCCGCCCGCGCTGCTGAACGCCATCCCGCCGGAGCGGCTCGAATGGGGCGTCGCCGGCCAGTACGAGGACAAGATCGCCGCGCTCATCAAGGGCCTGCCCAAGCGCTACCGCAAGCTGCTCGTGCCGGTGGCCGACAAGGCCCTGACGATCGCCCGGGAGATGCCCCGGGCGCCCGAGGAGGTGCCCCTCTTCAAGGCCGTCGCCGACTTCGCCAGGCGCCGCTTCGGGGCCGACATCCCGGCCCGCGAGTGGGCCCTGGCCGACGTCCCCCGGCACCTGCGCATGCGGGTGGCCGTCGTCGATCCGGCTACGGGGCGGATCATCGACGCCGGGCGCGACGTCGAGCTCCTGCGCAAGAAGCTCGGGGCGGCCGACCAGGCCCCATCCAAGGTCGAATCCCCGGCTTGGCAGGAGGCCCGCCGCGTCTGGGAGAAGTCGGGCCTGACGGAGTGGAGCTTCGGCGACCTGCCCGAGACGGTCCCGGTCGGCACCTCGCTGACGGCGTATCCGGCCCTGACCCCCGCAGGAGAGGGGCCCGCCGCGGGGGCGGCCGCCGGAGAGCCCGCCGGCGCCGGCGCCGTCGACCTCCGCCTCTTCCCGGCCCGCGCCGAGGCGGTCGAGGCGCACAGAAAGGGCGTCCGCCGCCTGCTCCTGCGCAAGTTCGCCAAGGACCTGGCCTTCGTCCGCCGCTACCACAAGATCCCGGCCGAGCTCGACCGGGCGGCCCTGCATTTCGGCGGACGCGACGCGCTCGAGCGAGCCATCGAAGCGGCCCTGGCCCGGGAGGTCTTCGAGCGCGACATCCGCACAGAGGCGGATTACCGGGCCTACGAGACGGAGATCGGGCGGACCCTCTTCGACCGCGGCCACGCCCTGACCCAAACCGCCGCCAAGGTCGTCGAGCTGCACGCCAAGCTGCGGTCCGAATTGGCCAAAGGCAGCGGGGGAGGGGCCGCCGCGGCTTCGGCCCCGCTTCGCCCCGCCCGGGCCCGATCGCTCAACCTCGACGACCTTGGCCGGCTCAAGGACAGGGTCAAGCCGGAATACCTGGAAGCGATCGCCGCCGACCTCGACCGCTTGGCGCCCAAGGATTTCCTGGGCGTCTTTCCCGTCGCCCGGCTGGTCCGCATCCGCAGCTATCTCGAGGGCCTCCTCGTCCGGCTGGGGCGGGCCCGCATCGCGCCCGAGAAGGACAAGGCCAAGGCCGCCCAGGTCGAGCCCTACGCCTTCGAGCTCGCCCGGCTCGAAGGGCAGCTCCGGTCCTCCGCCCGGCCGGGGCCGGCCTCCGAAAAGGCAGGACCGGCTGTCGCGTCCCGCCTTTCCGCCGTCTCCGATGATAAGCGCGCCGCCATCGACGATCTGCGCTGGATGATCGAGGAGTTCAAGCTGGCCCTCTTCGCGCCGGAGATCAAGACGGCCTTTCCCATTTCCGCCGTCCGCCTGGCCCGCAAGATCGCCGAGATCGACGCCTTGACCTAAGATGGGGACAGAGTATTGTGTCCCCCATCTTTTCCGTTATTAGTGGTAAAATCGTCCCATGACCCCTATTTCAGATCCCGACGATAAGAACAATCTCGACTCCCGGTCCTGCGCCCTCCCCGGCGAACCCGCTGCCGCCGGCTGGGCCGCCGCCCGCGACGCGGCCATCGCCGATTTCCTGGACCGCTTCGCCGCCGACTGCCCCGACCACGACGTCCTGGCCGACCTGATGGTGGCCATCACCCGCATCGCCCGCGACGGCGCCGGCCGCGGCGACCTCAAGCTGCTGACCAACTCCTTCAAGGAGCTGCGCTACGCTTTCAAGGTCTTCGCCCCCTTCCACGGCATCCGCAAGGTCTCGGTCTTCGGCTCGGCCCGCACCCCCTCCGACCACCCCGAGTTCCTCCAGGCCGTCGAGTTCGCCCGCCGCATGCGCGAGCGCCGCTGGATGATCATCACCGGCGCCGGCGACGGCATCATGGGCGCCGCCCAAAAAGGGGCAGGCCGGGCCGGCTCCTTCGGCGTCGCCATCCGCTTGCCCCACGAGCAGAAGACCAATGTCGTCATCGCCGACGACCCCAAGCTCGTCAACTTCAAATACTTCTTCACCCGCAAGATCCTGTTCCTCAAGGAGGCCTCGGCCGTGGCTCTCTTCCCGGGCGGCTTCGGCACCCAGGACGAGGGGTTCGAGGCCCTGACCATGATCCAGACCGGCAAGACGCCGCTCATGCCCCTGGTCATGATCGACGCGCCCGGCGGCACCTACTGGCAGCACTGGCGCACCTACATCAAGGCCGAGCTCATCCTGAACGGCATGATCGACGACGACGACCTGGGCTTGTTCAAGCTGACCGACGACCTCGACGAGGCCGTCGACGAGATCGCCGGCTTCTACCGCCGCTACCACTCGATGCGCTGGGTCGGGCCCCGCCTCCTCCTCCGCCTGTCCTCGCCGCTGCCGCCCGGCGCGCTCGAGCGCTTCAACGACACCTACGCCGCGGCGCTTCTCACCGAGGGCCGCATCGAGGCCCACGACGCCCCGCTCGAAGGGGAAGGGGAGGACGCTGAGCACCCCGAGCTGCCGCGCCTGTCGCTGGCCTTCAACCACAAGAGCACGGCCCTGCTCCGGCGCCTGGTCAACGACATCAACGCGGCCTAGGCCGCTTGTCCCGGCCTGCCCCAGCCGCGTCTCGAGCACGGCCCGCCGCAGCTTTGTTCACGGCCCTGGCGCCGCGCGCAGACAAGCCCCTTTCATGTGAACGCGGTTTATCGACGGACCGGCCTTCAGCCGTGGGTCGCCGCGGCCGGGAAGTTTTCGTCCAGCCAGCCGGCGATGGCCTCGCGCACGGCCTCGGCGCCGCCGTTCTCGACGAAGGAATGGGTCGTGCCCCGGATCCGGGCGTGCTTGATCCGGCCGCCCGCCCCGGCCGCGACATAGCCGATGTAATCGAAGGACTGGGGCTCGGCCGCCAGCGGATGCGCCGAGACCATCAGCGCCGGCAGGCCCTGCTCGACGAGGCCGGTCAAGCTCTTCAGCAGGGCCAGGTTGGTGTTCGGGGGCAGGGCGCCGCCGCGCGTCCGTCGGGTCAGCTTCTTCAAAGCGTAATAGAGCTTGGTGGCCTGGGGCTCCCATTTCCGGGACAGGACCCAGTCGCGCAACCGGGTCTTGCGAGAGGCCACCGCCGACCGCAGCCGGCCCCCGCCCGGCCGTCCCGGCTCGCTCGCCGCCGCCGCCGGGGCCGAGCTCCGGTAGAGGAAGAAGGGCATGTCGAGCAGCACCAGCCCCGCGATCCCCGCCCCGCGGTCCTTGGCCGCCGCGAAAACCGAGGTCTGGGCCCCGCCGCAGATGCCGGCCAGGACGATCCCCGACAGGCAAAAGCCGCTGCGCAGCTCTCGGGCGATCTTGGCCACCGTCCCGGCGTAGACGCCGTCCTGGACGAGCTTGTAGAACTCGACGTACTCCCGGGGCACGTCGCCCTGCGAATCGCCCAGCCCGGGCAGATCGAACCGGAAGCACTTGACGCCCTTGGCCGCCAGCGCGTCGGCCAGCTGGGCATAGAGGTCGCCCCGCGACGAGCGCGGCAGGGAGCCCGAGTTCAGGAACAGCAGCCCGAGGTCGCCCGCGCCCGGCTCGATGTGGGACGTGCCGTGCAGCAGCTGGCCGTCGATCCGATAGGCCAGGGCCTCACGCATGGCCGCCCGCACCCTTCCGCCGCCCGGCCGCGTCCAGCAGCCACTTGGCGTTGGCTTCGAAGAACTCGCCGAAATCCCGGTTGAGCGGGGCCGACGGCACCACGGCCGCCCGCGGGTTCATGGCCCGCAGCATGCTCTGCGATTTCACCAGCGGCGACAGCCGGTCGTCCAGGACCACGTGCCGCCAGGGCCGCCCGGCCGGGCCGTCCGTCCCTTCGCCCGGCGCCGCCAGGGCCGGCGCGAGGGACATCGCCTCGCCCGTCGTCCACAGGGCGCGCGTCCAGGCGTAGCCGTCGATCTGGACCGTCCCGCCGGCCAGCAGCCCGTCGATATAGTCCTTGGCCGTCTTCCGGTCGGCGGCCCGCTGGAGCAGCATGTCCATGGACAGGCGGATCATCAGGCCCTGCTTCAGGACGTCGAGGCCGTGGGCCGGCGGCGACCACATCAGCAGCCCGGCGCCCCGGCCGGCCGCGAAGGCCTGCTGGGCCAGCAGCCCGCCCAGGCCCAGGCCGTGGAGGATGACGGGCAAGCCGCCGGCCTCCCCGGCGACGCGGTCGTAGAGCCGCTTGATATCGCCCTGCCAGCGGAGGAAATCCATGTCGGAGAAGCGGCCCGTGCTCTCGCCCGTCCCGCTGTAGTCGAAGCGGACCGCGCTCAAGCCCCGGCCCGCCACGTAACGGCCCCAGCGGGCCCAGGCGGCCAGCGAGTACAGCCGGTCGGAGGGGAAGGGCCCGCACAACAAGACCCAGGCTTGGGGCGTCCCGGCGGCGTAGCGGACCGTGTAGACCCGCTCGCCTCCGAGCTCGAGATACTGCGCCTGTTCGCTCTCGTTCATAGCCAACGACATTCCGTCCGCCCCGGACCGCGCGGCTTCATCGTCTGTGTGAGGCCCTTGGCGAACGACCCTTGCCCCCCCCGGTCAATGAACTCCTTGCCCACTCACCTCGACATTGTATCGTCGGCCGCGCCCGCCTGTCAACCGTCTCCGGAGACATAAAAAGACATCGCTCAAACGGCCCCTTTTGGGCCAAGGAGCGACGACCGGCGCCCGGCGGCGTCAAGGTCCGCGCTTCCGCCCGCTCCCGGGGGCCTGCCGGAGGCCCCGATGCCGGCCGCTGCCCGGAT
>JAEAME010001922.1_pt1 | contig 13116 bp, 11 predicted proteins | sample 8958731 | NCBI WGS metagenome assembly JAEAME01 (sample SAMN16933194, study PRJNA681113) | bioreactor sludge metagenome | isolation source: anerobic bioreactor sludge (Control) | place: India:Bengaluru | collected 2018-10-24 | reverse complement strand
ATCAGATTTCAATTTCTATATTCTTCATTTTATTAACCAATTATATCATCACAACAAAGCTGCGTCAACAGTCAAACAAAAGGTAACACTTTATTACTGCCGTACGGTGTTTTTAATAGTTATACAACTGTTTATTATTTGTGAACCCAATTATATCAACGGTACATAATGTTTTTTACATGGGATAAAGTGCACAGGATACAGTGCCGTCTGATCTCACCCCGGTGAAATCAGACGGCACCTCTAAATTACATTCACTTTATTGGTTATGCATAAGCATTTTCTTTACTTCCTCATCCTTTTCGAACAGTACGCAGCCGCCCGCATGGTCGCCCTCAAGGCAGGCGCCGGAGCGGAGTTTGACGAAAAGTGGCGAGTGAAGAGCCTCTTTAATCGTAATATTTCTTATATTCGTGTCCGAATAGGGCGAGAACGGGCAGGGCTCGGCGCCTCCGTGTGAATTTATGTGGAAGAAACCGCGCCCCGCAGCAAGACATCCTCCCGAGGATGTCTCATCGCCCGGAAAGGAGACGAAGAGCATCCCGCCGTACGTCTGGCGCAGAAACTCAATGCGTTTATCCAAAAATTCGCGCTCACGGGAACCGAGAGCCAGCGACTTTGTCGCGGCGTCGACCGGCACATACTCAACATAGATTACCAGCCGGCAGCCTTTTTCAGAAAGACCAAAAACAAACCGGTCGTCTGTGACCGCCGAAGTATTTTCAGCGGTGACAGTCACCGAGGTTCCGAAAAGCAGCTTCTCTTTCTCAAGTCGCCCCATAACACCGGAAATTGTCTTATAAACGCCGGTTCCCCGCCGGGCGTCGGTACTTTCCTCGCTGCCCTCGATGCTTATTACCGGTATCAGGTTGCGATTCCGGTCAAAGAGCGTTATGTATCCGTCGTCGGTCAGAGTTCCGTTCGTGAATATCGGAAAAATGATGTTTTTATGAAGCGCCGCCTCGGCAATTACATCGCGCCGCACAAGTGGCTCTCCGCCCGCAAGGAGTATGAAACTGATTCCGAGCTCTTCCGCCTCGCCGAATATCCGGCCCCACTCATCGGATGTGAGCTGATTTTGCGCACAGCCGTCAAGGCAGGAGCCGTTCATTCTCGCGTAGCAGCCCGCACAGTGAAGGTTACATTGGCTCGTGACGCTTGCAATGAGAAAAGGCGGGATATGCTCGCCTTCTTTCTCAAATTTCCTGCGGATTGTAGCAGCTCGCTTCGCTGCGGACATGAAGCCGCCGATAAAAAGGCTCTCACGGGGATTTTCAAACGTCGCCCGGAGCGCGTTGCGTATCAGATTTTCTACGCCGTTCGAAAGGTAATTTTCGAGGTTAAAATTATCCATAATTAATTATATTATAATTAACCGAAACCTCGGTGTTCCCCTTAATCATCGCCCAGACCGGGCAGATCCTCTGCTCCGAAACCGTAAGAGCCTTGTCAACATCATCTCTCACAAGGTCAGGCGACTCAAATTCTATTTCTAGGATTATCTTTGACAGCGACATCGGATGTTCCTCTCTCTGCACGCCTTTGGCATTGACTCTCAGCGCGGTTACTGTTTTCCGCATCCGGTTCCGCAGTATTGTAAGCAGCGCCGTTCCGAGGCAGGATGAAAAGCTTATCATAAGCAACTCAAGGGAAGTATACCCCTCTCCGCCTCCTATCGGCGGAAAATAATCAACCGTGACCTCAGGATTTTCACGGGAATTTGCGGAGAATTTCACTTTATCGTTGATTGTCCGAAGGTTGACTTCAAGTAAATCAATGCTCATTATTTAACTCCTAATCATAATCTATTTCATCAGGCGGGATTATCTGATTGCCACAGGTATTTTTATCCAATAATCATTATATCTAATCTATCGGGCTGTGTCAACCAGTGCACTACAAAAAACCCCTTCGGGCAACCGCGTCCGAAGGGGCAGAGAGTGAATAATAAAATTTTTAATGAGTTACCTTTGCATCAGCTTCCGAGCTTCACTACCTCATCATAAAGGGTATTGATGGCATTCTTTACAAGTTTCTCTGATGTCTTGAGACTCGAAGCGATTGCGGTCATGTTTGATACCACTATCGTGCTGCGTATATTACCAAAATTCCAGATCATTCCGAGATCATAAACACGGTTGGCGAATACCAGGTCGAGAATCTGGGATGCCTCGTTGTCCGCAACCAGTTTAAGATCGAGTACAACGTTGTAGAAGGACGGCATCACCTGGTAGTGCGATTCGACGGCCAGCGCCTCGAAAACAAGCGAGGTCTTTTCAAGGTCTCCTGCGCTCTTCGGTATACAGATAATTGTAGCTCCGTATGTATTGACCGGAACATTATATTTCTCCTGGTCGGCATAATACTTGGGAACCGGTATTATCCCAAATGCAGAGTCTATGTTACGCAGGTCATAGAGCGACTGAAGCGGGCGAATCATGAAGAGCGCCTGTTCCTTAGCGAACATGGCCGATACATCGGCGGTCGCAACGCTATATGTCTGTCTGTTGAAATATATCGATTTGTCATTCATTATACTGAAGATTCTCTCAAGAGCTGTGATTGATTTCTCGCTGTTGAGAGTATAGGTTATGTTGGTTCCGTCGTTCTCAGCAACAAGGATTCCTGCCGAGTGAAGGAAATAATACGAGCCGTCGTTCTGACAGGAGATGCAATATGCGTCATTCTGGTCCATTTTGCCATCGCTGTTGAGGTCTGCGGTCACAGCAGACGAATAGGAAAGCATCTTGTCAAGCGTCCAGTTTCCGTCAAGCGCAGTTTTATATAGATCGGTGATTCCGATTTTATCGGCGAGGCTTTTGTTGTAGAAGGTCACAACCGTCGACAGTTTGTCGATATATGTGACATCACTCACCGCACCAAATAATTTGCCGGATATGGTGAAACTCTCAATTGAGTTCTGGTCGAACCAAGGCATGGTGAGGTCTATGTTGATATCATCAAAGCTTGTGATAAGACCCATGTTGAAGAGGCGGCTGACTTCGTTCAGGCTCTGGTCGACAAGATCATATGTATTGTCCCCGGCAAGAACACTGGCCTGCAACACTGTGGACAGTCCCGAACCGTGAGCAATGGACACAATTTTGACATTAAATCTGTCCTCAACCGCTCTGTTGCGGGAATATACTGAATCGTTAAGTATTTCGCCGTTCGTCTCGTTGATCATAATGTCGTTCGGGATCCCGGCCCAGCCGTGAACCGTTTCGGAATCATAACGCAGGATATTGAAATCTTTCCCACCATAATCCTTTACAGGGAACTCGGGATAAAGCCGTGTCGTCTCACCTACAGTGGTTTCACTGTTTGTCCCGACCGGCGCGGTGGTTGTTTCATCAGTCTTACCTTCTCCGCTACCGCAGGATACTGCAGCAGCAGCCAGCACGAGAAGAGAGAGGAAAAGTGCAATTATTCTTGTGAATTTCATTACTGTACCAGCCTTTCAAATTTATAATAAGCAGTCTAATGAATCAGTACCAATCACTAATAACATATTAACTATTACTTATCTCAACAAACCCTGCGCCGTCGGCTTCTAGTTCGACATTATAGTCGGTACCGGCTTCGCTCCTTATTACTGCTTCAACCGTTTCATGCCGCCGGTTCCAGAGAGCAACGCCGACGCTGCCGTCGTCCGCCCTGAACGCTTTAGCCCTGACACTCCCCTTATCGACTGTGAAGCCATCGTCGCCGATAAACTTACCGTAATGCAGGTACTTCGCGTATTTTTTGCGCAGGTCAATTATCTTTTTCATGTAGGCGGCGTACCCAGGTACATCTGCCATCGAACCGCAGCAGCGATATATGGTCATGTCGAAGGTAAGTCCATAAATGAAAGTAAAGTTTATATTGTCGTACATCTTATCCTCATCCTCGCCGAGCTCCCTGTTTGTCATCACCAACTCGGGGAAGGTATAACGGTACATGTCGGGAACATTCGACTTGCTGTCGGGGTACATGCGGCTGCCGTGGACTATGTCCATGTGCTGGTTGAAGCAGTCAACAATGTGCTCCATGAGTATGATTTTATCGTCTCCATATGACTTTACCACCCGGCGCAGATCTCCAAAGCGGTCGGCCTTGCCCGCGCACGCGAGGTTTGGCTTCTTATGGTCATGTTTATCTGAGAAGCAAAGATATGGCTTAAGACCACCGAGGTCGTATAGTACCCCGTCGCAACCAAGGTCAAGGCAATATTGAGCAATCGATATCATCTTACCGTGCCACTTCTCAGAGCCCGGGCAGGCGCCGTACATGGGCATCGGGGGGTTCGGCAATTTCCTGTAGGTTCCCTCGCCGCAGTATGTTTCCGCGAAAGGCACCTCCTCGTCCCAGATGCTCTTTATTGTGCACTCGCCGCCACCTTCCTTAAGGTAAAAATCGCTCTTGTGGTCTATTAAGAAGTAGCTGAGAAACATTATTACCTTGCCGCCCTTGGAGTGCACATACTCAATGCCCTCCCGCAACTCTTTCTCGGTGCCAAGACCGTCTTTTGTGTTGTCGTCGGCGACAAAGTCAGGCCACATGCGGGCGAATCCGCCCTTCTCCCAGCCGAGAAGATAAATTGTGTCAAGACCTGCGGCGGCGGCGCCGTCGTAGAGTTCGGGAATTTTTTTATAATCCCAGTTGATCTCGCAGTGGTGCGGCTTTAATATCACTCGTAGCCAACCCTCGGTGTTCCTGACCCATTCCGGCAGTTCGGGAGCCTTGAAATATTCGCTTGAGTCGGTAAAACGGCGGTAAATACGTGAACCCTCCCGCCAGTCGCCGGCATGTGGACAATATACTATAGGCTCGCCCATCCAGCTCTCTCCGCGGCTGGTGAAAGGATATCGGATGACGCCAAGCGAAAGTAGGCTTGTTTTTATATCACGTTCGACATGCAGACAGACAGTCTCATGCGACAATCCGTGTGAAGCGACATAGAGCCCTTCGCTGCCACCGTAAAGATCAAACCACGGCATTGAGCCCGAGCCTCCGGGATACAGCAGGTCAAGGTCAGTATGTAAAAAATCATGCCGTTCGTACTTGCGGAAGCCCGAATAGACAGAGAGGTCGGATAATGCCGGGGATTCTATAATTTTTCCGTAATTCGACGGCCACATTATGCGGTCGGACGAAGGATTCCCGTCAAGTGAGTGTATACCCGACGCTGCGGTGATGTTCAGTTCGGTGACGGTGAGACCCGACTTATTTTCAATGAACGATGTGACCGATATCATGCTGCCCTCAAGCGTAAATGTGAGCTTAAGGCTGATATCAAGCTTTTTCCCGGCGGCTATAAGACTGTTATATTCAATTGTCAGTGTATTGCCATCGGTTTCTATCTTACTTGTCTGATCTTCAGCAAAGACCGGTTGCTCAGACCGCTGCCCCTCGGCGAGTATGATTTTCCATACATGAGACGGGGTAGAAACATATTCGTGTCCGGAAATTTTATTCATGAATGAAATATTCCGGCCAAATTCGTCAACACCGTATTTAACGTCAGAGTTTTCAATGTAATATTTCATATTATCCTTTCAGGCTGGATGTTATTGATTCCTAAATCAAATTTTATACCGCCAGTCCTATACTGTCAATACATAATATAGACTTTTGTCAGCACAATATTAACGTAAATGTTTGACAGCCGGCGCACAGTATTATATAATCGTTATGTCACGCTAAAAATACTCTAGTTGTGGTAATTCCTTTTTGCAGCCAGATGAGTATATTCGAACAGGAGTATGCGGTAATATGCTGTATAAAATCAACACGCAGCAACTGCCATATGTACGTTATTCCGGGCAGATAACCTCTGAGGGTGGCTGGACGAATAACGGTCAGATCCGGCCACGGAACATGATGCTTTATGTTATTTTCGGCACCATGCGGGTTGAAACACCCGGCATATCGGTGGACCTCCACGCGGGAGATTATCTCTTCATACCCAACGGAACCCATTATACCGCATCTCTTTTGGAAAAATGTAATTACCGGTATGTCCATTTCTCGCCGCACGACACAATAACGCCTTGTAGTTCAGGTGAACTTGTGGCCGACGTCGGAGTTTTTGACGCCGAACAGCATGAACTAATGTTTACCGAACGCATCGCCCACACAATCGACCATATATTCGTCAAGCAGACCGGTTCAGCGGCTTCATACTCAAACCAGATCGAAAGTATATTCCACCAGATGGATCAGTACCGGCTGACAACAGGCCCGGTCGCTAAGCACCGGCTCGATCTTTCATTTTTTGAGCTTCTCCTGCTTTTAAGCGAAGACACTCTCGGCGAGATTATACCGGCCGAGCGCCGCTCACCCGCGATGTCCGAGATGCTGCTATATATCTCAAAAAACTATGCTGACAAAATCACCCTCGCCGATATGAGCCGTCGTTTCGGTTTTTCTAAGCAGCATATAATCCGGCTCTTTAAAACTTATCAGAAGCAGACCGTGATACAGTATATAAACGGCTTCCGGCTCCAGAAATCGCTTGAGATGCTCAGCAACACGAACATCCCGATCGGTGACCTTGCACGTTCGCTCGGTTTCTCAAGCGCGTACTATTTCACCCGGTTGTATACCCGGACATATGGTATAACGCCTACTGAATACCGGAACCGTTTCATGGGCAAATAACGCGTCACATTTTCAAACAAATCCCGGCGGCATGGCCGGGATTTGCTGTTTCTGTGATATGCTTATTGCTTTTTCTTCTTCAGAATACCGTACGAGCCGCCGGCGAGGATAATCAGCAGCACGGGCGCCGCTACGACAAGGCTGCCGCACCCGCCCTTTTCCTTTCCCGCCACCGTGGTATCGGACACGGTAGTTGCCGCGGCAGTTGTGACCGCTGCTGTGGTATCGGGCGCTTTTGTAGTATCTGGCTTTTGGGTGGTGACCGGCGCCGTAGTCGTTGTCACGGGAACAGTGGTAACCTCAGGTACTGCCGTTGTTTCATTTGGGTCATCGGTAACTACAGTGAAATCTACATTCTCGGAGGGAGGGATCGGAACTGTTGCACTTAGTCCCTTGTTGACGGCTGTGAATTCTGCCGCGGTGAAAGGCAGTGCGCTCTCGTCGGCAGGGGTGTAGTTATAAAGATTCAGTGTTCTGGTTCCTGAAACCGTGCCGCTCGCTGCTATTTTATTTACGACGGTTACACCGTTATAAAGATTTATTGTCGTGTTTCCATTCACATTGCCGGGGCCGCCGTCGTTAACCGTATCAACCTTTCCGCCGTACAGATTAATTGTAACATTACCGTTAACCGCTTTGGCACCGGCTGTGCCCGCGCCGCTAATCGCGCCTAAATTACCGCTGAATACATTGATCAGCGGGTTCCCGTCAATACCGTCGTCAGGGTTGGCAGTAAAGCCGAAAAGCCGTGGGCAGTGCGCCTGCGTATCGGCCTCGGCGTCGACACCAAAGCCTATCGTCAGCTCGTTACAGTACATATAAATATTAATATTCTGGGCTGCGGTGTTCTTGAAGGTTATGTTGTAGAATTCAATCGGGCCGAAGAAAGAGATCACAGTACCGGTGCTGGTGTTGGTCTTAATAAGTTTTGAGCCGTTTGTGGAGGTTATGTAGATTTTCTCCTTTTGCATCGGCATGTCAAGCTGGTACCCCGCTGCCGTCTGCATATCCTCGGTCAGGTTCGGGTCATCAATTATTGTGTCTCCGACCACATTGATTACCCCGCCAGTGTCTCCGAGGATGTCAATCGCGGCGTAAAGTGTGGCGACCGCCTTACCTGGCGTCGCGCCACTGTTCTTGTCGTTACCCTTACCGCTGTCAAGATATACAACTTTAATGTCAGCTGCCGAGGATGACAGAGCCATAACCACAGCTGAAGTTGCGATAATCAGAACAGTCAGAATTAACGAAATAACCTTTTTCATAACAAATTCTCCTTATATTTATTTATTAAAATAATTTTATCTCGGATATATTGTGATGTCAGCGTAAAGAGCGTTGTGGTCTGACATGAAGCCGCCGTCCTGTTTGTCCAGAACAAAATAACGCGCGGCTTTAATTTCGCTGTTGATGAAGATAAAGTCAATGGGGCCTTTATATTTCGACACATCGTCGATAAAACCGTTGAAAGTGGGCAGCGAAGAGGTATCGGGCGCCAGATATCTTGTATTATCAAGTCCTTCCGCAATTACCGATTTATAAACGGCTGAATTTTCATCGGAGTTAAAATCCCCGGTCAGCACGACCGCATAACCCTGATCCATGAACTCCTGAACTCTCGGCAGGAGCACCGTCAGCTCGCTCTCTCGGTTTTTGGCCGAGTCGACGTCAAGGTGTGTGTTCATATGCACATACCTGCTACCATTCTCGAGCGACTCGAATATCGCCCAGCAGCAGGAAATATAGTATTTTGAGCCGAAGCCCTTCGATGAGGTTCCGGGAGTTTCGGAAAGCCAGAAAACACCGCTTTCAACGATTTTGAGCTTGTCTGTGCGATAATATATATAGTTCTTTGTAACCGTAGTTATCTCCTGCGCTCGTTCATATCCGGTCAGCACCTTGTCGAGTCTCATCCGCCAGAAAATCTCGCATTCCTGAAAGCCTATTGAATACGGCTGATAAGTGCTTACGAAACTGGCTATCCGCGGTTCGCGCTCAGCCTGCATATTCATCTGGGCGTTCGAGGCGGTGCGTAAATTTAGGCTAGCGACCCTGATATCAAACTCTGAATAAGTATAATCATATTTCATGATGTAGTTTTCCTGTTTCTTCAAAATTAAGCTGCCATTTTCATATGATATATAGTTAGCAAGAAAATATTGAGTAGCAGAGTAAGTCGCTTCAGGTGAGCCGCCGACGATGACTACTTTTGCGTCGGTTAATAAAATAGCATAGTCTTTTCGGGTCAGGTCATCAAGAGCCGCCGCAGTCTCACTTCGGTTTGTGCAACCAATGAGAATTTCCTTTGAACTGCTGTCTGCCGTTCCGTTCCAGTCAGTGGCAATCGCCATGTCAAGATTAACAGAATCTTTTATAGTGCTTTTTAGAAGCAGCGCTGCGTCTGTCTCTTTTATATTTCCGTTCTCGGGTCGGATTATCCTGTAATCGGCGAGGTTTATCGACATCGGACCGGTTTCGGCTTCAGTGGTTGCTGTGTCGCTTATTGAAGGAGTTTCGCTGGAACAGGAGCCAAGAAACACTGAGAGAATAAAAAGTAAAAGAAATATCACAAGAGGTTTTGTTTTCATATTTATGACCATGCCTTTCTGATGACTGTTAGGATTGTGATTATTGTGCGGTTCCGCCGTTGCAACGGTGGAATTGCCGCCATCATCTCTGGCGACAAAGGCACAAATATCAAAGTTGGAAAAATTTATCTTACAAACTTATCACTCCGTCTTTTGTGCCGCATGTATGCGGGTAGCCAATGTTTGCGTTTCCATATGCCCGCAAAATATTTAGTACAGCTTAACTGAATTTTCTCACTTCTATTCATAAGCAATTATAAACCCTGACCAATGCCGTGTAAATACACAAAATTTACATCTGATAATACAATATTAACATTATGCTTCTACGGTTGACATTTATAAAGCACACGGCAGTGATATGTTTTTTTATTCCGAATGCTGCATAGATATTGACTTGGCATTCACAAAGAGGTATAATTTTCATATGCGTATCTCAACTCTGATGGAATATAACATTACTGTGAGGAACAAGATGAAAAATCGTCTTTTAGTCTTCTCTGTCGATGCGATGGTGGGCGAGGATATCGATTACCTCCGCGGAAAACCTAATTTTCAGAAATACATCGCCGGCGGGAGCGAGGTCAGATCAATAAGGACTGTCTATCCGTCAGTTACTTATCCTGCGCATGTCAGCATAATCACCGGTTGCTATCCAGACCGCAGCGGAGTTTATACCAACTTCGCTTTCACAACCAACTCAAAGGAGGACACATGGCTCTGGTACGCCGACAACATCAAAGTCGGTGATATTTTCGGTTCGGCAAAACAGGCTGGATACAGCACTGCATCTGTTTTCTGGCCTGTCACCGGGCGTCATCCTTATATCGATTATAATATTACCGAATACTGGCTCCCCAATAAGGGCGACACTCTGCGTTCTTCCTTCACCCGCGTCGGCGCAAACGAGGAGTGCCTGAAAATAATCGAAGCAAATGAAGGCCTTCTTGCCGAATCATATAAGCTGACCGGACGGAAAAATGTGATGACCTACCCCGAAGTCGACAATTTTTTAATAAAAAACGCCTGCGATATCATGAGGAAATTTGCCCCAGAACTACTTTTTGTACATAACGGAATTATGGACAATGGGCGTCACCATTACGGCGTATTTGCCGACTGCTTAAAACAGAAACTCGACCTTGTCGACGGATGGATCGGCGATATCGGTGCCTCGCTTGAGGACGCCGGGGTCCTTGATCAGACCGACTTCTTCCTCGTCAGCGACCACGGACAGCGCGACATCAAGCGCACGATCAAACCAAACGTGTATTTTGCAGACCACGGCTTCATAACACTTGACGAAAAAGGGCGTGCGAAATCATGGAGAGCCTACTGCCTGTCAAACGCAATGTCGAGCTTTGTATTCTTAAGAGACCCCGGCGACAAGGAATTGTATGACTCAGTGTATTCGCTGCTGAAATTCCTCTGTAGCGAGGGAATCTACGGAATCTCGAAAGTATTCACCCGCGAGGAAGTAGAAGCGGCTGAACATCTCTCGGGTGACTTCTCATTCGTACTCGAGTCAGACGGCTATACATCCTTCTCGGACGTTTGTAAGCGCCCCGTCATAGCTCCCTTCGATCTTTCCGATTACCGTTTCGGCCAGGCTACACACGGATATCTGCCCGACCTCGGTCCGCAGCCGGTATTTCTGGCAAAAGGCCCGCATATAAAAAAAGGTGTGAGGATCGAGCGCCGACCGATAGTCGATGAGGCGCCCACATATGCGAAAATCCTCGGTGTGGAACTCCCTGACGCTCAAGGGGTGGCAATCAACGAAATCCTTGACATCTGAGCACGGGAGTTACGGTCGCTTTTCGTGAAAAGCTCCGCAAAAGCTTTATAAAAAATGAGTTGATCAAGTACACAAAGCGGTAAAACCGATTCGGCTTTACCGCTTTTTGAATCCTATTGATTTTATAGGCTTTTTATAGTATAATAATATTATCAACTCCAAAATGCCGAGGATCAAAGCATGAAAAAAGCTCTTATAGCCATGAGCGGCGGCGTCGACTCAAGCGTCGCAGCATATCTTATGAAAAAAGCCGGATACGATTGCATCGGGGTCACCATGCGGCTTTTTGACAATGCCGATGCCGGTATTCCGCGTGAGAAATCCTGCTGCTCGCTTGATGACACGGAGGACGCGAGGAGCGTCGCCTGCAGGCTCAGTATTCCGTACTATGTCTTCAACTTCACCGGGGATTTCAGGACTCAGGTTATCGATCGTTTTATCGCATCCTATGAACGCGGAGACACTCCTAACCCCTGTATTGACTGCAACAGATATCTGAAGTTCGGAAAACTTTACCGCCGCGCTGAGGAACTCGGCTGCGACTTTGTCGTCACCGGACATTATGCCCGAATTGCCACCGAAAACGGAAGATATAAACTGAAAAAAGCGCTTGACAAAACGAAGGACCAAAGCTATGTGCTTTACGCTCTCACCGAGGAGCAGCTTTCCCGCACCCTCTTCCCTCTTGGCGAGCTGACAAAAACCGAAGTCAGAAAAATCGCCGAAGAACAGGGCTTCGTAAACGCGAAAAAGCACGACAGCCAGGACATCTGCTTTGTTCCGGACGGTGATTATGCAAAAGTCATAGAACTTCACACCGGTAAAAAATACCCGTGCGGAAAATTCGTGAGCAGCGACAGCAGGACTCTCGGTGAGCATAAAGGTATCATTCATTACACAATTGGCCAGCGCAAGGGACTAGGGCTTGCCGCACCCGAAGCGCTATATGTCCTCGGTAAAAATGTTGCTCAAAACGAGGTCATCCTAGGTAGCGACCGCGAGCTTTATACAACCTCGCTCGACGCGTATGACGTCAGCTGGATATCCTCCGACACTCTGCCCGAGAAACTTCGCGCCGGCGTGCGGATTCGTTACAAGCAGGAGGAACAGCCTGCGACGGTTACTGTGACAGGACCTTCTTCGGTTCACATCGAATTTGACAGTCCGGTTCGGGCGATTTCACCCGGGCAAGCTGCCGTGCTCTATGACGGCGACACGGTGCTTGGCGGCGGGACAATAAGCTAATTAATTGAGGGAAATAAAATGTTTAACCAGTTTTCAAGGACGGAATTAATCTTCGGCAAGGAATCGATGAATAAGCTGAACGCCAGTCGGGTTGCCGTTTTCGGCATCGGCGGGGTCGGCGGACACGTTGTCGAGGCACTGGCGCGAAGCGGCATTGGCACTCTCGACATAATCGACGATGACAAAATTTGCATCACCAACCTCAACCGCCAGATTTTTGCTCTTCACAGCACTGTCGGAAAATATAAGGTCGATGTAGCCGAGGAGCGGATACACGATATCTGCCCTGATATTAAGGTCAACAAATTCAAATGCTTTTTCATGACTGACACCGCAGATCAGTTCGACTTCACACAGTACGACTATATTGTCGATGCCATCGATACGGTAAAAGGTAAGCTTGAGATAGTCATGCGGGCTTCGGCGGCCGGCATTCCAGTAATATCTTCAATGGGCGCAGGAAATAAAACAGATCCGACGAGGTTCCGGGTCGCTGACATATACGACACAAAGGTCTGCCCGCTGGCGCGTGTGATGCGTTATGAACTGAAAAAGTGCGGAATAAAAAACCTCAAGGTTGTCTACTCAGAAGAGGAACCCCGCTGCCCGGGCACGGAAGCTCTGCAAGCCTGTAGCGAAGAAAGTACATTTGCACAAGGTTCGTCAAGAACCGGAACGGGAAAGCGGACAATACCCGGTTCAAACGCCTTCGTACCGTCTGTCGCCGGACTTATCATCGCCGGCGAGGTGATCTGCGACCTGAGCGGGATAAGAAGCAAATAGGATTACGGTCGCTTTTCGAGAAAAGCTCCGCAAAAGCTTTCAAACAAATTCAACAAT
>JAEAME010001921.1_pt1 | contig 13121 bp, 12 predicted proteins | sample 8958731 | NCBI WGS metagenome assembly JAEAME01 (sample SAMN16933194, study PRJNA681113) | bioreactor sludge metagenome | isolation source: anerobic bioreactor sludge (Control) | place: India:Bengaluru | collected 2018-10-24 | reverse complement strand
ACGATTGAACAACTCATCTTGCATGCTTTATTAACCCCCCATGGAAAGTGAGAGCGTTTTTTCACAGTTCAGCCTTTGACAGAATTAGCTCTTATGCTTTGACATATCACAAAGACCGCTTGCTAAGGTAAGCGTTCTCCGCTTTTACCAGATATGAAACCTCTTTTCATTGGACTAATTTGAATTAGCGTTTTTTCTGTTTTAATGAATTATTTTTCTCTTTTGCCTTCTTGCTTCTTCTGCTTATTTTTCTTCTTTTGGTGTATCTTCCTGTATGGGTTATTTTGCTGGTGATTTCCCACTGATGTTGGGTATAATCGTTTGTTTTCTTTAGCTTCCTTATTTTTTATTGCTAAGGTAATAGGGAAAATAGCCCCAAAAAATAATCCAGTTAGACCGCCAACTATTTGTAAAATCCAGCCTAACTGTAATTTGCTATTGGCATCCGCCAATGGGTCAGATGTTGGGTAAACTGGGTTCTCCATCTTTCCTAAATTACTGGAATTTGTAAGAGCTGGATATTTAAAAAGTAGTGGAATGTTGACATTTTTATTTGCCTCTTCAATGCTCATTCCTTGGGGGTAATAGGAAAAAGTTGCGCCGCCATTCGATGTTGGTGCTATTCTAACAAAACCGTTTTCAGTATAGAATAAACCGCCCAATTGGATTTCGTTTGGACCAATCATGGCAACTTGTAAAATAGGAACATAATCGGAGGTAATGACTTCAAAGGCATATGCGTTATAGTTCCTATCACAATAATCTAATTTATAACTTGGATTAACTGCATACCATGTGTTGTTTACTATTTGTATTATCGGATTTCCACTTGAATCTCTTATTGTTGCAGATACCTGAAACGTATCATTTCTGAGATCTAAGTGGAAATTGTCGCTTGTTAAGTTATTAAATGGAGTTATTAAAAAATTATTTAGATTTATTCCGTCTTCTAGTTCTTTTGCAGTAAAATGAAAAGGAATCTTTGAACCAAAATATAAGTAAAATTGTTTTTCTAGATCAATCGGAAATGGAGACAATTCACTATTTAATGCATTTTTCGCATCAATTATTTTTTGCTGAGCGTCTGGAATAATAAAAACAGTGCTATATGCAGCTACTGCAACCCCTATTACTGCAATTATAATCAATATCCAGAAAAATGGATTTTTTAATATTGGAATTATCTTCGACGACGCTGGCATGACGGGTTATTTGTTAGAAGTTGACTTAAGTCTTATTATGGTTCTAAAAGAAAAAGTGATCCATGGATAATAGTCTATTAGATATTATAGAGAAGGGGTCGTAAAAAAAAGCAATAAGAACAGAATTGTAGCCGACTCATGTCTATACTGGAAAAAAGGTAATAAGTTAAAAGGAAAATCAAGAGTAATCTGATATTAGGATGATTTTATGCTGATTTACCAATTGCAACATCGAATAATAATGAAAAAGGAAGATAAAGAAATTATTTTTCCTAACGAAGCTGAAATTGAAATTTACTTGGAACCAACTGGGCAATTTGGCATAGGTACCGATTTAGGCAGAACTGTAGTTCAATACAGCAAATGTGTAGCGTCTTATAATGCTAATACTGGGAAAAGTCACATAAAATCATCTAATGCTTTTTTAAAACCTGTGAATGTAACTGTAGGATTCAAGAACTTGAAGATAAAATTGAAAGGGAACATATTAACTGCAAAAGCAGATTGCAAAAACTATGAAGATCTTAATAATCTTTTGATATTTGCACATTACAAGTTACCAGTTTTGTTAAATTTGGAGCTGTTTGAGGCACCCGTGGTTAAACGAACTCAAGGCAAGATCGGTAATGTAGCATTCATTTGGGAATTAAAGGAGCATCTTGATTGGCGATATGACGTAACAAACCACGAACAACAAGAACAGCGTATGAGGAGTTCTCTTTTGAATACTGGTATTGTTATGCAAAATCGGAAACTTGATGCCTCATTGTCTTATTTCTATTTAGCACAGAGATTGTCAGAATCAGGTAACTCGCCTTTTGAGTTTATGGCAGAAGTAGTTTTGAATCTGTGTAAGGTTCTTGAAGCATTGTTCGGAGATGTTCATGATGATGTTAGAAAAGAGTTGCTCAACTTCGATTATTCTAAGACGGAAATAGAAGAGAAATTTATTGCAATTATGAAATTACGTGATGCCTTTGATGTTGGACATATTTCTTTGGCTTTATTCAAACAAAAGCATCTAGATGCAATGCATAGGTATCTAATTAATGAAAAAGAGGTTTTTAGAGAATTATTGAGGCGAGTAATTACTAAACTGGAAAAACAAGAATATCTATTGCCTGATGAGTCAAGTTTGTATCTAAGAGGAGAAAGTCTTAGGAAATGGAAAAGACTAGTAGATATCTTTGAAAAAGCTCAAGCGATATAAATTCTTTTGAAGAAAGTTATTAGGAAACTATTTCCAAATTTCTATTCGTTTTTTGTGATTTCACGAGAGTTGATACGATAGTGGCATCTTCTTCTTTTTTAGGTTCATCTGCATCTGTCCCCCAAAATGGCACTGTTAGACACCTTTGCCTTATGTTGGGGCTTCTGGAATTTTTTAAGACAAATCCTTGAATTTATTGCAAAAAAGAGCAACATAATATTTCCAAGTTCTCTGGCTTTATTGATTATCACTTTAATTTTCAAGCGCTGGGAAAATATGACAAGGGCTAAAACATCCAGACATTGGTTTTTGTAAAATAAAAAGAGGGCTTGCAATTAAGCCTAAAATTGTAATTATAGACAATACACCTGCTGCTTTGATTGTAGAGCTTCACTAAAGATGGTAAAGCAGTAAATCTTAAAACTAATAGATTTTATACTCTGTTAGCAAAAGAGATGTAGGGATTGTTCGAGAAGAAAGGCTTTCCAATAAATATAGCTGGGATTCCTGAGAATTTTGAAATAATTGATGTACCGTTGGATGAAATTGAGTTAGATGAAAATAATCCGAGGATAGGGTACTATAAAGATAACTATTCATTTGTTATGGACCATTTCTCTCAAGATCAGGTACAGTTAGGCATAAAGGCCTATCCTGAGGCGTATAACAGGCTAAAAGAAAATATCGAATCAAACAATGGCACGGTTTTAGAGATCTGGTTAATAAAAAAAGGAAACAAATATCTCTGTATTGATGGGAACACTAGAGTTCTGATCTATAGGGAATTAAAAGAGAAATATCCTGACAAAGTGGAATGGCAAAAAATTAGAGCCAAAGTTCTTTTAAAGGAAGAAGTCGATGATCGCACTATTAATTTCATAAGATTGATGGCTCACTTAAGAGGTGTGAATGAATGGCAAGTCTACGAAAGAGCTCGGTTGCTCTACATTCTGTTTCATGAAAAAGGTTACACGGAAGGTGAACTACGTAACTTTACCAAACTCTCCTTGACTAACATAAGACGATGGCGAGATGCTTACATGACAATGAATGAGCAATTTCTTCCCAAGTATAAACAAAACTTCTCTGATGCATTAACAAAGTTTTCCTATTTTGTAGAGTATTATAATCCTAAGATTGTAAATGGTATGAAACGATATGGACTTACTGTTCAAGATTTTTGTGATTGGGTCGGGAATAATGAAATCAAGAAAGGTCAGGAAGTCCGTTTGCTCAAAGACATTTTCAAGAATCAAAGTACTGCTGAAATTCTAGCAACACGAGGGTTTGAAGCTGCAAAAGAAGAATTGATTAACGTTGTCCCAGCACTCGGGTCACGATTGTTTGACCATGTGCAGCAATGTATTGAAGGATTTAAGAAGATGACTCGAGAGGAAGAAGCAGACATAAAATCAAGAAAGGATACCAAAAGACTGAAGATGGTGAATGAGCTGCACCAAGAACTCGATAAATTCTTAAAATGCCCTAACTAACAGGTCATTTTAATGACAACAAAAATCCACAGCATGCTAGTTGATTTGCTTTCTAGGAAGATGAGAGAAAAGGGATACATGGTTATCGCAATTGAAGGATCATTACTTAAATTACCTAATCAAGAATTAATGCCTCTTCCTTTGCCGATAAAAAAACACAGACCTGATGTTTTAGGAATTAATTTGTTTTCAAAAAGACTCTGTATTGGAGAAGCAAAAACTCATGCAGATTTACGTTCAAAAAGGACGAAAGATCAGTTACTCGACTTTTCTGCAATGATTGGAAGCACTTCAAAAGAAAGAGCGGAGTTGATTATCGGAATTCCTCAAAGATCTAAATACGAATTGCTTTTGCTTCTAAAAAAACTGGGGATTCAAACAGAAAATATCTCGATCGTTATATTGCCCGAGGAGTTGGCAGAAAATGATGAAGAAAGTATCATTTAATTTTGATCCTAAAACTAAGCCATTGAACCATCAAATCGAAGCCATTCACTATTTAAGTAGTCACAAAAGCGTTCCTTTGTTCGATGAACAAGGTCTTGGAAAGAGTAAAATTGTAATTGATGCCCTGTGTCAAAACCTTGCTAACGGTGAAATCAGTGGCGTCTTAATAATATGTAAAAAAACCTTACTGCATACGTGGAAAAGAGAAATTGAAAAACATTCAAATTTAATACCAGTTATAATAGATGGTCCGAAACAGACCCTTGGTAGATCAATTTTACGATTTGGTCATTTCTATATCACTAACTACGATATAGTTGTAGAAAACAAAGACTTGATTCAGCTCCTCTTAAAATCAAGGAAAATGGCAATCGCACTAGATGAATCACAAATTATAAAGAATCCTGAAGCAAAAGTTACAAAAACCATTTTGGAACTGGGCCTGTTAGCAGAGAAAAAAATAATAATTACAGGTACCCCGATTGCAAACAAACCAGATGATATTTGGTCACAATTCTACTTCCTTGATGGAGGAAGATTGTTGGGCGATGATTATGACCTTTTCAAAAAGCAGTTTAAATTGAATCTCAGGGGAGTCCAAGACCTCTCGCCTTATGAAACGAATTTGAGATTGCTGAGAGAGAGGATTAATTCTGTTGCTATTCGAAGAACCAAAGACATATTAGAACTCCCAGAAAAAAGATTCATTCAAGAGACAGTTAAGCTTGCTAAACACCAACATGATATTTACAAACGTGCAAGAGAAGAGATGATTTGTGAAATTACAAATATTTCTGGTCAGATGATTCAGGAGCAAATTGAGAATTATTTAGTTAAACTATTGCGGCTCACCCAGATAGCGAGTAACCCTAGATTAATTGATGATACTTATACTGAGACTCCTTGCAAATTTGAACGCCTTGATCAGCTATTAATTGACATAATAAAGGAGAAAGAAAAAGCCATCATATGGACAAGTTTTGTTAACAATGTTCGAGGTTTAAAATATAGATACAATATGTATGGTGCTCGAACTATTTTTGGAGAAATGCCAATTATTGAAAGAGAAGTAGTCATATCAAAGTTTTTGAATGATGAAAACTGCAAAGTACTAATTGCTAACCCTTCAGCTGCGAAGGAGGGGTTGACTTTGACCTCCGCAAATAATGCGATTTACCTTGATAGAAGCTTCAAGATGGATGATTACCTGCAGTCTCAAGACCGGATACACAGAATTGGACAGACCAAAACATGTAACATTTTTAAACTAATTGCGGAGAATACCATAGATGAATACACAGATGAAATCTTGGAAAAGAAAGAAAGTATTGCAAAATATGCGTTGGGAGATACTGAGAGACTCATGCAAAATCGCTTGTTCCTGTCTAAAGATGATTTACTAAGAATATTGGGTGAAGAAAAAGATTGAAAGGAACAACTAAAGTTAGGATAAATGGTCAGGCTATTGACTATCAGATAGTGGAGAAGGATATTGATGAAGTACAATTTTATCCTGATAACCCAAGAATAGCGACAATAGTTGATAGTCTTTCAGAGGTTAGCGAAGATACTATTGATGCAGCCATCTGGGCCTTACCCCAGACGCATGAACTGAAGAGAGCCATTGAGATAGATGGCGGGTTAATTCATCCAATAATTGTTTATGACAACAAAGTCCTTGAAGGAAACACAAGGTTGTGTTGCTATAGGCATCTCTTCAAAGAACACAAATCCGAACAATGGCGAAAAATACTCTGCCAAATAATTACTCAACCCCTTTCGCAAGATAATATTTATCGATTACTATGCTCAGAACACATTGCAGGTAAAATTGAATGGACGGCATATGAAAAAGCTCACTTCTTCTTCAAGATGCAACAGGAAGGCAAATCTTTGGAAGATATCGCAAAAATCGCAAAAGAGAGCGTCCCATCAATAACAAATAAAATTAGAGCCTATAAACTGATGGTAAAACATGGAATAGTTGAGAAAGACAAATACAGCTATTTTGAACAAATAATTCTCTCCAAGCCAATTAGAGAAATTGCAAAGAAAGAACCTGAAATAGAAAATAAAGTGATTGAAAAGGTGAAGAATGGAACTATCCAAAAAGCTGAAACTATTAGAAAAGTCGGAGATATATGGAAACACAAAGATGCCCGAAAAGCTGCTTTCTCCAGAAATGAAGTTCTGGAAGATGTATACATTGACCTGAAGGCGAATGCCCCAATGACAGATTCACCATTGATGAAAGATGCTGAAGACTTACTAAACAGACTAAAGAATCTATCTAGAGAAGACCGGGAAGCAATAAACAAGAATTCCAGAGATAGACAAAAAATTGAATACCTAACGAAAGAACTAGTCAAACTCTGTAAAGAGATGGACATTAAGTTACACGTACCCAAAAAAACTTGAAAGAATTTGTGTCAATTTGGATTCCCTTAAAAGGCTCAAATTCTCATTTTGAATTAAGCTAACTTGTTCCAAAGACTTAAAAATTGCACTAAAGATACCTTACGATCGCCTTAGTCTCCGCTGGACTATGCAGGGATCGTAAATGGTTAAACGTGTCCTACTAGTAAAACCGAGATACTACTCAGCCTATCCACCTATAGGTCTTCTAAAACTCTCCAGTTATCACAAGAGGAAAGGTGATGAGACTCAACTTGTTTGGGGAACAGGTCAAAAGATCGATTTTGAACCCGACTTAATTTATGTTACAAGCCTATTTACTTGGGCTTGGGAACCAGTTTGGGAATCTGTGCGTTATTACAAATCTATGTACCCTAATTCCGAGTTATGGCTTGGAGGGTTATACGCTTCTTTAATGCCCGAACATGCCGCCCTGAGTGGCGTAAAACCTGAAAATATATTCAAAGGAATCCACACTAAAGCAGAATTTGAAATTCCTGACTATGATCTTGTTCCTCAATGGAATGAAAAGCAGAAAGCAAGCATAGTTTTCGCTTCTAGAGGCTGTATTCGTTCATGTGTCTTCTGCGGTGTTCCAAAGATAGAAGGTAAGCTATGCTTAGAGAGAAAGAACATTAAAGAGCAAATATGGCCAGGACACAAAAGATTGATTTTTTTTGATAATAATTTTCTAGCTGGAAAGAACCGTGATAAAATATTATCGGAAATAAAAGAGTTGGGACTTCCAGTTGACTTCAATCAAGGTTTAGATGCTCGTTTAATTAATGAAGAAGTAGCTAAAAAAATCAGCGAAATCAAGATTGACAGATTTGTAAGAATTTCGTATGACACTACTGATGTTGGTCCTGCAGTCAAGAAGGCAATTGAACTTCTGAAAGAAAACGATATTGATGGGCGAAACATCCTCGTTTATCTACTTTATAATTTCACTGACACACCTGAAGATTTCTTCTCAAGACTAAAACAAGTTCTCAGACTAGGCGCAGTTGCTTATCCTATGCGTTTTCAACCTGTTTTCACACTTAAGAAAAACAGCTATATTTCCCCCCAATGGAACCAACAAAGACTTGATGCCTTAGCTACTGCGAGAAGATTGTTTGGCTCTGGGGGAACATTTCCACCTTATAAGGGAATTATGAAAGTTAAGGTGGATGGTTGTCAGAGTTTTGATGAAGCATTTACTAATGGCTTACATAGAAAATTGGAGGTAGTTTCTTGATTTGTTCTTGTTGTGGTTTTGAAATTAAAGGTACCGCGAATGTTGTAGAAAATGGAACTAAGAAAATTTGTGATGATTGTTGGAATAACCCCGATATGTTTTTCCCTGAAAAGATAAAGCAGGACCAAAGACTAACTATGATCTCAAAGATTGCTCAAGAATCAAGCAATAACAATGGATTGCTAGAAGTAACTGCAATCAAACTAATGCAAAAAGATGTTGAAATGTATGTTGGCAAAATGAAGATCACTGAAATACTTAATCTCTACGAATTAGACAAATTTAAGGAAGAGGAATTGGAAGGCTATCAGCGCGAACGATATGAAGAACGAACTTCTGAACTTGTTGAATATATTGAGAAAAGCCCTCTGGCAATAATGCCTGCGTTATTAGTAGGTCTAAGGAAAACCCACTTCATTCCACAAAATGGAGATTTAGGACTTCTGCGAATTGAACGCAAGAGAGGAGCAATTTGGATTATAGATGGGCAACATCGGATCGGTGGATTTAGCAAAATTCGTGACCAATTTATATTCACAAAAAATCTAGGAGCATCTTTTTTTTCCGACTTAATGGAATATGAGCTTCCAGTTGTTTTTGTAGATTCTAGTGGTGCCTCTGAAAAGTTAAAGCTAAAGAACAGTAAAGCAAGTGCGTCATTATCAGCTCAAGATATTGAGAAGACAATTTTTTTCATCGTAAACAAAACCCAAAGAGGCATTAGTCCTTCCCTGAAGGATGCTTTACTCTACACCATAAAAACAAGCGGCATTGAAGGACTGTCGATTGTTGATAAGGAAGGATGGCGAATTGAAGGTGCTCAATTGGCAATCAATCTAAATTGCAAACAAGATTCTCCTCTAAAGGGAAAAATCAACGTCAGTGGACAGAGAAATAGCGGGAAACCAATCCAACTAAATTCTTTCGTTTCTTCTCTCGAAATTCTTTTTAAAGATAAGGAATTCTCAAATCTATCTCTTGAAGTAAAACAACACTTTCTAGAAGCATTTTGGCAAGCCCTTAAACAGGTCAATTCTTTAGAATTTGGGCTAGAAGAAAATCATAAAAATGGCGAAGAATTCGGAAGAAGATACCAGCTAAACATAATTCGAAAGACAAAAAAGCAAAGGCACGTTGAGAAGAAATCACTATTCTTCACATCACTTAGTATCCATACGCTACACCGGATCTCAAGAGACATTTTGCATATGAAATTAAAAAATGGCATAGAGTTGGACCTCCAAGAGTCCCTAGTGGCTACTCTATCTCCCCTCAAATTATTTGATTGGAAAGCAAACTCGTCACCGCTTTCCGCTCTGGGGGGAATGAAAGGTGTGAGCAAAGCTTATGAGGTTCTCTCAGAAATCATCGGACAAGAAAAAACCCCAACTATTCAAGGAAAGCTATTAGGCAATTTTGCAAAGGAAAATCAACAACAATAATTGCCTTAAAAATATGTCAAAATAGCTTTCGCTAAAATAATAAATTTGATGCCGAAAAAGGGTGGGAAAAAGCGAGATCCTACTGAGGCTGAGTGGCAATCACGTAGATGGTATTTGTCAGGTGTTTACGCCAGTCACGTACTGGTTCACATTGATGGTGATGGTGACTGTCTGTGAAGCGCCTGGTTGAATTATGATGCCTGATGTGTAGTTTCATGTTATTGTGAGGTATTGTTGTGCAATCAAGGGAGATCCAGTCACCGGTTGACATTAATAGTGTAGTTGGGATTGTGCCGTTGTTAATTACTGAAATTTGTCTTGTATCGGTTGAACCTGCAGCTAGTTCGCCCCATTCAATCGAGGTTAAATCGGTACTTGAGCCAACTTCCGTCACTTTCAATCCTATTACAACGATGCGGTCGCTTGAGTCAATCTTTCCGAGATGAAATAACAGCTAAGAAAGATCCAGTAGCATCTCACAGGTAATATACACAACCCCATCGCCACATCAACTGTCTACAATGCGGAAGAATTGTTGAGCAATATTTGGAAGCCAGAATTGAAAAAATACCAGATATGTCGCGAACAGAAGCAAGTACTTGATGCATTAGGTGTTGATGCTCATAGTTTTCTAAAAAGCCAGGACCGTCTTCAACTTCCTGTCATTAAGGCAAGCTTACGAATAGCTTTTCTAGGACTCCATTTTAGACTTTTTTGCAAGTCATCCAAGTTCTTTTTTACAGCGAGAGTTAATATCGCAGAATAAGAAGGCAAATTATTTTTAAAGTCCTTGTTTTGCTTGTTAAATAATTTAACTATATCCTTATCCGTAAGCAACAGTACCCGATCAGCCCAAATAGTCCAATAGTAGCTCCTAAGAAGTAGCCAACCGTCCAATAGCAATAGAGCAACGAAAAGAACACAAAAAGTGGCAGTCAAGATCAAATGGGTTGAGAATTTGTCCCAACCGATAATTAATGCAAAAATAGCAACAATTACCGTCAACTGATAGGCAACATGATTTTGCCCATTAGTTATACAACAAGACCAAAGATGCCTCTGATTCTCTTCCAGTAGCGACTCGTGGTCTTTAAAGTAATCATCTGGTAGCTTTAAAGGGCGTTTCCGCGATTTAGGCTTCTTACGTACATCTAAGTTAGATGTCTCCAACATCAATATTGCAACTATAAACATGCCTATCGCAAGCAATACCCACGCAAAGGGAAAAAGTCCTAATATAGTTGTTATATTTCCATAAAGAGCGACAACTTGAGCCCAGAAGCCTAAGGCTGAAATCAATCCCACAAATAAAAACAGCAACATTAGGGCAACACACAGAAAAGCAGTAGCTTCATAACGATTAGGTTTCAAGTGATGAACTCCAAATGGCTATCTGTGAGCCTTTACTTTTAAGTTTTAGCGATTAAAGATCCTTCAAAAAATGATTTGCTATCAGTGACTCGACGTTTTATTAAACGACGTTTAATCTCGGATTGTCGCCATCTTACCATACGAGGCACAACGGCTAAAAATGGCTCGGGCGCCATCTCGCTTTTTCTGGACACTGCAACCTTCCGAACTCAGATATCCAGTCCGTTCATGTTCAGAACTCAAATATTCGGTCGCTCTATCACCGGAAAGTTGACAATTCAAAATTCAGAGAAGCTGAGTTGTTGTCGCCCTTGATTATTTCCTCAAGCACTCGTGAGGCAAACACCTATTTGGAACTCAGGATTGAATTTTGCCCAGGTACTCCAGAGAGACAGTTAAACGGTTCTCTGAGCCATTAGTATATGGTCCATGCATCGTCTGAAAACTCGATTTTGTGATCTTACTGCATCGGCCTGCTCTTGTAACTCGCCAACCCCTCAAACCAGTACGAACCAGCTGAGGGTTACTCGCTGTAAGGACAAACGGCGCATTATCTTTTTTCTTGTAGAATTCAGCTGTCCACTGCAGCAGTTTGCGCCCTACGCCTATGCCTTGATAGTCAGGCAAAACAACCAGGCGGCTGACTCGGTAGAAACGTGTTCCAAACTTGATTTGTTGCACTGCGATAAAAGCAATAGGCTTCTCCTCAAGAAAAGCTGCGTAGCAATGTACGAAGGGAGTTATCTTTTTGTTTAGATAGTGATATTCCCTAAACAGGTCCCAGAGTTGTAGAGGTACCGCGTAGATTTTGAGCTCAATTGGCGGGCGGGTTCTTTTTTTTTATCAAAACTCATATCGTCAGTGCAGAATTCCCAATCAGGATCTAGCCAGTCGAGAACGTCATAATGACAAGTTACGGCGATGAATTTTTTACCACTTTTACGGACCGACTTTGCGATTGCCATACAGGCGACGTGGGCAATATCACGGTCAATAACGCTTGTAAACTCATCAAAGACAACAAACTCATCTTTTAGCGCCAGAGCACGCGCAACATCCACACGCATTTTTTCTCCTTGAGATAAGTGCACATAAGGTTTTAGCCAATCAGGCGGAGACGCAAAGCCAACACTACAGAGTGCCTTGGTGATTTGTGCAGTTTCCAGATACACCGGAAAGTCATCAAGTACTTGAGACTCATTATAGGGAAAACTTTGGATATAAGGCACATCCATTTTTGTTTGGCATTTCTCGCACTGCACATCTACATTATCTTCAAGCGCCATTTGCAGATGCTTACATTTAGGACAAAAACGAATTCGCTTTGCAATTGAAGTTTTACCAGTCCCACTACGACCAACAATAACACCTACATGCCACCAGTCACCTTCAATCGGTAAGCTGCCGACAAAGCGCTTAACCATCTTCTCAGCTGTAATAGTGAAACTGCTTGCCACACACTGACTGCGAAAACTTGAAGGTTTAGACCATTCTTTAACAATGTCAAAATACATTCAAATCACCTGATAAATACGAGTCAACTCACAATTCAGAGTCACTTTTACTCGCCCCTTTTTAATTAAGTCCTTCAAATGGTAGCTGAGCGCTCCTTTGGATATGCCTATTTGAGTTAATATCACAGTCCAAGGCAGACCTTCTTTAGATGTTTTTAGAGCTTCCAAAATTTTTGCGTCTACTGCGTTGAAAATTTCTACTCCACAGTGAGGACAGCGAAAAGTCAAAGGCGTCTTTCTCACATAATGTTGGCTCGTACGTTCTCATACCCCTTTGATTTTAAATCTTCCATAATTCGTTTCAGATCAGGCTCACTTAAGGCACTGATGATAGCTTCAAAAATGCTATAAATAACAGCGCCAGTAAGGCTCTCCGCTGAATCGAGAATCTTGTCATAGCGTTCCAGCGTGCCATCTGTTATGCTAAGTAGCGCTTTTAGGTCATTAGCTCTGTTTGCTTCTATTATACGCTTGAATTCCTCGGCGTCAAGCAGCTTATCATGTGTGCCTTTGAGTTTGTTTAGAACCTGCCTCAGCAGCCGCCGATCTACATCTTCCACTGGCAGACGCAGGACAGGACCAAAAAATTCACCATGCTCCAAACACACATCGACGCGCTGCTCGCCATCCGTCAACATACCATCTTCGTTTGTGACTACGGGGTAAATCCAGCCGAAGTCACAGAGGCTCTTCCAAGTGGAGGCCTTCTGTTTCTCAGTCATCTTGTTAGGATTCTGGCCGTCCCTCTGCAGCAGGCGTAGATCCTCAACGATAACCCGGTAAGCTT
>JAEAME010001920.1_pt1 | contig 13125 bp, 19 predicted proteins | sample 8958731 | NCBI WGS metagenome assembly JAEAME01 (sample SAMN16933194, study PRJNA681113) | bioreactor sludge metagenome | isolation source: anerobic bioreactor sludge (Control) | place: India:Bengaluru | collected 2018-10-24 | reverse complement strand
TAAACCCTTTTTATTCGACTTCACAAGTGGTCCAGGTTTTGGGGAGTATTATAATCAAAAGGCTTGAAAGGTTATAAACGAACTAAAGAACATACTAAAAAGATTGCTTCAAAAAACAGGAAAAAAGTAAATAAGTTTGATTTAGAAGGTAATTTAGTTTGTACTTATGAATCAGTAAAAGCTGCTGCTGAAGCTGCTGGAACTACAGGACAACATATTTCTGATGTTATTTATAATAGGATAAAAACATTAAAAAAACACATTTATAAATTAGCAGATTAATAAATCTTACAAAGCCAAAATACAGTAATTCAATATTTACAATATAAATAAAACCTTAACTATGGGAATACTAGACATTTTTACAAAAAAACAAAAAAAACAAAATGATGAACAAAGAAGCTATTCTCCTTTTGGATTAAATTCTTTAATATATAATTCTTCATCTTCATATGTAGAAAGCAAATCAATGCTTTTAAGTGCTGTTTACAGGTGTGTTGATGTGATTAGTGATTCTGTTGCTCAGTTGCCATTAGAACCCTTTAAAATTGATGCTGATGGGTTTAAAAAGAAATATACCAAACATACAACATATCATTTACTTAACAGAGAGCCAAACGAAAGAATGAGCCGATTTACTTTTATGAAAACATTGATTACCAGTGTTCTTTTAAAAGGGAATGGTTTTGCATTGATTGAAAGAGATGCTAAAGGTGATGCAATAGCAATAAGATTGATACCCTCTGAATATGTCACAATTTAGGAAGTAAACGGTAATATTATGTATGGGATTACTGGTTATAAACATTTGATTGAATCTATTAATATGATCCATATCCTAAACTTTAGTTATGATGGTATTAATGGAATCTCAACTCTTTCTCACGCAAAGAATACCCTAGGTTTGGCAACAGATTCAGAAGCTCACGCTTCAGGATTCTTTAGAGGCGGTGCAAATCTGGCTGGTATTATTACAGTTACATCTCAACTATCTCCACAACAAAGATTAGATATAAGAGAAGGATGGCAAAAAACCTTTTCACCTATTACAGGTACTCCAAACGGTGTAGCGGTTTTAGAAGGAAATATGACTTTTCAACCAATAACTGTTAATCCTGCAGATGCTCAACTATTGGAAACCAGAGAATTTAATGTAATTGATATTTGCCGTTTCTTTGGAGTTTCTCCAGTTAAAGCATTTGATCTATCAAAATCCAGTTACAGCACAGTAGAAGCAACTCAATTAGCTTTCTTAACTGATACACTCTCTCCTTTATTGGAAAAAATAGAACTGGAATTTCAGCGTAAATTATACAAACCTTCTGAAAAGAAAAGTATTGATGTTCGTTTTGATACCTCTGTTTTACTTAGAGCAGATAAAGCCAGTTTAGCAGAGTATTATAATAAGCTATTCCAGATAGGAAGTATTACCCCAAATGAGATTAGAAAAGCATTGGATTTAGAACCTATAGAAAACGGAGATAAATCCTTTATTCAGGTTAATATGACTACAATAGATAAGATAATTAGTAACCCTTTAAATGACAAACAAAATGGCAATACAGAAAATATTTAAAGGTTCTGATTTACTCTTTGATGTTAGATTAGTAGATGCTACTGGAACTCCATACAGAATAAAAGATACTGCTGGTTTTAGTATTAAATTCTATACTTCTGATCCTGCTGATTATATTGAATGTAAATATGAAAATGGTGTTTATTCTGGAATTATTGAAGGAGAAACTATAGATTCAATATTTATTAATTCAACTGATTTAGAAAGATTAAAAGAAGGTTTAATAAGCTACATCTATACAATGAAAATTATAAATCAGATTTTTTCAGATGGAACATATGATGAAAAAATAACAGGGCAAACTAATTTGTATTTAAAATAGACCTTATGGAATATAATTTAGAAATAACACAAAAGAATATTTCAGCTATAGAATTTATTCAAAATGTTATTACTCCAATAAAATGTAATTTAGATATAACACAAAAGAATATTTCATCTATAGAATTTATACAAAAGAATAATACATCTATAGAATTTATTCAAAAGGTTATTGCTCCAATAGAATTAAATAGAGCTAATGTAACATTAGTAAAAGCTAATAACTATGATTATTATAGAGGAATTACTGATTCATCTGGAAATATAATTGAATCTCCAGAAGAATATAAATTAAGAGTGCCTAAAGAATACAGATATATAGGTTTAGAAGTAGTATTAAGAACAAACCCTGATGATGTTACATATACAAAATATGCTTTTATAAATGGGATTGAAGATTATGATTTTGAACCTATAGACTATTTTTTAGGAATAGAATCATACATAGAAGATAGCTTTATATCTACAGCTATTAATAAAGCACTTAGTGCTAATAAGGGCAGAGAATTATATAATTTAATAATAAATATTAACGGAGGAACATATTAAATATGGCTGAAATACAAAAAATACAGCACTTAAGATCATCTAGCCCTACTGTGGCTGGGGGTACACAAGCAAAAGCACCAACATCATTATTAGCAGGTCAAATAGCAATTAATGATATATCAACAGATCCAACTATTTTTATCAAAGATTCATTAGGATCAATAATTGAATTTAAAGGTAAAACATTTGTAGAAGGTTTAGTAAACGGTTTATCTGGGGGCACAATGCTTACAGATGTTGGTTACAGAAATGTCTTAGAAATTGCAACTACATTAAAAACATTTCTAACTGGTAGTAATGATGCAGATGTAGTAATCAATAAATGAACAGAATTGCAGAACTTCTTAAATGCAATTCCAGACAGTGCAACAACTCTTATAGATATGTTTTCAGCTTTAGCAGGAAATGGATTGGGACAAACCACAACTACAGCAGGAGATGGAACAAAATCTGTAAAATTAGCTGTTATTAATGCAGATGATAGTTTAACTATTGATGCTACAGGAGTAAAAGTAAATACTGTTAATACTTTAACAAGTACTTCAACTACTCAACCTTTATCAGCAGCACAGGGTAAAGCTCTTAATGATGGTAAAGTGCCAAATGCTAGAACTGTTACAGCTGGAAATGGATTAACTGGTGGTGGAGCACTATCTGCTAATATTACATTAAATGTAGTTTCTGCTAATGATGCTATAACGGTAAATGCTGATAATATTCAACTTAATACAATAAATACTTTAACAGATACCAGCACAACAAAACCACTTTCAGCTGCAAAAGGAAAAGAATTAAATGATAGAATTATTCCTTTTGAAAATGCTTTTACTTTTGAAGGTACAGGAACACAAGCTGATCCATATAAAGTAAGGGTAAATTATAGTATTTATTCTGTTGGAGATATTATTGGATCTGGATCTGGTGCTATTTATGAATGTTCAGATACAGCAATAGCCAGTTATAATTCTTCTGCTACTGCTAGTAAAGCTTTAGCTGCTGGAGATATTTTAATTTATGATGGTACTTATTGGCGAAATGTTGCAAATAATACTTCAGTTGTAAATGGATTAGATGCAATTATTACAGAATTAAGAAGATTAGCCAGTGCTACAAATAATGGATTAATGTCTAGTAGTGATTTTAATAAGCTGAATAATGTTGCTACTTATGTATCTACTTTAGGAGCTGTTACTACTTCAGCTACAAATAATACTATTACAGTAACAACATATAATCCAGCTACAGGAACTAATTCAACTACAACTCTTACATTTCCATCTGCAACAACTTCACTAGCTGGTTTAATGAGTGCAGCAGATAAAACTAAATTAGATGGAATTGCAGCAGGTGCAAATAATTATACACACCCTACTACATCTGGAAACAAACATAGTCCTTCTGGTGGTGCCACTGTAAATATCCTAGTTTATTCTGCTGATGGGACTGCTGTTTGATCAAACGTTATAGACTGTGGAACATATTAATATATAGAATATGCCAAATACATATATTAAAAGAAATAATACTCTTACAAATTCAAATCCTACAGCTCCACCTTCATTAGAATATGGGGAGTTGGCAATGAATTATAAATCTGGATATGAAAGATTATTTGCAAAGAATGATGCAGGTACAATATTTGCTTTTAATGATTGAACTAAGATATTTAATAAACCTACAACACTTACAGGTTATGGAATTACAGATGCTCAACCCATTAATACAGATCTAACAGCAATTGGATCTTTATCTGGAACTTCTGGATTCCTTACAAAAACTGCTGCTAATACTTGAGCTTTAGATACTAGCACTTATTTAAAGGCAAATCAAACAATAACCTTATCTGGTGCAGTTACAGGATCTGGATCAACTGCAATAGTAACAAGCTATGCAGAAACAGTTCCAACTAACAAAGGTGGAACAGGTTTAACCAATATTGGTACTGCTGGACAGGTTTTACAGGTTAACAGTGGGGGAACAGGTTTAGAATGGGGTACTGTTTCAGGTAGTGGTGATGATAGAAATAAAGGTGTAAATAATGTTACTACTTTGGCTTCTTTACCTATTTCAAAGCGATTGATTTATGCTACAGTAACGGCTGCAACAAGTATATCTTTATCTGCTGCTATGGAGATTGGGGATGAACTGCATATTATTGTTTATAATAGTTCTTATTCAACAAGAACACAAGCTTTACCCAATTCTGGTAGTTTTATATCTTTAAGTGGAACAAGTATTAGCCTTCCTTCTAGAGGAAGAGTTGAAATTAATATTCTTTGTTACGCAACAAATAGTTACATAATTAGAGCTTTATAATATGTTAAGAAAAAGAACATTAATGGGAACAGCAGTTGTTGTTCCACCAACTAGTGAAGATCCTAACTGTATTTCTTTACTTCATTTTGATGGTAATATAAATAATGAAGGTTATGAGGCTTCTGGCGATACTTGGACAAAAGGAGTTAACACTGCATATTCTACTTCAATAAAAAGATTTGGAACAAGCTCTGTTTACAATACTCTAAATTCGCAAGATCCTAATCCTGCTGGATATATAGCAAAGTATGATAATAGTTATTACTCTTATCTGGGAAGTTCTTACAATTGGACTGCTGAAATATGGGTTTATATGCCATCTGAATTTCCAGATTCAAAAAACATCTTTAATATTCAAGCAAAATCAGAGTCTAATTACAATGGGTATTTTACTATAAACTTAGGAAATGTTCACGCTTATATAAATCACTATGATGGGGTAAACTATGATTATCAAAATAATTTTGCTTTAAATCCAATATCTTTAAATGTTTGGCATCATTTTGCAGTCGTAAAATATAATGGATATATTAATATATATGTAGATGGGATAAATATAATTAGTTTAGCTTGAAATTATGAACCAGACTTTAGTTTTTCAGAAGCTATAATAATTGGTAAATATTGTCCTTTTTATTTTGATGAATTTAGATTTTCAAACATAGCAAGATATACAGGTAATTTCACACCACCTACATCTGCTTTTGTATAAACATTTAATATTAGAAACTATGAGATACTTTAATAAAGACTTTAACGGAAATCAATGTGAATTTCCCTATGAACTTGGCTCTTATAATTATACAGTTGGCTCTACTTGGCAGGATTATCTTAATGGATATTGAATACCTATGTCTGAAGCTCAAATAGCATTTAGTGAAAACAATCCATCTGCTTCTATAAAAGAAATATTTGATATGGAGCTTATTGTAATTGAAGAACCTATTCAATCAATTGAAGAAAAGAATAATATAATTCGCCAGAAAAGACAGATGTCATATAGAAATGAATCGGATTCCCTGTATATGTCATATATAAAATATACAGAGTTAGGAGAGCTTGAAAAAGCCACAGCTGCAAAATCTGAATGGTTGACAAAGGTGCAGGAGATTGATATTAGATTTCCATATTTATATAATAACAACTAACCAAAATGAAAGAAATTAGAAATTACGGAGAAATTAAACCTATTGAAAATAGAACAGTAGAAGGCTATGCTTTAATCTTCAATTCTGAATCTAATGATTTAGGTGGATTTACAGAGGTAATAGATCCTTCTGCTTTAGATGGAGTATTAGAAAGATCTGATATTTTCTGTTTACTAAATCACAGTAAAGATAGAGGTGTATTAGCCAGAAGTAAATTTGGTTCTGGATCTCTTACTTTAGAAGTTGATAAGGTAGGCTTAAAATACAGATTTGAAGCTCCAAAAACAGCTTTAGGGGATGAATTATTGGAAGCATTGGAAAGAAGGGACATTACCAGTTCTTCTTTTGCTTTTCAGATTAAGAATGATAAATGAGAAAAAAGAAACGGTGGTAAGTATCTTAGAACTATTACTGCTTTTGATCAATTATTTGACGTATCTCCAGTTTATCAACCAGCTTATGAAGGAACTACAGTAGATAAAAGAGGTTTAGAAGCTATTCTAAAGTTAGAAGATGAAGAATTAAAAGAGTATTACCAAAATCTTAGAAAGGGATTATAATAATGGACAGCTTAACGCTAATAGACCAAAAAGAACAATTAAAAAGGAAAGCAGAAGAATTAATTAACACTGCTGAAACAGAAGTAAGAAAGTTAAATACTGGTGAAGAATCAGAACTTACTTCAATAAAGAAAGAGATTGCAGATATAGAAGCACAGATCAAACAGATAGAAGAAACAAATAAAAGAAATTTCAAACCCCAATCAAAAACAAAAACTATGGAAAAATTTTCATTACTAAAGGCTATAAGTGATATAGCTAACAACAGAACATTAGATGAGAGAGCACAGGAAGTTATTAACGCAGGAAAAGCTGAATTTAGAAAAGCAGGTCAAAGTTATAATGGACAAATTGTCCTACCTATTGAAGACAGAGCAGATATTCAGGCAACTATTGCCACTGCTGGACAGGAAAATGTTGCAGAAGATAAATTGGGCATTCTTGAACCTTTGCGTAATAGTATGGTATTAGTACAGGCTGGAGCAACTTATATGACTGGATTGGTTGGAGATGTTTCTATTCCTGTATATAGTGGATCTAATGTTAATTGGGAAGGTGAAGTAGCTCCCGCTTCTGATGGAGCTGGTACTTTTTCTGAAGTAAAATTAGCACCAAAGAGAATTAGCGCAGAAGTAGCAATTTCAAAACAGTTCATAATTCAGGATTCAAATTCAGCTGATGAAATGTTGAAAAGAGATATTGTAAATGCTATAGCTGAAAAACTTGAATCAACGATTTTAGGTAAAGAAGCTGGATCAACTACTAAACCTGCCGGTTTATTTGCTACTGCTCCAGCTATTAACGGTGTTCCTTCTTACAAAGATATTGTAGATATGGAAACAGCTTTGGAAGAAGCTAATGTTATTGGAGATAAAGTATTTATTGTGAATCCTTCTGCAAAAGCTGTATTGAAAACTACTGAAAAAGCTTCTGGAACAGCTAAATATTTGATGGAAGGTGAAGAAATGGACGGTTATAAAGTACTAACTTCTGCTTCTGTTGCTAAAGCTTTACAGGTAGGAGCAGATGAAGCTGGTGTAGTATTTGGTTGCTTTAATGACTATGTTATTGGTCAATGAGGTGGTATTGATTTAGTTGTAGATCCATATACATATGCTGCAAATGGTAAAATTAGATTGGTTATCAATGCATATTTTGATGCAAAACCTAGACGCGCAGCTTCTTTTGTTACTGCTTCTGTAAAATAGTATTAACCTTAACTAAAATAATAAGCTATGTATATAACACTAAGTGAAGCAAAGCAACATTTAATTATAGATAGTTCTTTTACTGCTGATGATGAGTATATACTGGCTTTAATTGATGTAGCAGAAGATGCAGTAAGCACACACTTAAATATTGCATTAGAAAACTTAACAGTAGATGGAGTAATTCCACCTGCTGTTAAAGCTGCTATGTTATTATTAGTTGGTAACTTATATGCAAACAGAGAACCCGTTTCTTATGCTTCTGTAAATAAAGTTCCTTATACTTTTGACTACCTGCTATCACTTTACAAAAACTATTCAATATTCTAATGATATGGGATTAAGAGCAGGAACATTAACAGAACCAATTATAATCCAGCAACAAACCACTACTAAAAGTGAATTTGGAGATGAAGTAAAAAGCTGAACCAATTATATTTCCACTAGATGTAGCGTTAAATCTTATACAGGTAATAGACAGACTGAAAATATGGAAATTGTAAATACATACAATATCACTTTTACAGTTAGAAATTATCATAGTATAAATGAATCTATGAGAATTATCTGGAAGGGGAAACACTACAGAATCATCTCTATTTTACCTGATAAATATAAACAATCAACAGATATTATAGGAGAGCTTATAAATGAATAACGGTGCTACAGTGGATGCAAAACAAGTGCTTTTAATGTTTGCAGAACTCGATTCCAGACAGCAGAAGAAAGCTCATAAAATGTCATTAAGAAAAGCTACTGGTATATTGGTTAATGAAGCAAAGCGGAACTTTAGATCAGTAGTGAAAAAGCCTAATTCAAAGAATAGATGAAATGGAAGATCATTCATTTCTGGTATTAAATCTTCAATCAATAAAGAGATTACAGAAGGTAAAGTTCATATTATGGGGGACTTCAGATTGAAGTTTTTTGAATTGGGAACTAAGAAGCGATTTAAGAAGAATAAACATAAATCCAGTACTGGTAGTATCAATGCTCACTACTTCTTTAAAAGAGCTAGAGAAGCTAAAGAAAGTACCATATCAGAAGAATTAAACAATATTATAACTCAATCAATACTTAGAGTAAATGCAAAGTTTAGAAATAGGTAAAGTAATATATGCTGTATTAAGTACTGATTCCAGATTAACTACATTAGTTGGTAATAAGATATTCCCTTTAATAGTGGATAATGGTACTACTTATCCTTTCATAGTGTATAGAAGAAACAATATAACAGCAAATTATACTAAAGACTTTCATTTAAGTGATGAAGTATTGATAGATATAAATTGTGTTTCACAATCGTATGAAGAAGGATTAAAAATAGCTCGAATAGTAAGAGATATATTAGAAGATAAGAGATTTACAGATAAAGGAATACAAAGCATTATATTAGAATCTGCTGATGAAGATTGAATAGATGATGCTTATATCCAAACATTAAGTTTTACAATCAAAATAAAAAAATAATATGGCAAACGTAATTAACGGTAGTGATTTAATGCTGTTCCTAAAAGTTGGAGAAACATATAAATCAATAGCATTTTCAACTTCAACCAAACTATCTATGAGCACAGAAACAGTAGAAACATCTTCTAAAGATTCTGGTGGTAAATGGGTAAATAAAGCAGCTAGAAAATTGAGCTGAAATATGAGTACAGATAACCTATTTTCCTTAGATGGAGATGGGCAAAACTTTGATGATCTTTTTACTCTTTGGACAGGTAGAACAGAATTAGAAGTAGTATTTAACTTAGAAACTGGATATGCAGCTAAAGCAGATGTAGTTCCTACTGGTGGATGGACTCCTTTAACAACTGGACAATATAAAGGGAAAGTAATTATTACTTCTTTAGAAGTTAATGCACCTAATGGAGATAATGCAACTTTTACAGCTTCATTTGAAGGTACTGGAGCTTTAACCAAAACTGTTTAATAATCAAAAGCCTTTATACCTTTAGCTATAGAGGTGTAAAGGCTTTTTTAATTTAATATTTATGGAAATAACAATTAAAGAACAAACTTATAAAGTAAAATACAGTATTAGATCATTATTTATTTTTGAACAGATTAAAGGCAAAACCTTTACTTTAGAATCCCTATTAGATCAGTATATCTTTTTCTACTCTATGATACTGGCAAATAATCCAGAATGTACCTTAACCTTTGATCAGTTTATTGATGAATGTGATGAAGATTTTACTTTAGTAACAAACTTGCAGAAGTATATAACAGAAGTGTTTGCAAAGCAGGCACAACTAAATAAAGCTGGTGAAGGAGATTCAAAAAAAAAGTAATTAGCATATCAGAACTATATAGCATTATTGTAGTGGAATGTGGTATTAATCCAGACTATTTTTTAGATAGAATGGAATGATATGAAGTTGATAGCTGTTTAAAGGGATTGAGCAATAAGAATAAAACAGGTTGAGAGCAAACTAGATTCCTGGGATTTATAACAGCACAAACTCAATCAACAAAACAACTAAAGCCTACAGATATTTTATCATTTGATTGGGATAAAGAAACTGTTAGTGATAAACCTGCTATTACAAATGAAGATATAGAGAGATTAAAAGAGAAAGCAAAACAAACCTTAAACAAATTATAATATGGCTGATTTAATTACTAGATTGCTTTTAAATACACAGCAATTTGATCAGAATCTGGGAACTTCCAGTAAACAAATACAGGGATTTCAACAAAAGATAAATACTTTTTCTTCTGGAGCTATTGGAGCTTTTTCTAAACTGGCTGGTGGTGTTGGATTAGCTATTGGGGGAATGGAAGCTTTTAATAAGACTATTGGAAGTACACAAACTACTGGAGATGCTTTTGAAAAAACTATTATAAAGGCTAAATCTTCAATAGATCTTTTCTTTACATCTATTGCAAAAGGTGATTTTAGTAAATTTGTTGATGGATTAAAGAATACTATTATTCAATCAGGAATATTAGCAGAAAAACTTGATGAATTAGCAACAAAAACATTATTCACCAATAAAGAATTATCTGATTTGATGCTGCAAAAGAAGATACAGGACAACATAGCAAAAGATAAAACTAAATCAGATACAGAAAGAAATGCAGCTTTAGAAAAGAGTAGAAAAATACAAATTGAAATTAATAACTTATCTAGAGATTTAGCAAAACAAGAAAAAAATACAGGATATGCTTTATTAAATACAGCTATAGCTGAACAGGGTTTTAAAGGAAAAGTATCAAATTCTATGTGGGATTCTGTTACTAATGAAAGTAATAGAGGTATAGTTCAGGTAGGTGCTTCTGAATATGATAGACGAAAAGCAGAAATAGATAAAGAAACTACAACAAGAATTGTTGGTGGTGGTGCTGGTGGAGGAACTGCTGTAAAAATCTTAACAAAAAAAGGTGAAGCATTAAAAAAAGAATTTGATAAATGGATAAAAACCACAGACGGACAAACTAAACTATTCTATAAGAATTTCTTGGAAATGCCAGATGATGATAAATCAAAGTTTGCTGCAGCTGTTCAACATTTTAACAACTCCAATAATTTAATAGGAAATATATCTGATTCTGAATTTGAATTAAACAGAATTGATTCAAGGATTAATGGAGGTTATAATGCTAATAATAAAACTACTATTCCAAAAGATTCAATTTCTGGATATAAAAAACAACTTGAAGATCTTTATAAACAACTAGATTTATCTACTTCAGATGAACTTAGTAGACAACTTTTAATTAAAATAAATCAGATTAAGAAAATTATTGATGAATCAGAAGAAAGATTAGCAAAAATGTTTTATGTACCACCAAAATTAGATGATAAAATAGATGCAGGTGGTAAAAGTATAAAAGGGGATTTAGCTTCTGGAGCAATAAAGATTAAAGGTGTTGATCCTTCTGTAATAGAATCAAATTATTCTTATTCTGATTCATTAAATACGGTTGCAACCCAACTTAATACAATTACAAATTTAACTGGAGAAGGTGCTGCTGCTTGGGTTAATTGAGCTTCTACATTAATGACTTCAATAGCTACAGCAATTCCTATGATTGCAGCTTTAACCACTGCTAAAAATGCAGAAGCTACAGCTAATGCTAAAGCTGCTGCTACAGGTGCTGCAAGTTCAGTAGCTGCAATTCCGATTTTAGGTCCTATTATGGCTGTTGCTGCTATAGGTAGTATTATAGCTGCTTTTGCTTCTATACCCAAATTTGCATCTGGTGGTATAATTGGCGGTTCTTCTTTTATTGGTGATAATATGATTGCAAGGGTTAACAGTGGTGAAATGATTTTAAATGGAACACAGCAAAGAAATCTATTCAACTTATTAGATGGAAAAGGAAATGTAGCTGGATCATCTGGAGAGGTTACTTTTAAAATTGCTGGAAAAGATTTAGTAGGAACTCTTAACAATCAAATGAGTAAAACAAACAAATACAAATAATTATGTATAACCTAAAATATGCTGTTCCATTTATGGATATAGATGGAAATAATTATACTATACAAATATTAGAAGAAGGTGGATCTGGTTCCCCTGTAGAGCTTACAGGGGGAAATCCAGCTTTTACTGTAGATGTGAATGATGAAGATTTTTTATATACTCCTACCAGATTTTCAGGTGCAACACTTAAAGTAGTTGGTAGCGATTACCTGCAAACGCTTTTTAGTACGGATTACCAGAAGTTCAAGGTAAATCTTATAAAAGGTTCAACTATTATATGAACTGGCTTTATAACGCCTGAAATGTACTCACAGGACTATGATAATAGTTTATTTGAATTGGATATAGAATGTATTTCAGCTTTATCTACTTTGGAATATATTGATTTTAAAAGTGAAGATGTAACAATTTCAATATTGGATTTAATTAAGAAGTGTATTACTGAAAGTAAGGGAGATTATTCTGGAATATACATACCTAATGTTTATTCTGAATCTTTATCAGATCTTACCATTAGCTGTGTTAATTTTATAGATTAAGATGGGAAACCAGAAAATTTAAAAACCTGTTTAGAAGAAGTTTGTAAGTTCTTAAATTGAACTGTATTTGAATATAATGGTAATGTTTACTTTATAGATGTGGATTACATCAAAGCAGGTAAAACAGCATATACAAAGTATGATCTGGCTTTTTCTCCTGCATCTGTAACCTTATCCAATCCTGTAACTATTCAGAATATTCAATCAAAAGGAAATAATAACAAACTATCTATTTTAGGTGGTTATAATAAATCTGTGATAATTGCTTCTGATTATGAAGTGCCAGATAATTATCTGTTTCCAGATTCAGATTTTGAAGATGGTGAAAAAATAAAGTATGATGAATATACCATAAAGGAAAAGGATGATAAGACTTACAGATATATGAGAAATTGATATAAGGCTACTGATTTTAGACCTTATATGTACTCCTTTAATTCAACAACCAGACAGTTTACAGAATCAGATACTT
>JAEAME010001919.1_pt1 | contig 13127 bp, 8 predicted proteins | sample 8958731 | NCBI WGS metagenome assembly JAEAME01 (sample SAMN16933194, study PRJNA681113) | bioreactor sludge metagenome | isolation source: anerobic bioreactor sludge (Control) | place: India:Bengaluru | collected 2018-10-24 | reverse complement strand
ATCCTCAGAATTTATAAGCATATTTGCTACAATACCGATTATTGTATCACGTATTCCATTACCTGCGTGAAAAAATTGTAAGTAATCCCGTTTAACTATTCCTTCTTCACGAGCATACTGCAAACCTTCAACTAAGTTTGCACGATGACCTAGCAGTAGGTTTTTTGCTTTTTTAAAATTTTTATCACGGTCGCCTAAACAAACTTTTAGGCCGATATCATATTTATCATAGCGAGCAGTTGAATTTAAGAGAGTTGCAAATTCTTTAGCATCATGTAATTCAGTACCTTCTTCTTCTTTCTCAAGGAGGTATACTTCTCCAATAATTTTTTTTGTAATCTTATGTCCGAAACCTTTTGTTAAAAGAGTTTGCGCTATAGTTGAAATTATTATACTTCTTTCGTTTTTTGTTAAATCAATCCAACGACGCCATGATTCTCCATATTTTAGTTTTATACCAAGTTCCTGTAAAAACGTTATACAAGAAGATTCTCTTCCTGTTAAACCGGGTATTATCGGGTCACTAGCATATTGTAATAGTTTATATACTGGTCTTGTTTCACGACCAAAATAACGAATATCTATTTTTGTATTAATTATTTCTAATTTTTTTCCATCTATGAGGATATCTCTATTTAAACCAATTAGCTTACCATATTTTCTATCCTGTATATCTCCACAGGCACCTACAATTGCAAGTGCTGATAAATCCATGTTTTCTTTATTTACTGCCTTTGAAACAAGATAAGTTGTACCTGCTCCACTTATTGTATAACCTCCATCGAAGCTAAATAGATGAGGGTTCAGATGAAAAGATTTATTGGAGTTTTCAGGACATTCATGATGATCGGTTATAATCATATTAATATCGGAATAATTTGCACTAATACTACTTCCTAAATCTGTAAACCATACAAGTTCGTAATTTTTATCTTTAATATTTTTTATTACATTTTCATCGAGCTGTTTGATAAATTCAATTGAAAAATCTTTGTCTAATCTTTCCAGTGTTTTATATGCGATACTCCCAGCGGTTAAACCATCTGCATCAATATGGCTGACAATATGTATTTTTTTGGATTTTTTTATGATATCTGCTATTTCTTTTGCTCTTTTATCCAAAATTGGTGCACCTGAAAGACTGTAATGATAAACAAATAAAATATTCTTTGCAAAAATTATATAAAAAAGAAGAAAAATAAAATTATTATTTTTCTGTCATGTTTTTATATTTTTTAAAACGTTCGTTTACATCCTCTTCAAGTTTTTTATGAAGTTTTTTTGCCTCTTCGGGGAATGTTCTTGTTAAACTATTATATCTTACCTCGCCCATTATGAACTCATGTAGGCTTCCGTCTGGTGCTTCGTAATCGAGTTGAAATGGGTTTTTACCTTCTTCTTTTAAGCGTGGGTCATATCGATATAGTGGCCAGTAACCTGCTTTAACAGCTAATTTCTCTTCTTCCTGTGTTTTACCCATGCCTTTTTTGATACCATGGTTAATACATGGTGCATAAGCTATAATAATACTTGGTCCAGGATAGTTTTCTGCTTCTTTCATAGCTTTAAGAAGTTGGTTTTTATTAGCACCCATTGCTACACTTGCAACATAAACATAACCATAACTCATAGCTATGAAGCCTAGGTCTTTTTTCTTTGTTTTTTTGCCACTTGCTGCAAATTTTGCAACTGAACCTATTGGTGTTGCTTTACTAGATTGACCACCCGTGTTACTATATACCTCTGTATCTAAAACAAGAATGTTTATATCTTCACCCATTGCAAGCACATGGTCAAGACCACCGTAACCTATATCATATGCCCAGCCATCACCACCTACTGCCCATATACTTTTTTTTGTAAGAAGTGTCTTTGATTCCCAAATTTCATTGAGTGTTTTATCATTATGATTGTTTTTGAGTAGTTGTTTTATTTTATCTCCCCATTCTTTAGAACCTTCTGCATTTTCTTTATTTTCCAACCATTTAGTAAATGCTTCTTTTATTTCTCCTGAATTATTATTAATTGCTTTTTTTATTAGGTCTATAAGTTTGTTTCTGCGTTGTATTGTTGAAAGTACCATACCAAAACCATATTCTGCATTATCTTCAAATAAGCTGTTTGCCCATGCGGGCCCATGACCGTCTTTATTTGTAGTAAATGGAACCGATGGTGCAGATCCGCCCCAAATACTTGAGCAGCCTGTTGCGTTAGCAATTATCATTCTATCACCGAACATCTGAGTGGCTAGTTTAAGATAAGGTGTTTCACCACAACCTGCACAAGCGCCACTAAATTCAAGTAACGGCTGTTGGAATTGACTACCTTTTAAGCTGTATTTGTCAAAACCACCAGTACGAATAGGTATTGTTTCTGCATATTTTTGATTTGGTACCTGTCCTATTTGAGATGTAAAAGGTTTCATAATAAGTGCTTTTTCTTTAGAGGGACATATATCAGCACAATTACCACAACCCATACAATCCTCAGCATATACTTGTACTCTAAAGTTTAATCCTTGAGTTTCTTTTCCGATTGCTTTTTTTGTAATAAAATCTTTTGGAGCTTTTTTAAGCTCTTCATCTTTTATTAGAATAGGTCTTATTGCTGCATGTGGGCAAACCATTGCACATTGATTACATTGAATACAGTTTTCAATTTGCCATTCTGGAACATTTATTGCTACTCCACGTTTTTCATATTTTGTTGTACCCATGGGGAATAAACCACCTGGTTTAAATTTACTTGTTGGTAGTTTATCACCTTGTTGAGCTAGCATTGGTCTCATAACTTCACTTATAAATTCTGGTTCATTAGTTTTAACTGATTTTTCAGGTTTTAGATTTTTCCATGATGAGGGATAATTAATTTTGTTAAGATTTTTAGATGAGGCATCAACTGCTTCCCAGTTCATTTTAACTATCTCTTTACCTTTTTTACCATATGTTTCTTCTATAGCTTCTTTTAAGTATTTAATTGCGTCATCAACGGGTAATACTTTTGAAAGTTTGAAAAACACGGTTTGCATAACCATATTTATTCGACCGCCTAATCCAACATTTTCTGCGATTTTAACAGCATCGATAGTATAGAAATCAAGGTTTTTTTCGGCAATTATTTTTTTCAAAGAATTAGGAAGTTTATCATCCATTTCTTTGAGAGACCATGGACAATTTAAAACAAAAGTTACATTGTTTTTAATACCTTCTAGTAAATCATATTTATCTACATAAGCAGGATTATGACATGCAACATAATCAGCACTAGTTATTAAATAAGTAGATTTAATAGGTGATTTTCCAAAACGAAGATGTGATACTGTTACACCACCAGATTTTTTAGAATCATATGCAAAATAACCTTGTACATACATATCAGTGTTGTTACCAATGATTTTAATTGCATCTTTATTTGCACCAACAGTACCATCACCACCTAGACCCCAAAATTTACATTGTACAACTCCTTCTGGTGTTGCATCAATTTCCTCATTTATAGGTAATGAGGTATATGTTACATCATCGATTATTCCAACTGTAAAATTATTTTTTGGTTCGTTTAATGATAAATTATCAAAAACTGCTTTTGCCATACTTGCTGTAAAATCTTTACTGCCAAGACCATATCTCCCGCCTACAACTATTATATCCCATTCTTTGTTATGCTGAAATACTGCTGATACATCAACATATAATGGTTCACCATAAGAACCATTTTCTTTTGTTCTATCAAGAACAGCAATTTTTTTTACAGTTTTTGGTATTACCTTTAAAAAATGTTGAACCGAAAATGGTCTATAGAGTCTTACTTTTATAAGCCCTACTTTTTCTCCTTTTTTATTTAAATATCCAACTGCTTCTTCAGCAGCTTCAGCACCCGAACCCATCATGATAATGATTTTTTTTGCATCAGATGCACCAACATAATCAAATAACTGATATTTTCTCCCAGTAAGTTTACTTACTTTCTGCATTTCTTCGTCAACGATTTTTGGTACAGCATTATAAAATTTATTAGATGCTTCAGTTACTTGAAAATAAATATCTGGGTTTTGTGCAGTCCCACGTTGATGAGGTTTTTCAGGATTCAATGCACGCTCGCGATGTTTTTTAATACCATCCCAATCAATAATATTACTTATATCATCATAATCTAATAATTCAATTTTTTGAATTTCATGAGAACTACGAAAACCATCAAAAAAATGAAGAAATGGAATACTTGAACGAATTGTTGCAAGATGTGCAACAACTGCAAGATCATTTATCTCTTGTATTGAACCAGATGCAAGAAGTGCAAAACCTGTTGCTCTAGATGCCATAACATCCTGGTGGTCTCCAAATATTGATAAAGCCTGACCTGCAATAGCACGAGCACTTACATGAAATACACAAGGCATTAATTCTCCTGAAATTTTATACATATTTGGAATCATTAGTAAAAGCCCTTGTGATGCAGTAAAAGTTGTAGTAAATGAACCAGTGCTTAGAGATCCATGTACCGCTCCTGCAGCACCACCTTCACTCTGCATTTCTTGAACTTTTAATGTTTGTCCAAAAATGTTTTTTCGTCCTTCTGCAGACCATTCATCGACTAATTCACCCATAGGTGAAGAAGGTGTTATAGGATATATTGCAGCTACATCACTAAATGCATATGCTAAATGTGCAGAAGCTGTATTTCCATATACAGATTTAATTATTTTTTCTTTTTTAGTATCTTTTGTTTTTAATTCACTTACCAGGATATTTGACATATTATTAGCCTCCTAAAGGCAGCTAACCTGTATATAGGAACAATACATAAATATTTGGTATAATGAATTATAAAAAAAAATTAAGATTAATATATTATTATTAGTTTTCTTTTGGTGCTTTTTGTGATATTATATATCCCTTCTTCTTTTTTCTCAATTTAGCCCATTTCATTAGAATTGGCGGTAGTACAATAATTGAACTGATATAAGCATATATAATAGTCATTGAGGTGATAACCCCAAATTGTTGTTCTGGTGGCATTGGGGCAAGAATAAGCATTGCAAAACCTGCGACTGTAGTAATTGCTGCAATAAATAATGCACCGCCAGTATGTCCAACTGTTTTTGAAACTGCTTTCTCAATATCACCTGTTTTATCTGCTGTAACTCTAAATCTTTGTGTCGCATGAATAGCATAGTCAATACCTGTACCAATAGTGAGACTTGTGATCATAATAGTCATAATGTTTAACGAATAACCTAAGAAATATATCGTTCCAATAATCCAGATAGTACATAGTACTATTGGTATAATTGTAATTAAGCCAAGTATTGGATTTTTAAATGCAAGAACTATAACAAGAGTTGCGAGTATAATCGAGATAAAAGTTGATATAATTTGACTGCGAGTCATTGAACCAATAATAGTATAAATTGATGATGAAGGACCGGTAACTATTGCTTTTGCGTTACCATAACTTGTCATATCTTCGTTTAACTCATTATATAATATACCTGATTGTTGGGTTGTATCTAAGTCTTCTTCATCTGAATAACTAATGCTAGTATAAACCCTTATAACTGTAGCATCATATTTTTTACCATCATAATGAAGGATACTACTTACATCCATAATATAATCAGGATTATTATATAGATAATCATAAATTTTTACTACACTTTCATCTGTTTTAGGTAGCCCATTAGTATCAAGGTTAAAATCTAAGATCAATGAAGAATTATGTTTTATTGCATTTTTTATTATCGAAAGAATTGATTGTTGCTTTTGCGCTCCAGAAGGTGTTTTTATTATATATTTATCGTCTTTCATATTATCTAATGTTTCAGATATTCCTTTCAAAGTATTAACAGTTGCAACGTTTCCTTCAATTAGTATATATTCTTGATTTTCACTTGATGATGGGAAATATTCTCCTATTTCTATTATCATATCCATTGATTCATTGCCTTCAGGTAAGAAATCATTCATATCAAAAGTTGTTTTAATTTGAGAAGCACCAATTAACATAATTATTGTGGTAATAACTGAAATAACAAGTATTTTTTTACGCTGTTTTAATACAAAATCTGCGAATTTTTCCATATATCTATCAAGTGATATCTTTTGATTATTATTTTGGGCAAGGCTTTTTGTTTTTTTTCTATCAATAATATACCTGACTGCTGCTTGAAAAGTAATAGTGTTGATAAAAATATAGGTAAGTCCAAGGCCGCAAAGAAGTCCAAAGTTACGTAGAGGTGCAATTGAAGTTGTTAAAAAAGATAAAAATGCAATAACAGTAGTTATAATGCTAAGTAACATTGCTATACCAATAGAATTAATTGATGTAAAAATTGCTGGTCCAGATTTTTTACCTTTTTTCAACTCTAATCTATATTCATGGAATAAATGAACGGGATAATCTATTCCAAGCCCTATAAGTAGAGGTACAATTGCCACCATCATCATATTAAATTTCATTCCAAGAAGAACCATGCTTCCAAATAACCAAATAATTGAAATTCCAATGCCTACTAATGGTAAAATAACATATGAGAAATGTTTAAACATAATAAATAAAATCAGACATATTAAGACAAAGATAGAAGGCATAATTATAATATTTGCATCCATTGTTAAATCGTTAATATCGTTTGAAATAATCCCTGTCCCTGTTGCCTTCATTGATACATAATTTTGTTTTTTATCAAGATCAATTAAATTTGATTGTATTTTTGCACTAATTTCTCCTAATAGGTTATATTTTATAGTGTTATTTAACTGAGCTATTATTAGAGTTTTACTTGGTCCAGAATTTTTATCAAAATCAGTAGACAAAAATATAATTGACGACGTCTTTAAGTTTTCAATAAAAAATGGTTTTATAAAATAACTTTGTTCAGAATAATCTTTTTCTGGTGCTTGGTCTAAAATTACCCATCTTTTCTCGATTTCCTTTAAGGATATACTATCCTTTGTGAACTCTTTACTGTTTAACATTTGAAATATTTCATCAAAATCGTCCCAAGTAAAATTACTATATTTTTGTAAAATTTTTGTTGATATTTTGTTTATTATTGGTCTAGTTTGAATATTTTCTATTGTTTTTTGTATGTAACTGGTGTTGAATATAATTCGAGACCATGGTTGATTAAGGATAGGTGTTTGATATATTCTTACACCTGCATTTGTATTACCAATTTTTGCAGGTAACTGATAACTACCATATTTTGGTGATATGCCATAGTTACCAAGTTCTGTTTTTCCAACTTTTATCTCAATTTTGTTTTCAAGAGTATTAAAAGTTACATTTCCTTTATTTAGAACAATTGGAAAAGAAATATCTTGACCAGGTACCTTAATCCACAGATATACTTCAGATTTATAAGAATTTACAAGTTGTTTATTTCTTATGGTATCAATTAATATTCTGATGTTATCCACTAGGCGATTTCCAACTATCCATATTGGTTGAATAGGTTCAATATGAGCTGCAATTTGATAGCTTATATCAAGTTCTTCAAGGGGAGTAATTAAATTTTTAAAACCAATATACCATTCCCAAGTATTGATTTTTCTGTTAGGTGATACGATTTTATCTTTGAAACTTGAAAGATCATACACTTCAATGCTAAATTTTAAGGTTTCATTATTTTCATCAATATAATAATTTTTTATATCAAGGCTATCTATGTTTTTTCCTTTTGATAGTTTTGGATAAGCATTAAAATCAATTTCTTCATTTTTATCATCTGTTTGTAGCATTTTTAATTCAATATTTTGCGGGTCTTTCATTATATCATTATAAGCAGTTATTATCTGTTGATCTGTACAATTTAGAAGAGTGTCACCAAATTCAATTTGACACATGATATCAACAAAACTTGCTACACATAAATAATTCTCAATTTCATCAAAATCTTGTTTTAAATTTTTTAAAACGTTAAATTCTTCTTTTAATGAGTTTGGTGTAACTACATTTTGTTCGTTTTGTTTTTCAACAAATATAAGCATTACTTGGCCAGATTGTCCAAAATATTCACTTACCCTTGTGTTTGCACTTACTATTTCATCATCAGGCATAAATTCTTCTGTTGTTGTTTCCATTTTTATTGAAGATATTAAAGTAGAAAAACCAAAGGTTATTAATAAAATAATGATAATGATCGTATATGGTCTTTTTTCAACAAAACCTCCTAACCGTTTAATCATTTTTTTTTATAACCACCATTTTTAGCAATAACCATTCGTAAATTTTAATACAGGTTTTTCTTCTAAAACCTTTCTTTATATATAATAGTATTTATAATATAAATTTTTTTTATCTTAATATTTGTATCTTTAAAATTTTAACCTATTTTTTTTTATTTTAAAATGTGGTATTCTTGCCAAAAACATAATTATTAAATAATTGGTTTTATTTTCCCCCGCTAGGGTGAGAGATTATTATGGATTTATCTATATTAGTGCCAGTTGGAGGAATAATTGCTTTACTTTTTGCAGCATTTTTATATTTTTCAGTTAAAAAACAAAGCCCTGGCAATCAAAAAATGATGGAATTAAGTAATGCTATTCGTGAAGGTGCAATGGCGTTTTTAAAAAGTGAATATAAAGTTCTCATAATTTTTGTAATAGTAGTTTCAGTATTATTGTTTATAGCATCATTTTTTGTTCAAAATATAGAATGGCCAACTTCTATTGCTTTTATTGTTGGTGCATTATTTTCTGCGGTTACTGGAAATATTGGTATGCGTGTAGCAACAATGGCAAATGCGAGAACTGCTGAAGGTTCTAAAAATAGTCTTAGTAAAGGTCTTTCAGTTGCATTTTCTAGTGGTGCGGTTATGGGTATGTCTGTTGTGGGGCTTGGCGTTATCGGAATTATATGTCTTTTTATATTATTTAATAATTTTTTTGGATTTTCAATAGTAACTTCTACTAATATATTATTTGGTTTTGGTTTTGGTGCGTCCTCAATAGCATTATTCGCCCGTGTAGGTGGTGGAATTTATACAAAATCTGCGGATGTAGGTGCTGATTTAGTTGGAAAAGTAGAGGCGGGTATACCTGAGGATGATCCCCGAAATCCTGCAGTAATTGCTGATCAAGTTGGGGATAATGTTGGTGATGTTGCAGGTATGGGTGCAGATCTTTTTGAATCTTATGTTGATTCGATAATTGCAACGATGGCAATTGCAGCACTGGTTAGTCTATTAATATCTGCTGAAAATGTTGGACTTTTAGAAGAAATTTTTCCATGGTATGATACATTAAATCTTCCAAATTTAGAGATGATAAATAATTATGTATTATTGCCTTTATATATTTCAGTTATTGGTATTATATCTTCAATAATTGGAGTACTTGTAGTTATATATGGAAAAGGAAAAAATGTGTATAGTGCACTTCGTAATTCGTTATTTGTTGCAATGATATTAACTGCTGTTTTAGGTGGAATAATAACTTGGTATATTATAAATAGATTGGAACCTTTTTATGCTATGCTTGCGGGTTTAATTGCAGGTATAATAATTGGTCTTTCCACTGAGTATTATACTTCAGAAAAAAGAAAACCAGCACAAAGTATAGCTGAAGCTTCAAAAACAGGTCCCGCAACAGTTATTATTCAAGGGCTACAAGTTGGTATGATAAGTACAATTATACCTATTATTGCTGTTGTTGTGGCAATGATGATTGCTTATCTTTTATCAGGGTTTTATGGTGTAGCTTTATCTGCTGTTGGAATGCTTAGTATTCTTGGTGTTTCTCTAGCTACTGATTGTTATGGGCCTGTTGCTGATAATGCACAAGGTATATCTGAGATGGCAGGTATGGGTAAAGAGGTTCGTGAAAGAACTGAACAACTTGATGCTGTTGGTAATACGACAGCAGCTATGGGTAAAGGTTTTGCAATTGGTTCTGCAGCAATTACAGCTCTTGCTTTAATATTTACCTTTATACTTACTGCTGAAGGACTCGGTTATAAAATAAATCTTTCGTTAAGTGATCCTTATTTAGTTTCAGGATTATTTATTGGCGCTATGCTTCCTTTTATTTTTGTAGCACTTGCAACAGGAGCAGTTGGTAAAGCCGCTTATGCTATGGTTGAAGAAGTACGTTATCAATTTGATAAATTTGATCTTCTTAAAAATGATAAAAACAAACCTGACTATGAAAGATGTGTAAAGATAAGTACAAATCGTGCTTTAAAAGAAATGATACTACCTACATTAATCGCTGTTATTACTCCGATTATAGTTGGTATCGTTCTTAAACCAACTGGACTTGGTGGTCTTTTAATGGGTTCTATTTCAACTGGTTTTTTACTAGCTATTTTCCTTGCAAACAGTGGTGGTGCATGGGATAATGCTAAAAAATACATAGAATCAGGAAACCTTGGAGGTAAAGGCTCATCAGCCCATAAAGCAGCAGTAATTGGTGATACAGTGGGCGATCCATGTAAAGATACTAGCGGGCCTTCATTAAATATATTGATTAAATTAATGAGTATAGTTTCATTAGTTTTTTTACCAATAATAATTGCAATAATAGATATTATCTATTAAAATAATTATTATGAATGATACTACTCATTCAAAAAGAATATAAACAGTAAAAATATTCCAACAAAACTATTATATTTAATTTAAATTAGTGATATATATGTATTATAAAGTAAGAATTCAGGATACAATCCGTATACCTCCAAATAAGTTTAGTGAGAATCTGGATGATGTTGTAACAGAAATAGTACAGACTACTTTTGAGGGAACAATGAGAAAAGAATTTGGTGTTATAGTTGTAGTAGACAACATTGAATCAGCAGGTCCAGGTATTGTAATACATGGTGATGGGGCTATGTATCAGAAAATAGCATTTGATGCATTAACATTTAAACCAGAATTACAAGAAGTAATTGATGCAATAGTCTGTGAAATAGTGGAATTTGGTGCATTCTGTCATATAGGACCCCTTGATGCATTAATCCATATGAGTCAGATAATGAATGATTATGTTGAAGTTGATTCTGATAACGAAGTGATTGTTGGAAAAGAAAAAAAATTAACCCTGAAGAAAGGTGATATAGTACGTGCAAGGGTTGTAGCTGTAAGTCTAAATGAATTATCTGCTAGAGAAAGTAAAATTGGTTTAACAATGAGACAGCCTTCATTAGGTTCACATGAATGGATATATGCACCAGTTGAAGAAATAAAAGATAAAAAACAAGAAAAAGATAAAAAGAAGGATAAAAAATGAAAATTATAAGGGCTTGTAAAACCTGTCATTATTTAACTGAAAAAGAAAGTTGCCCATTTTGCTCTAGCCCAACATCTAAAAGATGGAGAGGATACGTTGTTATTCGCAATCCTGAATCATCACAGGTTGCACAGCATATGAATATAAAAAAACCAGGTAAATATGCTTTAAAAGTAATGTAACATTTTTTTTTAAATTATGTATAAAATATCTAAAAACTTAAGAGATATTCTAAATAAACCCATTGGTATATTAGTAAATGAAAAAAAACTTATACAGATTTTAAAAAATAAAAAAAAGATAATATCTATAGGCGACACTGTAACTTATACACTATTAAAAAATGGTTTAAAACCAATATTTTGTATAGTTGATTATAAAACACATAGAGGCATCTGTGAAGATGAGATTATTGAAGAAATTAAATCATTTGCAAAAAAAACTATAAAGGTCGAAAATCCACCTGGTTTTATAACAAAAGATTTGTATGAAGTTATCAAAATTATTTTCGAAAACCTACAATATGGTCCTTTTCGTATAGAGATTGATGGTGAAGAAGATCTAGCAAGCCTAATTGTTCTTTTATTTGCTCCTAAAGACGTAACTATAATATATGGATTGCCAGATAAGGGGGTCTTAGTTGTTAAACCAACAAAGCAAATTAAAGATAAGGTTAAAAAAATCCTTGATATAATGAAGATGTGATATATATGGAAATAGAAATCGACTCAAAGAAAAACAATCCACTCTTAAAAAGAACTGAAGTATATTTTACAATCAAGCATACTGGTGAAGGTACCCCAAACCGTGAAATAATCAGAAGTGAACTAGCTGAAAAATTAAATTCTAAAAAAGAAAATGTGGTTGTAAATATAATAAAAACTAGTTTTGGCATACAGAAAACAACTGGTTATGCTAAAGTTTATTCTTCTCTTGAAAGTTCAAAAGGTATAGAAAGAGAACATATATTAAAACGCAATAAATTAGGTGAGACAAAAAAAGATAAAAAAGAGGCGAAAACCTCTGAGACAGCTGCAGGTGAAACATTGGCTCCAAAAGCAACACCTGTACAACCAGAAATAAAAACAAAAGAAGTTAAAGAACCTAAAATAGATGAAACAGTAAAGCCCGCTGAATCAACAAAACCAACATCTAATATAAAAGAAAAAAAGCAAAAAGAACCAAAAACTCAAGAAAAACCCAACGAAAAAAGTAAGGAGTGAACAATATGAAAAAATACCAATTTTTTAAGGTTGAAGGGGATAAAATAAATCGAGTAAGGCGTCATTGTCCAAAATGTGGACCATCTGTTTTTATTGCAGAACATAAAGATCGTTTTAGTTGTGGTAAATGTGGCTATACTGAGTTTAAAAGCGGTGTAAAAAAAGAATTAAAACCTGAAAAAACTCAAGACTTACAATTAAAACAAAAACAAGAAAAACAAAAAGAAGAAAAGATTGTTGAAAAACCTAAAGATGTTGCTCAAGAAGTTAAAAAAGAATAAAATTTTATTCCTTTTTATAAAATCTAATATTTTTAAAAAAGGCGGCATTATCTATTCTTCGTTTGATATATAAAAAGCAAAAAAGATGTTTGGTATTAGATACAAATTTGTATTTGACAAAACATTAAAGAAAGAAATAAAATGGTTTCAAATTCAAATTTATAAATAATGAAATTATTGAATATTTAATATAAGATTAATAAATATATGCTATATTGGATTTGGTTTTAATGAGTGATATTCAACGGTTTGCAAAAAATACATTTTCTTTGTTAATTATGCAGATTATTTCCTCGATTTTGTTAATTGTCCTTAGTATTTACATCGCTAGGACTTTTGGTGATGTAGGGCTTGGTAAATATTCATTTGCCTATGCATTTATAACTTTT
>JAEAME010001915.1_pt1 | contig 13127 bp, 11 predicted proteins | sample 8958731 | NCBI WGS metagenome assembly JAEAME01 (sample SAMN16933194, study PRJNA681113) | bioreactor sludge metagenome | isolation source: anerobic bioreactor sludge (Control) | place: India:Bengaluru | collected 2018-10-24 | reverse complement strand
CTGGAAGCAGGGCGATGGCACGAGCTACGAGGGGGTTCTGGTAGAGAACGACCTCGTGGAGGCCATCGAGCAGCTGGATGTCACGGAAGTCTGGCTCTGGGGCGCTCCCGGGATGCATTGGGATGAGTATGCGATGTTCATCCCCGGCCGGGACGACCGGCTGCCCCCCACGGACAACCCGTGGTTCTACCGGCCCTATGACATACCGGATCTCGGTAAGACCCTCTGGGTGATGGGCTTCAACTACGAGCGCGGCGAAGGTGAGATGCTGGAGAGCTACTGCCATCGGGCGGAGGGGATCCTCGCTCTGGCTGTAGCCGACGGCGTCTGGGACACCTCTCGTGATGATCCCTGGAACGTCTTCACGCGGGTGGACAAGGATCATCCAGGGGAGAGCCACGTCGGCAGCGTGCATTATGCTCCCAACAGCCGCTCCGACTACGACTGGGGACATGATCGCTACGTACAGACCTACGCTCTCGACTGGCGCAACTACCCGGATCTCAAAGGCGCGAATGCCATCATGAACTGCTACGACGGGTGGGGGCCGGACATCGTCACCCACCACCGTTGGTGGCTCGGCATGCTGCCCAAGGCGCTCGGCCAAACGGAGTACGGCTACAACAACTGGTGGATCTACGTCGCCAACTTCGACGAGGATCTGCAGGATCTGCCGGCGGACGACGAGTAGTCCTCAGCGCCTACGTCGTAGAAGGTCCAATGCGACGCCAACCGCTTTGATCAGGCTGTATTCGCTTGCCTTGCCCTGCCAAGCGATGTCGAAGGCTGTGCCGTGGTCAACCGAGGTCCGGAGTACTGGGAGCCCCAGCGTGGCGCTGATCGTACCGTGGAAGTCCCGAGTCTTGGTCGCGATGTGGCCCTGGTCGTGGTAGAGGGAGAGCACGCAGTCGTACTGGCCCTGCAGTCCTTGGTGGAACACGGAGTCCGCGCCAATGGGTCCTCGTGCATCGATGCCCTCCGCCTGGGCATCGCGTACCGCGGGTTCGAGGTGCTCAGCCTCCTCCGTTCCGAACTGGCCGCCGTCGCTGGCATGCGGGTTCATCGCGGCCACGGCGATGGACGGCCTGTCGAACCCGAGTTGCCCCATTGCCTCATGCACACGGCGCAGCATGTCCAGGACACGTTCACGGGTTGCGTAGTCGATCGCCTGCCGCAGTGAAAGGTGCCGGCTGAGGAAGAAGACCCTCAGACCCTCGGTCACGAACAACGTGAGGGGGTGCGCGACGCCGAAGGATGCGGCGAGAAGCTCGGTATGCCCAATATGCGGGACCCCTGCGGCACGCAGCGACTCCTTGTTGATGGGCGCGGTGACGATAGCGTCGACCTCTCCCGACCGACCGATCTCGCAGGCTCGCTCGATGTATGCGGCGGAGGCCTCCCCTCCAGCCGCTGTCACCGTTCCCGGCACCAATGCATCAGTGCCCGCGATGGGCACATCGATGAGCTGACCGTCCTCGGGCATGCGCAACTCAAGCGCCTGCGCGCACCGCTCCAGCACGTCCACGCCGCCGATGAGCCTCACCTCGTGCTCCCCAACCGCTGGAGCCCTCAGAGCCTTGAGGCAGATCTCGGGACCGATGCCAGCGGGTTCCCCCATGGTGATAACGATCCGAGCCACAGCCGCACCAACCTTCCATCGTACCCACAAGGGCTTCGCCATCGCCGGGCGAAGGGACCTGCACAAGCCATGAGATGGGAAGTGACCTCCCTGAACGAAGCGCAGATCCTCAGACGCACCTTGGAGCAAAGCGCGGAGGCCAAGCGAGCGGCCATCGAACCCCTGAGCGCCCCCTTCGAGGCCGCTTGCCGAGCCATTGGCGACCGCCTCGAAGCGGGTGGCACTCTCTTCACTTGCGGCAATGGGGGGTCAATGTGTGACGCGATGCACCTGGTCGGTGAGATGGTCGGCCGCTTCGCGTACGACCGCTCGGCCATTGGAGCCGTCACCTTGGGAGCCAATCCGGCGAGCGTCACAGCCATCGCCAACGACTACTCCTATGTGGATGTCCTCGTCAGGGAAGCGGATGCTCTGGTCGCCCCGGGCGACGCGGTCATCGGCATATCGACCAGCGGCGACGCTCGTAACATCGCCGCCGTCGCTCGCCTCGCTCGCGAGCGGGGCGCCTTTGTCGTCGGCCTCACAGGGCGGTCGGGCGGCACCCTGGCCGCTGAATGCGACGTAGAGCTTCGTGCGCCCAGCGACGCTACGCCTCGCATCCAGGAGGTCCACATCACGATCATCCATGCCCTATGCGAGGCTCTCGAGGCTAGGCTTCGCCCGCCGACAGCGTGAACCGTCCCGAGCGTGGCCGGGAGCCAGGAGTCCTTGGCCCGTGCCGCGAACCTGGGAGGCACGGCGCCGACGAGCGCCACCATCCGGCCCCCGGCCTGCCCTAGAGGTGAGTCCCTGCCCATGAGCGACACCAGCCACCCCCTCGATATCGAGAACCCCCAAGTCGTTGGGATCAACAAGGAGCCGCCCCACGCCACCTTGACGCCCTACCTCAGCGAGGAGCAGGCGATCGCGGGTAACGCCGCAGCGTCACCGTGCCGCCTCGACCTGAACGGCCCATGGCGGTTCCATCTGGCCCACAACCCGTCCGAGGTGCCCCCTGGTTTCTGGGAGGCCGGCTATGACACGTCGCCCTGGGATGAGGTCGAGATCCCTGGCAACTGGCAGCTACAGGGCCATGACGTGCCCATCTATGTAAACGTACGAAACCTCTGTGGCGGACCGCCGCCTAAGGTCAGAGAGGACTTCAACCCTACAGGCTGCTACGTCCGCGAGTTCCGGATCCCGGAGGAGTGGGTAGGGCGAGAGGTGTTCCTCCATTTCGCCGGCGTCCAGTCCGCCTTCTACCTCTGGGTCAACGGCCAGAAGGTCGGCTACAGCCAGGGCAGCATGACGCCCGCCGAGTTCCGCATTACCGACTACCTCGAACTTGGCGCCAACCGGATCGCTTGCGAGGTCTACCGGTGGTCGGTGGGCAGCTACCTGGAGGATCAGGATCACTGGCGTCTGTCCGGCATCTACCGCGATGTGTTCCTCTTCTCCACGCCCAACATCCACGTCCGCGACTACAAGGTCGAGACGCCCCTCGACGCTGACTACAACGACGCTACGCTGCGAGTCCGTATCAAGGTGCGGAGTTACGCTGGAAAGGCCCGCTGTCGCGTCGCGGGGCGGCTGCTCGATGCGTCAGGGGCTGAAGTGCTGGCCTCACCGATCTCGGCCGACGTCGCCGTGCCCGCCGGGGAGGATGGGCTCGTCACCCTCGAGACCCGGGTGAACTCGCCCGCCAAGTGGTCGCCCGAGTCCCCGACCCTCTACACCTTGGTGCTCTCCCTGTATGCCGAGGACGGCGCCCTCATCGAGACCGAGAGCTGCCGAATGGGGTTCCGCTGGGTGGAGCTCAAGGACGAGCGCGTCCACGTGAACGGCGTGCCCATCACCATCGGCGGCGTGAATCGGCACGACCACGACCCCGATCACGGCAAGCGCGTTCCGCGCGAGCGCCTCATCGAGGACATAATCGTTCTCAAGCGCCACAACGTGAACGCGGTGCGGACCTCTCACTACCCCAATGACCCCGAGTTCTATGACCTGTGCGACGAGTACGGTCTCTACGTCCTCGATGAGGCGAACCTGGAGTCTCACCACTACTGGGACCGCTTCTCCAAGGACCCGGAGTGGGAGCGCGCCTTCGTGGATCGAGCCGAGCGCATGGTGGAGAGGGACAAGAACCACCCCTGCGTCATCATGTGGTCGCTCGGGAACGAGTCCGGCTTCGGGCCGGGCCATGTCGCCATGTCCGACTGGATCCGGCAGAACGACCCCCACCGACCTATCCACTACCATCCGGCGTGGGATGACGCCGCCGTCGACCAGCTCGCGCCCATGTATCCTCAAGTGAGCGAGATCATCAAGTGGGCGCAGGACGAGAGCGAGACTCGGCCCATCATCATGTGCGAGTACGCTCATTCCATGGGCAACAGTACCGGCAACCTCAAGGAGTATTGGGAGGCCGTCCGCACACACAAGCGGCTGCAGGGCGGGTACATCTGGGATTACGTGGACCAGGGTCTCCGCCGCACCTGGCCTCCGACGGTCACAACGCCCGATGCCGCCCGACCCCAACGGAGACCGGCGGTGTGGGCCGAGGTGACCGAGGGGCGCGGTGGCGGCAGAGCCGTCACCCGTGGATGGATCCAGATACCCGATTCCGACGACCTCAATCTGCCCCACGGACCCGTCACCGTGGCCGCCTGGGTGCAGCCCTCGGAGGATGGCGAGGACCAGCCCATCGTGGCAAAGGGCGACCACCAGTACTGTCTCGGCCAGCGCGCCCGCGGCTCTGTCGAGTTCGCGCTCTGGGATGGCGAGCGGTACTACAGCGCCCGAGCCCTGCTGCCCTCCGACTGGGTCGGACAGTGGCACCATGTGGCCGGGGTGTACGACGGCGCCATGATCGCCCTCTTCATCGATGGCGAGGTCGTGGCCACGAAAGCCTGGGATGGTCGCGTGCCCGACTCCCAGTTCCACTTGGGAATCGGTCGCAACGTGGAGACGGACGGCCTGTTCCAGGGCGCTATCGACTCCGTGCGGATCTGGGACAGAGCCCTTCTGCCTGAGGAACTTGCTAGCCCCACGCTTCCCGGCGATGGATGCATCCTGCGGGTTCGTCGATGCCGCGGGAGGCGAGTACTTCGCTTACGGCGCCGACTACGGGGAGGCCCCGACTGACGGGAACTTCTGCATCAATGGACTGATGTCGCCCGACCGAGACCCTCACCCGGGTCTCATCGAGTACAAGAAATGGCTCGAACCCGTCGAGGTGCATCCCCTCGACCTCTCGACGGGCTCCCTCCGCGTGCTCAACCGTTATGAGTTCAGTGATCTCCGGCACCTCTCCATCGAGTGGCGCGTACTCGAAGATGGCGTAGCGATCGTCTCGGGCGCTCATTCGCCGCTGACCGCCTCCCCCGGTCAGACCGCTGATCTGCACCTCGGCTACGAGTTGCCCACCCCTCAGGCTGGCGCGGAGTACCGTCTGCACGTGAGCTTCCGACTCGCTGCGGATGCGACTTGGGCGCCAGCCGGTCACGAGGTTGCCTTCGCGGAGTTCGCCCTCCCCATTCAGGCCCCGGCGGCTCAGACCCTCGACCCGTCCACCATGCCCGCCCTCTCGCACTCCACGGCGGCGGATGGCGTCCGCATAGCCGGCGATGGCTTCGAACTCGCATTCGACGCCTCCGGCCGACTCACGGAGTGGCTCGTCGCGGGCGCACGAGTCATTGCCGCCGGCCCCGCATTCGACGGCTGGCGCGCCCCAACCGACAACGACCGCCTCAAGCCCTCCCTGCACCTCTGGCGCGAGGCAGGCCTCGATCGGCTCGACCACCAGACCCTCTACACCGACCTCCAAGACGTCTCTGCGGCGGAGATCCGCGTCCGCACCGAGGTCCTCTCGCGAGCGCTTGGCCGCGAGAACCACGTGCGAAGCGTATTCGACTACACCATCTACGGCAGCGGCGATGTGCGGATCGCCCACACGGTGGACTTCCTGGGCGAGTGGCCGCATCTCCCCAAGGTCGGCATGGCGCTCACCCTGCCCGCTGACATCAGCGTCATCGAGTACTATGGCCGTGGCCCCCACGAGTCCTACATCGACCGGCTCCACAGCGCGCCTCTCGCGCGCTGGCGCCAGACAGTGGACGAGCAGTACTACCCGTAAATCATGCCGCAGGAGACCGGTAACAAGACGGACGTGCGGTGGGCAGCTTTCACCGCGTCTGGCGGCGCTGGCATACTCATGGTAGGCGACCGGCCACTCCAGCTCCGCGCTCTGCGCTACTCCGATGAGGATCTCACCATCGCCAAGCGCACCTGCGACCTCGCCAAGAGCGACGTCGTCCACCTGAGCCTCTCCGTGGCGAACGCCGGTCTCGGCAATGGGAGCTGCGGCCCCGACACCTTGGACGAGTACCGCGTCGTCGGCGACCACTTCGAGTACGCCGTTTGCTTCCGCCCCTTCCAGGCAGGCGCGCAGCAGCCCGAGCACCTCGCCCGGATCCGCGTATAGGGAGGCCCACCGTGGACATGGATCGACGCGCCTTCATCGCACGAGCAGCCACGGCCGTTGGCGCAACCGGCATCGCCGGCCGTTCGGGAGCCCAGGAGCCGCTGGGCACAGGAGGCGAGTTGAACGCCTACCAGTTCGGTCCTACCCTCTGGGTCCGAACCGGTCCGGCGCCGCTGCTCGCGTACCGCTCCCATCCCACCCAGAAGTATCCCTACATCTACCCCTTCATCGGACCTGCCACGGGCCTGCCCGTCACCTCGGAGTCCAGCGAGCCATGGCCCCACCACCGCTCTATCCTCTTCGCTTGCGACGCGGTCAACGGAGCCAACTACTGGCAGGCGGGTGTCGACAGCGGCCAGATCATATCGAGGGGGGCTTCTATCGCCGAGACCTCCTCCGGGGCCGTGACCTTCGTCGACACCACCGACTGGCTGAACCCCAACGGCGGCGTCGACTTCATCGATGAGCGCCGCATCACCGTTACCGCGCCATCAGCAGGGCTGCGCCTACTCGACGCCGACATCCGCGTCTGGGCACACCGCGATGTGCACATCCGCCAGACGAACCACTCCCTCTTCTCCCTGCGAGCCATGCCCGATCTGGCTCCCCAGTGGGGCGGCAACCTCATGGACTCCGAGGGGCGACGTGGCGAGGCTGAGACCTTCGGAGCGCGCGCTGGCTGGTGCGCCTTCTGGGGCGTACGGCACGGCGTGACCGAGGGCGTAGCCCTCTTCGACCACCCCGCGAACCCATGGGCGCCCTGCACCTGGTTCACCCGTGACTATGGCTTCATCTCGCCCACACCCATGCAATGGCTCGGCGAGCAGGGGATGGATGTCTCAGAGGGCACCTCGTGGCATCTGCGCTATTGCGTTGTCGCCTTCGCGGGCGATCCCACGGAGGCGGGGCTCGCCGCGCTCTACGAGGCCTGGGCCTCGTAGAGCGCGGCCCAGGCTCACACGTTCGGCCAGTCGGGTCCGGTGCCCCAGACCTGTCCCGCCAACGGCGCGATCTGCTCCGTCACCCACGCCTCGCCCGCCGACGGGCTGACGCCCTTGTGCAGGAACCAATGCTCGGTGTGCTCTAGTTCTTCGCTAGGCTCGAGGGTCTCCAGCGGGCTGAGCGTCTCGAGCTCCAGCATGTTCGGATCGCTGTTGGTGTACGTCTCCACGCTGCAGCCACCGTCGGGGTAGAGGGCATCATCGAAGTAGTCGAAGGCCTTCAGGAAGCACACATCATCCCGCACGTAGGCCGCCCAGCCATCCTTCACGCTCGCCCCCAGCTTGAACGCCGACTCCGCGTTCGCGCTGTGACGCAGCAGGATGTACTTCGACCCCCACGTCACCCTCGGGTCGGTCATGTCCGCGTAAGGCCAGAGCGTGAGGGTCCGATTCGGGAGCAGGCCATCGGGGTGACTCCGAATCGGCATCGGGATGACGGCCTGGCCGCCGGGCGCCATCACCGATAGACCCCACGCCGCGAGATCTACGGGCCAGAGACCGTCGTTCCGCAGCCGGTGCGTCACGCGGACGTAGGCTTCCTTCGGCGACAGCTGCACATCCATCTCCTTGCGGATGCCGGTCGTCGGCTCCGTGGGCTGGATGAGCCGAACCCCACCAGACAGAGGGTCCACATGCACCGGACCGTTATCGGGGTAGTACGAGCGCGGCATAGCCTCCGGGGAGTGCCACAGCCGGTGACCGCCGTAGAGCCGCCACTCGTCGCCGCCCTGCTGTCCCTGATCCTCGGGCTTCTCCCAGAACTCGTTCCGCTCCCCTACGAATCCTACGCGGATGATGCGCGGACCAACCACCGTCGTGATGACGAGATCGATCTTCGCGTTGCTCAGCCTGAGGCATTCGGGCCAACCGTTGTACTCGATGCGCTCCATGGTCTCACTCCTCGAATCTACAGATCGAAGATCACCTCGGCCCTCAAGCCGCCGGCGAACTCGGCGACAGAGAGGCCGTGGTAGGTAACAGCCTTCACGTCCAGACGCGGCGCCTCCGGCAGAGCCGTGAGGGGCACCCCCGCCGCCTCGCCTCGGAGGGATCCGCTTTCGTCCAAGGTCACATCCCACTCCGTGAACAGCACCCGTTCCGTCTTCGATAGGTAGAGCAGCTCGCCGAGCCACGATCGCAACAGAAGGTCGGGCTCGGGCACCGTCAGTCGGACCACGACTGCTGCCGTCGTTGCGGGCGGAAGCTCACGACCGAGCGTCTCGCGGAACAGCCCACGCGCCGCGCATACGAGCAGATCGGCCATGTCTGCGCCGTAGAAGCCCATCCGGAGATCGGCCGTATGCTCCAGCACCTCGTAACACTGCGCATCCATGTCCGAGGTTTCCTCACGGCCCGGCGCGGCCCCTGCAACTCGAGCGTGTGCCACATGACCCGTTGAGGCAGGTATCCGCCTTGCGGACGGCTGAAGACGTGCTTGCCTGGCGCTGGGGCGCAAAGCCCGCCCGGCAACCGAACCGGAGGGGACTGGCCGATGATGCCAAGAGTGCCGATCCTAGCCATGGGGGTGGTCATCATGGCGGGCTCGACTCACGCCCAAGAGCTGCTCTTCAGTGACTCGTTCGAGGAGGGGCTCGGCCACTGGAGCCAGCAGGGAGACGCCGAGTTCGCCGTCGAGTCCGAGATGACGAACAGCGGCGTCGCCTCAGCACGCATCACCCTCTGGCCGGGCGTCGAGCCCGCCTACCAGCGCTTCCAGTGGGTGCTAGCTGACCTCCGGCCGGGCGATGAGATCGAGGTCGAAACGTGGGTGCGCACCCACGCGGTTACCGAAGGCACCGGTGCCTACTTCGCCCTCGTGTTCCTAGACGCCGCCGGAGAGCGAGTCGGCATTGCCCACCCCATGATGGGAGTGAACATCGGATCCGAGCGGTGGGAGCGGATGGTCGCAAGGGGCATTGCGCCTCAGAATGCGTCCAGCGCCACCGTCGATCTCATCCTCCACTCCACAGGCACGGCATGGTTCGATGATGTCGCCGTTCGCCGTGTGGCCCGGCTTGAGGAGTGGCCTGACCGCGGCGACGCGCTGCGAACCGTAGACGTCGTGCCGAGCGATGTCGTGCAGCCGCGATTCGCTGGTCTCGGCTACCACGTCTTCTTCCACTGCCACGACACGACGCCCGAGTTGCTGGACACAATCATTGAGAAGCACTGGCGCGAGGTGCGACCATCCTTCGCTCGGCTTACAGACCTCAGAGAGTGGGACCGACAGAAGCTCTCCGAGGTGGCCGACCACATTGAGCGGATGAAGGCGACAGGTACCGAGATCTACTACACGACCTGGGATCCGCCTGCTGTCAACACCGACGAGGAGCGAGCCCGGAACGCCTCCGAGGTTGCCGACACCCTCGAGTACCTCACCCGGGAGCGCGGACTGGACAACATACGCTGGTACTGCCTCACTAACGAGCTCAGTCTTGAGGGTTGGGGCGCCCTTGTCCGTGACCTCCCGCGTTTCCGAGCCTACCACGCGGCACTTCATGCCGAGTTCCAGCGTCGGGGCCTCGACATCGGCCTGCTCGCCACCGACGCTTCCCCCGTAGAGAACTGGCATACGCTAGAGTGGGCGGCCGAGAGCATGGACGAGATCTCTGCGGTCTACGGCGGCCACCACTACATCAACAACCAGCCTCTCGGCGATGAGCGTTTCTACCCGTGGTTCTCCGAACGGCTCCGGTGGGCCGCGGACCTCGCTCGCGCCAAGGGTAAGGGCTTCATACTCGGGGAGTTCGGCTGCAAGCAAGACAGTCGCACCGTCGACGGGGTCATGCTCGATCGCTGCGTCTACTTCGAGACGCCCGAGGAGCCGTGGGTCGCCGTCCAACTCGCCGACGCCGCTATCGCGGCCCTGAATGCCGGCCTCTACGGCCTAGCCTACTGGACCTACATGGACTTCCCTGATGATTACCGCGAGACGTACATCAACAAGTGGGGTCTGTTCCGCTGGTCCGGAGATGATCACTCAACCCGCGATCACTACTATGGCTATGGCCTGTTGACTCGCTACTGCCGCGGGCCGGCCCAGGTCTTCCGCGTCGAGACGAGCGATCCATGGCTTCGCGCGGCGGCATTGCGTAGTCTGGACAGCGGCGCTGTGACGGTTGTTGTCCTCAACCGCTACCTGGGGACCGCGCCCATCGAGGTTCGCCTGGGTGCGCTGGCGGGGGACCGTCCCTTCCGGAAGTATCTCTACGACCCGGCGAGCGTCCCCCAGCATCCTTTCGGCGATCTCCAGCCGCCCAGTGCCGCCCTGGCTCCTGAGGACGGTCTGCTTCGCGATGAGCTGAACCAGGACTGCCTCGCGGTGTATACGACCGACTACGATGACGACGCGCCATCGGCCATCGCAGGCCTGCGGGTGGCCCATGCTGAGGAGGGCGCGCGCCTGGAGTGGAGCGCCAGCCCCGACGCGGACCTCTGCTACTATCGCGTCTACCGCGCCGAAGGCCAGACGCCTGAGGCGACCCTCGCCAACCGAGTTGGCTCCACGGTCGCGACGAGCTACCTCGATCCGGGCGGCAGCGCGGCCAGCTCCTACCTCGTTGTCGCCGTGGACAGCAGTGGGAACCCCGCAGAGGCCCGCTGAGGACGCTCTCAAGGACGAGAGGATGTGCCCGATGATACCTAAGAGCGAAGGCCTCATCGCCGCTCCGTACACCCCGATGAAGTCCGATGGCAGCCTGAATCTCGACGCGGTCCCCGAACTCGCCGCCCTTCTGGCCCGTAACGGCGTGCAGGGCGCATTCGTCGGCGGATCGACCGGCGAGGGGCCCTCACTCACCCTTGACGAGCGCAACGCCCTGACTGAGGCGTGGACCGCATGTGCTCCACCGGGCTTCCGCATACTCGTTCACGTGGGCGACACGAGCCTCGAGGCGGCCCGACGAATGGCGGGGAAGGCGCAGGAATGCGGAGCGGCGGGCACGGGCGTAGTGGCCCCCTACTACTTCAGGCCGCACGACCTGGAAGTTCTCATGGACTGTACCATATACCCGAACTGACGGGCGTCGACGTGGATGTGGCCGCCTTCATCGAGGCCGCGTCCCTGGCCGTCGCGAACTTCGCGGGCGTCAAGTACACGAGCTCCGATCTCTACGGTTACGAGCTGGCCCGACGGGCCGCCGGAGGACGCTATGACCTGCTCTACGGGCGTGACGAGATGCTTCTCTGCGCCCTCGTTCTCGGCTGCCGAGCCGCCATCGGCAGCACCTACGGCTTCGCAGCGCCCTTATACATCCGACTGATCGAGGCATTCGACCGAGGCGACCTGGAGGAGGCGCGGGAGTTGCAGCGACAGTCCATCGACCTGGTGCGACTCTTGGTGGGGTTCCCGGGGTCAGTCCTGGGTTCGGGAAAGGCCATCATGGCTATGCTCGGCGTGGACTGCGGTCCGCCTCGGCCACCCATCGTGCGGCCCGATCCTGCACAGATAGCCGAGCTGGAGCGGGCCCTGGACGGTATCGGCTTCTTCAGTCACTGCTGTCGCTAGGGCTGAGCACGACGGTTCAGATCCCCTCACGCAGCAGTGCTAGGACCACGCCGCCGACGGCTTCCAGCGAGTCGGGAGAGCACTTGTCCGGAGAGTCGAAGGTCGTATGCCAGTAGTTCCGCGTCACCTCGGGCCGCCAGTCGATGAGATCCACCGTCGGGATGCCCGCCTCGATGAGTGGTAGGTGATCGTCCGACACGGCATAGGTCCTGTCCCCGAAGACTTCCCCATAGCCCAGGTCGGCGGCCTTCTTCCATATCCGCTCCACCAATGAGGGATCAGCGCTGTACGAGTAGTACTCCCGACCGAGTTCGAGCGTCTTGTCGCCCACCATGTCCAGCAGGATGCCGCGCTTGGGGTCGAGGTCCCCCAGATTGCGGACGAAGTGCCGGGCGCCCAGGAAGTACTCCGAGAGCGTCGGCTCTGAGATGCCGAAGTCCTCGCCGTCTGTGAGCAGGATGATGACCCTCGTCGCGGGCCGCTCCACGCGCAGGGCACGGGCGATCTCCAAGCAGACGGCCACGCCGGATGCTCCATCGTTCGCTCCAAGCACGGGCTCTTGCCGGCGCGTGGGGTCAGGGTCATGGTCAGAGAAGGGGCGGGAGTCCCAGTGGGCTAGGAGCACGACTTCGCGCGTGTCCGGCTTTGCACCGCCCGCGGGCTCGATGATCCCGATGAGGTTCCTCATCGGGAAGGTCTGACCCGGGAAAGCACGAGTGCTGCGATGGGTGAAGGGCTGGGAGAAAGCAGCGTCGCAGTGCTCCGCGAGCTCGGCGAGCAGCCAGTCGCCGCACTCCTGGTGGGCCTGAGAGCCCGGTACGCGCGGTCCGAAGTCACACTGGGCCACGAGTAGATCGAAGGCCCGGTCTGCGTCGAAGTCCGCCGCAGACGGAGCTTCCGACTCCTGGGGGATCGGTCGCGCCGCTCTGCCCATTGCACGCTCCGCAACCGAGAACGAGCACTACCCCGAGCCATGCGAGCCCCACGGCGCCCGCAGCTCTCCGCGCCGCTCCAACAGGTCTCATCACCGGTACCTACCCCTCCCGTGCTGCGATGCGCGCGACGGCGCGGATTTCGGTCCCCAACCATAGGCTACCGCCCCACGAGTCCGTCGCTCGCTCCTCCGCTGTCTCGAGTAGGACCTCCAAGCCCTCGCCGTCGTTCCCCTCCGCGCCCCCCAGATCCTCGCGCGCGAGTTCCGCGGCGATCTCCCCCGCGCGCGCCAGGGCGTCCTCCATCTCCAAGAAGACCTCGCGCGAACGGCGGGAGTATAGTGCGAACCGAACCGCTCCCGAGGGTTCGAAGAGCGGCTTTACCTTGACCGTGGCCATGCGCTTCACCCGGGCTACCGCCGCGCCGACCGCGCCACCCACCTCCGCCCACTGCGGGATGTGACACTCGGCGCCCAGGCGCTCCGCAGCGCCCGGTACCGCCGCCCCCGCGGGAGCCCCAACACCAACTATGGGCACTGCCAAGGCAGCGTTGACATGCAGGAAGGCGCCGTTGCGGCCCATC
>JAEAME010001918.1_pt1 | contig 13138 bp, 6 predicted proteins | sample 8958731 | NCBI WGS metagenome assembly JAEAME01 (sample SAMN16933194, study PRJNA681113) | bioreactor sludge metagenome | isolation source: anerobic bioreactor sludge (Control) | place: India:Bengaluru | collected 2018-10-24 | reverse complement strand
GCGCCTACGTGGACCGCAACGGCAACGGCTACTGCGACCTGTCCGAGCTCGGCTCCGGCACGATCGTTCCCGGCAGCGGCCCGGCCACCCTCCCGCGGCGGTAGGCCTGGTGCCTCACACCAAGACGCCAAGACACCAAGAGATTGGGATACGGCCACGGAGACATTAAAGATATGCTCTGTGACCTCTGTGCCTCCGTGGTTAGGTGTTCGGCATGCGCGGTTCAGTGGGAACCTGGTGGGTGAGTCCGGCGTCTGCTCTCTGGAGTGCTTCAGTCTCTACCGCGGAGAACGCAGAGCATTTCCATTGGACTCGGCGTTCTCTGCGAGCTCTGCGGTGAAATGAAAGGAGACACAATGAATAGTGAATCGCGAATCGTCAGCGGCGCGTTGCTCCTGATGCTGCTCGCGGCGGTGAGCGGGCCGGTGGCGGTGCGGTTGTTACGTCAAGGGGGCACCGTCAGCGGCACATGGCGCGTCATCGCCCTGGCGGCTGACCTGACCAGCGTGCTCGCGCTGGCCGTGATCGCCGCTCTGGGCGGCTATGCCCTGCGCCGCCTGGCTTTGGTCGAGGTCGACAGCGAAGAATAGCATCTCCCGAAACAGACAAGACTTCCGAAGTCTAGGAGACTTCGGAAGTCTTGTTTTCTATTCCACGCTCCAAGGGGGTGTCCCACCCCCGTCGCCGGCTAACACGCCACTCGACACGGGGTTACAAACCCCTTGGAGCGAGACAGGTAGGACATACTTTCAGTTTGTCCCCCCCTTGCCCCTCTACCAGGGTAGTGGCCCCACGTCTATCGCCGCCTTCATCCCGTAGCGCACCCTGATCTGGTGGATGATGGCATCCACGCGGTCCAGCAGGGCCTGTCCCTCGTCCGCGTTCAGTACATCCGTGTGCATCAAGCCCCACACCTGGTTCTTGAACGCATTCAGCATGTTCAAGGCGTCCTTGGGCCGGCCTTCGTTCAGGTAGCCGATCGCCTGCTCCACCTTGTCCATCAGCGCGCGACCCAGGGCCAGGTCAGGGTGATCCGGCCCGAACATTTCCTGGAGCATGCTGAGCAGATAGTACCGCAGCTGCTGCTGGGCCGGCATCTCGGCCACAAAGACCGCCGTGGTGCGCGCCGGCACCTTGAAGGTGCCATCGTCGTGATAGCGCGAGGTCTTGACCACATCATCCACGGACATCACCTGCACCAGGTGCAGCAGCAGCTCCTTGTTGGCCAGCTCGGGGATGGTGATGGTCTGGGCCTCGTCGTTGGCGTTGATCAGGACGACGATCAGCTCGTACATATCGTCCAGGTCCGGCTCGACCTCGTCCGACAGGCTCATGACGATCAGGCCCGGCAGCTGCTCGGGGCCAGTGTTGTAGAACTTGAGCCGTTCCTGAATCTGCTCGGCGGTCTCGAGATGGAACAGCGCCGAGCTCTTGCGGATGCGCAGAAGCTCGAGGTACAGCTCCTTCATCCGCTTGATATCCGCCGGCTTGGGCTGCAAGTTGGGATTGGCCAGCAGCGGCTGCATGACCGGCCAGTCGCTCTGGTTCTTGCCGGCCGGCGGTAGGCCCACGCCAAAGTTGTTGGACTGCAGGGTCAAGTCAAGCTTGTTGAACCAGTCGCCCGAGTTGTAGCTGTCGCGGTCGAGCGACTTGCTGCGCAGCAGCTCGGTGCCGGCCTGGATGAAGGGCACGCCCTGGCCCAGCATTACCGTGCTCAGGCCCACCGTCTCCAGCCGCACGCGGTCCGCCATGCTCGTCTCCACCGGGGTCTTGTACGTGTTGTTGTCGTACAGGGTCTGGTTGTCGTGCTTGGAGATGTAGGTGATGTTCTCCTGCGGGTCCTGGGTGTAGCCGGCAGGCTGGCCGTTATAGTCCACATCCTTGCCCGTGACCAGGGTGCCGGTGCGGTCGACGAACTCGTAATCGGCCAGGTTGCCGGCCATGCCCACGCGGATCTGGTCGGCGGCCAGCAGCAGGCTGGCGAGCTGGTCCGACGGGAGGAAGGAGATCGCCAGCACGTGGCTCACCGCGTCATAGCTGAAAAGCACGGTTTGCCCCGCCTCGACAGTGAAGGCGATGTTCGGACCATTCTGTACGCCGCCCGCGCCATAGTTCACGTCCCAGCTCTCGTTGAGCGCCACCTTGGCCTCATAGCTCCCGGGCGGGATGGTGCCGCTGGCGAAGGTGTAGGTTCCATCGCCATCGGGGTCCTGCAGCCAGGAGCGCAGGCAGTCCGGCTGCCAGTCGCCCGGGCAGCCCAGCGCGCTCTGGTAGCTCCCCGGGACCGTGGCGATGGTCGCGTTCTGGTTGTCGACGATCCAGTGGGTCTGGTGGTCGTAGTAGAACTTGACGGACGTGTCCGCCGCCAGGTTCAGGGCGATGTTCGGCCCGTTGCGCTCGGCGCCCGCGCCATAGTTCTCGTCCCAGCTATTGTTGAGCGCCGCCTTGTACTCCCAGCTGCCGGCGGGCACGGTGAAGGTGCCCTGCCAGACGCGGTCGGCGGCGTCGTAGGTCAGGCGGGTCGCCGCGCACTCGGGCTGCCAGTCGCCGGGACAGCCCAGCTCGCTCTGCAGGCTGCCCGGGATGCCCACCGCCGCCGGCTCCGGAGCGGGCTCGGGCACCGCGTTGAGCTCGTTCGGGTCGTAGTACAGGCCGTTGGCGAACCCTTGCCGCCGGATCATGGTCTCGCCGGTGTCGAACGGCCCGCCGCCGCGCACGGCGTCGCGCAGGCGGTCGCTAAAGGTGCCGATGCCCGTCCCGGCCAGGTTGAGCTGGGTCGCATTCTCACCGCGGGCGTTGTCGGCCACCTCGCCAAAGTTCCAGCCCTCGCCGTAGATGTAGACGGCCTTGCCGTCCACGCCATCCTCATCCATCGTGAGCGCGTCCAGAGCCTCGCGCACCTTGACCATGTTGCGCACCATGTGGTGGCCCATCAGGTCAAAGCGGAAGGCGTCGATCTTGTACTGCGTCGCCCAGGTGACCAGCGAATCGACCATCAGCTTTTCCATCATGTTGTGCTCGGTGGCCGTGTTGGGACAGCAGGTGCTGGTCGTCACCTGGCCGCGCTCGTCCAGCCGGTGGTAATAGCCCGGCACCACGCGGTCCAGTACGGATTTCGCCCCCTGGCCGGCCGAGTTGGTGTGGTTGTAGACCACGTCCATCACCACGCGCAGGCCCATCTCGTTCAGCGCCTGGACCATCTCGCGGAACTCGATGATCCGGATGTAGCCATCGGGGACGGTGGAGTAGCTGCCCTCCGGCACGGTATAGTGCCAGGGATCGTAGCCCCAGTTAAAGCCGTCCAGGTTCTCGTACTGCGTCACCGCCGCCTGCTGTTCGCTCGAGTCGGACGCGTAGGTAGCCAGCACGGCCGGGTCGGGCGCCTGCCACTGGCTCTGGTCCTCGTTGATGGTGGCGATGTCAAAGGCCGGTAGCAGGTGCACGTGGGTCAGCCCGGCCGCCTGCAGGGTCCGCAGGTGGTTGGTGCCATACGTCCCGGCCTGCGTGAAGGCCTTGTAGGTGCCCTTCAGCTCATCTGGCAGTGACGGATCGTTTACGCTGAAATCGCGGATGTGCAGCTCGTAGATGCTGATATCCTCCGGGGCGGCCAGGTCCGGCTTCTCCAGGCCGTTCCAGCCGGCCGGCTTGAGCTCCGCCTGCTTCAGGTCCACCATCTGGCTGCGCGTGCTGTTCAGGGCCAGGCTGAAGGAGTACGGATCGGTGACCACGTTGTGCTCCACCCGTCCGGTCGAATGCACGTACACCTCGACCTCGAACAGGTAGTACCGGTACTGCCAGTCCCTCTCGCCGGTGATGCTCCACACGCCGGTAGCGGGATCCGGCGTCATGGGCAAGGTTGTGCTCGTGGTGGCCGGGTTCGAGTCGGCGAACAGGTGCAGGGTGACCGACCGGGCCGTGGGCGCCCAGAGGCGCACCGTCGGCAGGTGACGCTGGCTACCCGAGGTCCAGCTCACGCCCAGCGGCCCATCGTAGGTGTACAGGTCATCGAGCACGCCCGGGATCTGCAGGCCGGTCGCGTTGACCGACTTGCCGTCCGCATTCACCGCCGAGACGGCGATCTGGCCCTTCAGGATCTCGGGCACCAGCGCCAGGTCCGCCGCCGCGATCTTGAGCGCGGGCAGGTCCGCCAGGTGCGGGAACTTCTCCTTCACCCCTGCGGCCAGCCCGGCTGGGTCGAGGGTCAGAGCGAGGCACTCGCCGCCGGTGACCCCGTTGTCGGTGGCTTCCAGTCCGCCCGCCGGCGCATAGCACAGCTTGTGGGCGTTGGCGGAGCTTTCGGCCGCGGCCCAGGCGATCGTATCCTCACTCACCCAGTAGGCGCGTTGCTCGGCGATGTTGCCGGGGTTCGCCCCGGGCTCGCCCAGGATGGGCAGGAGGTACGGATTCTCCAGGTCGGCGGCCTGTAACTGCCAGACCTCGTAGCCATACTTGTCCAGGACCAGATACTGGTCGGGACCGGGGTCCTTCTCGTCACCGCGGTGCAAGAGGTAGCCGAACTGCGTGGCCCCTTCCTGCAGCGGGACCTCGAACACGGCGCCAAAGATGTCGAACGCCGCCGGCTTGCGCGGCGTGGTCCAGCCGGGATCGTCCGCGCCGGACCAGGTGTGCAGGCCCCAGAAGTCGCGGTAGTCACTGCTGGTGGTGTCGCCATAGTCGCCGGCATCGCGGTGATAGTGCAGGGTGGCAAAGCCCTGCGCCGCTCCCTGCTGGGAGTAGATGGCCAGATCACCGGATATCTTCCAGACGGTGGCCATCTCCTCCGGGATAAAGCTCTCGTCCGGGCCGGGATCCTTGTTATCGCCGCGGTGGATGATAAAGTTCAGCGGCTGTTTGGCGTTGGCGATCAGGATCTTCCAGTACGCGCCATAGTCATCCACACCGGTCGGCTTTTTCGGTGTCCCCCAGCTGGTGCCCTCGGAGGGGTCGATGGCATCGCCCCACAGGTGCAGGCCCCAGTAGTCGGTGCCCGTGGGATCGCCATAGTCGCCGTCGGGCCGGTGGTAGTGGATGGTCACAAACCCTTGCGCGGCGGCCTGCGAGGTATAGGTGTTCGCGTCGTCGTTCTTGAGCCAGATTTCGGGCGTCTGCGCCGGGTTGAAGAAGCGGTCGGCGGTCGTGCCGTCCTTGGTGTCGCCGCGGTGGACGATAAAGCCGACGTTGCTGGACGTCGCCGCCAGCTTGACCCAGGCGAAGCGGCCGTACTCATCCGCGCCCAGGAACGGCTTGGGCGCCGTCCACTCGATCGTCTCCTCGATGTCACCCCACAGGTGCAGGCCCCAGTAGTCGTTGTAGTCGCCGGTGGTGTGGTCACCGTACTCGCCATCGGCGCGGGCATAGTGGATCACGGCGTAGGGCTGGCCGGTCACGGGCGGAGCTTCCTCACCGACGACCACCGCGACTTTGGCCGCGTTCAGATGGCCGGCCAGGTCATCGACAATGGCCTTGAAGGTCAGCGCGGTGCCCACCGCCAGCTTGCTGCTGTCGTAGAACACGCGGTAGGGCGCGTCGTCATCGGTGCCCAGCACCTGGTACTTTCCGCCGCCCACGGAGACGGCAAAGGTCACCTCGGCCGGTTCGGCCGGCTGTACCTCGGCGTGGACCTCCACCTGGCCGGTCACCTCGGCACCCGCCGCGGGCAGCGTCATCGAGATGTCCGGTGCGGCGGCGCTGGCCGGCACCGGCGCATTGGCCCGGTAGATCACCAGGTCGAGCGCCGGCACGTCCACGGTCAGATTGCCCTCCGCAACGACCAACCCTGGCCCGCCGCCGGGGTAGATTTCAGTGAACGTCGTAGCGGGCGAGACGACCGGGAAGGTGGCGCTATCGTCGAGCTCCGAGTTGTTGAGCGCGACGATGTACTCGATCCGCTCTTCGCGGTCGATGCGCGCAAACGCGTAGATGCCTGCGTTCGGCTCGCTGTAGCGGTGGATCTGCGCCCCCTGCCGCAGCGCCGGATTGGCCTGGCGCACGGCGGCGAACTCGCTGAAGGCCTGGTACAGGGGATGGGTCATATCAAAGTTGGCATCGGCAGTGGTGGCCGTGGTGCCGATCAGGTCGTCATCGTTGTAGGACGCCACCTGGCTGGGCATCATGTCCTGCCGGGCGTCCTTGTCGCCGCCGTCGCCGGTAAAGCCCTGCTCATCGCCGTAGTAGATCAGCGGCACGCCGCGGCTGAAGAACATCAGCCCGTAGCCCAGCTTCGAGCGGGCCACGCGCTCGGCATCCGCCGCGCCGGGGTTGCCGACGTCGATTTCATGCCCCAGCCGGCCGATGTCGTGGTTGCCGATGAATTTGACCAGGGCGTACGCGTTGCTGTCGGCATCCGTGTAATAGTCGCCGTCGGTGAAGAGGTAGTACAGACTGTCGGTCTGCGTGCCTCCCGCGGCAAAGGTCTTGGCGTACCCGTCAAACTCAAAATCCAGCACCGAGGGGAACGGCAGCTCGGTCGTATAGCGGCCGGTGTAGCTGGCATCCCCACTGTAGACCTCGCCGAACAGAGTAAAGTCGGCGATGCCCTCGGCCTGGGCATGCGCCTGGGTGGCCGGCACAAAGGCCGCCCAGAACTCGTCGTTGACGTGCTTGACCGTGTCCACACGAAAGCCGTCCGGCTTGAACGTGCTGATGATCGCCTTGTGGATGTCAATCATCCCGTTCACCACGTCGGGGTGCTCGGTGAACAGATCATCCAGGCCGTAAAAGTCGCCATAGAGCGAGTTCTCGCCGGCGAAGGTGGAATTCCCGCGGTTGTGGTAATAGATGGGGTTGTTCAGCCAGGCCGGTGTCTTGGCCGTCTCGTCCGCCGGCTTTAAGAAGATGGGTTTGTAGGGAAAGCTGGTCGCCGCATCCAGCGCCGGGAAGGTGGCCGTGCCGGCATAATCGCGGTCGTCAAAGGCGTTGCCGTCCGCGTCGCGGTAGGGATAGTCATCCTTACTGCGGTAGCTGTACGTCCCGCCCTCGTACGAGATCACATCGCCCGTGGCATTGGCCACAATGTCGAAAAAGACCTTGATGTCACGCGCGTGGGCGGCGGCGATCAGGTCCACCATCTCCTGGTTCGTGCCAAAGTGCGGGTCGATCCGGGTAAAGTCGACCTGCCAGTAGCCGTGGTAGGCCGCCGACGAGCCGCCTGCCGTGCCGTCGCCCTGGATCCAGTCGTTGGTGAACTGCGGGGTCATCCAGATGGCCGTGACCCCCAGCCCCTGCAGATAGTCCAGCTTGCCCATCAAACCGGCCAGGTCACCGCCGTGGTAGTAGCCCTTGTCGGTGGGCAAGAAGCCGTTGACCAGCGGGTCGCCGCTGGCGTCCCCGCCCGTGTCGTTGGCCGGATCGCCATTGGCGAAACGGTCGGGCAGGAGGAAGTAAAAGATGTTGTCGGAGAAATCCGTGCGCACGACCGGGCGCACCAGCAGCTCATCGCCGGGCTCCAGGCCGCCGGTCAGCACGGTGATGGTCAGGACGTGGCTGGTCGAGTCATAGGCAAAGTTGACCGTCGCCCCTGCGGGGACGGTGAAGGGGATGTTGGCACCGCCCGGTTCCCCGTTCGCGCCATAGTTCACGTCCCAGCTCTCGTTGAGCGCCACCTTGGCCTCGTAACTGCCGGCGGCGAGGGCGCCGGCGGTCAGACGATAGATGCCGTCGCCGTCGGGGTCCTGCAGCCAGGAGCGCAGGCAGCTCGGATCCCAGTCACCCGCGCAACCCAGCTCGCTCTGGTAGCTGCCGGGCACCGTGGCGATCACCGCATTCTGGTTATCGGTGATCCAGTGGCTCTTGTGGTCGTAGAAGAACTTGACCGGAGCCTCGGTGACCAGGTTGAGAGCGATGTTGGGGCCGCTGGGCGCGGCGCCGGCGCCATAGTTCTCGTCCCAGCTATTGTTGAGCGCGGCCTTGTACTCCCAGGCGCCCGCGGGGACCGTGAACGTCCCCTGCCAGACGTCGTCTCCGGCGTCGTACGCCAGGTACGTGGCCGTGCATTCGGGCTGCCAGTCACCGGGGCAGCCCAGCTCACTCTGCAGGCTGCCGACAACGGCGACGCTGGTGGGATCGGCGGCTGCGGGAGCGGGGACCGCCGCCGAGACCAGCGATTGCAGCAGCATGGACGAAAGGATCAGGGTCACGAGAAACCAGGTCAGAAGACGTTTGCGCTTGCTCATGTGGGGCTCCTTTCCTTACCATTGGGGATGCGGCCAAAACAAAACGCCGCCCTCCCCACAGGGAGAGAGCGGCGCAACGAAACGACCTGGCCCGCATAAGGGCGGGTGGCGGCAACAGACTCGAGCACACTCGGCCTGAACCAGTGCACAGGCACGCTCCTGTTCGGTCGGCAGACCTGCGGTGCGATGCACCTTTGCACCCCTATCATAGCACAGTGTGGCCCGGCGGTCAACTGCGAACAAGACTGCCGAAGTCTTAAAGACCGACCGCCCATGCTCCTAGGGGGGTGTGTCACCGCCGTCTCACGCCGGCCCACCGCAGCACACGCGGTCACAGACCCCTGCGAGCCAGCAAAGCCCTAACGCAAGACCACGGGCAGGTAAATCGAGAGAAGGACCACCGGCTCCTCGTACGACACGAACAGCTCGATCACGTCGTCGGTCGCCTGGTCGGCGCTGTAGACCACGTGCGTGCTGTCCGGGTGGATGTGAAAAGCCGTGACATCGCCCCCGGCCACCAGGCTGTCGTTCACCCTGACCGCCGCGCCGCCGGCCGTGGGGATGCCGTAGACCTCGTCCATCCCGGCCGTCGTGTGATCGGTGCGGCACAGCACGCGAGCGCTGTCGGGGCTGATGGCGTACTCTTTGACCGTCTGGCCGGTCGCCGCGTTGGCGATCAGGTTCGTCGCTGCGCCCCCGGCAATAGGCACGGTGTACAGCTCGTTCACGCCCCACGACTGCTGGTAGATGCCATAGACCACCCGGCTGCTGTCGGGGCTGATGGCGAAACCCTCCACCCACCGGTATTGCGCCAGTGCGTGGTTGAGCCGGATCGCCGGGCCACCGGTGAAGGGCACGCTGTACAGCTCGGGCGTGTTGTTGGTCTGCTGGTCGGCGGTATAGATGACGCGGGCGCTATCGGCACTGACGGCAAAACCGGACTGGACACCGCCGCCAGCGACCAGACTGCCGTTCAGGCGCACCCACTCGCCACCGGCGATGGGCACGCTGTACAGCTCGTTGGTGTCCCAAACCGCCTGGTCCGCCCGGTAGACCACCCGGCTGCTGTCGGGGCTGATGCAGAAATCGACCTTCACATCCGCTCCCGCGGGCAGGGGGCCGTTGAGCTTGACCGGCGTGCCGCCGCCGGTAGGCACGCTCCACAGCTCGTCCACGTTGTCGGTCTGCTGGTCGGCGACGTACACCACGCGGCTGCTGTCGGGACTGATGCGAAAGGCGCTGACATCGCCGCCTTCGACCATAGTGCCGTTCAGCTTGATCGCCGTGCCTCCGCCGATGGGGACGGCGAACAGCTCGAACTCGCTAAACCCCGCCTCGTCGGCATAGTACACCACGTGGCTGCTGTTCCGGCTGATCTCATAGCCCCAGACGCCCGCCATGCCGTCCGGTGCCTGGCTCAACTTGACCGGCGTCCCGCCGGCGATGGGCACGCTGTAGATCTGGATGGTGCCCACGCTCTCCTGAAAGGCCTCATAGACCACGTGCGCGCTGTCCGGGCTGATGGCAAACCCGTACACCCAGCCCAGGGCCACCAGGGGGCCGTTGAGCTTGACCGGCGTTCCGCCAGCGATGGGCACGCTGTAGAGCTCGACGGCGTCGGCGCTGTCCTGAGCGGCGCGGTAGACCACCCTGCTGCTATCTGCGGCAATCTGGTACTGCTCGATGCGCGCACTGGACAGGAGCGCCCCGCTCAGCCGCACCGGCGGCTGGCTGCCATCCACGGGCACGCTGTACAGCTCGCGAGCTTCGTCCGTCTGCTGGTCGGCGACATAAACCACCCACTGCCCGTCCGGACTGATCTGGTGCGAGGCCACGTCGCCCCAGACGGGCATGGTCCCGCTGAGCTTGACCACGACCGGCGCGGCCAGCGCCGTCTGGCCCAGCAGCGCCAATGTGGCCAGCGTGACGACCCCGATGAGCCATGTCCTATGCCGGAACCGTTGCCGGTTGCTCCGCCGTCTGTCCATGTGCGATCCTCCTTGCCGTACACCGAGTGCACTGTCGCAGTTACGATCAAACCGCCGAGAGGGTTCGACGTTGAGCACGCAGACCTGAGAGCCCATTCTACCCCCCAACCGCCCCTCTGTCAACCGGTCTATGTTCGTGTCTGCGCTACCGCGCCCTGCGCTTCCGCTACTGCGCCCTGTACTCATGCCGCTGTACTCATGCCCCGGTCAGTTGGGGCCGTCGGTTGCGGCCGTGCTAGTGGCGAGGTTGGCAGGGTTCGTGTCTTTCGTGTATTTCGTGGTTGCATCCCCCCCGACAGCAGCCACAAGTAGCCATTTGACAAGAACATCGATTGTGGTATAATTAAATCGATATACGTCGAATTAGTTCAAGGAGAGGCCACATGGAAGGGAATGCTTATGTCAATGAACTGCTCGCCTTTTTCAAGGCCCTGTCCGATGCCAACCGGCTCAGGATCGTCGCCCTGCTGGCGAAGGAGCCGCTGTCCGTGGAGCAACTGGCCGAGATGCTGGGGCTGAGCTCCTCCACCGTCTCCCACCATCTGGCGCGGCTGAGCGAGGTGGGGCTGGTCAGCGCCCGCGCCGAGGGCTACTACAGCGTTTACCGGCTCGAGCTGGACGCCTTGACCGCCATGTCCCAGCGCCTGCTGGCCAGGGACGTACTGCCCGCGGTAGCGGCGGACGTGGACATGGACGCCTACGACCGCAAGGTGCTCAACACCTACCTGTCGCCGGACGGCCGCCTGACCGCCATCCCGTCGCAGGAGAAGAAGGAGCGCGTGGTCCTGCGGCACATCGTGCAGCAGTTCGAGATGGGTCGCCGCTACCCGGAGAAAGAGGTCAACCAGATCCTGCTGCGGTTCAATGAGGACACGGCCACGCTCCGACGGCGCCTGGTGGGGCTGGGGTTCATGCAGCGCGAGGGTGGCGGCGGGGCGTACTGGCGGGTAGAGACTGCCAGCGGGGCCTGTCAACGGATACAAAACGGATAAACGGATACACTACCCCGTCGAACGCTCAGATCCGTTTATCCGTTTTGCGCTACTGCGCATCCGTTGACAGCAGCTCTCCGCAGGGGCTGCCCCATCGCCAGAGGCAATCCCTTGCTCATGTCACGTAGCCAGAACCGTCTTGGCAGTCGCCTCGCGCCACGCTGCTACGGGTCGGGGAACTGCGCGCACACGTCAATCGCTGTCCCATTCCAGTCGACAAAGCCAATCGTGGCAAAGTCGGGAGCATCGAGCTCGGTTGCACGGCCCTTTATCCACGCGACGTCCGGCAGACCGGGAGGCGTGGGCAAGCCGAGTTGTGGAAAGTCCCAGAAGCTTAGCCCCGTCTTGGTCTCGAGCCACTGACCATTCTCGCCGGGGACAATGATGATGGGCCCATTGTTTACTTCGATGGATTGGCCAGTGTCCACACGCGTCCACGTGCCTCTGAGACCTCCGTCAAGAAGGAGCTTGACCAGATCCCCCTGCTTGTTGTAGTAGAACTTGATCACATACTCGTCCAGTGGCTCCCAGTGCAGCGTGAACCCGCAGTCGTAGATATCCCCGGGGCCCACGGGATATGGGCCTTTGTCCGGCTTGAACGCTGCGACGCCCATCGGCAGGGCACACAACAGCACAGCCACAACGAGCATCACTACCAACGCCAAACGCACAACCCGAGATTTCATGTCGCCCTCCTTTCAGGGCTGGTGAACCGTGAATGGAAGCACAGACACAAATCACCGGCGTACGAAAAAGCGGGTAGCGCAAAGAGGCTGTATGCTGGCGGTCTTTCCTCCTTTTGGCCTGACTTCTGTGCGGTGGGGCGCAGCCTACCCCAAAGGCCCGGGCATGGGGGGCGTGCTCACCGTTGCTGCGATGGCCTGCAGAGGTGCTGCGACGGAGGGTAGATCGGGAGTGCGATGCTGCGGCCTCAGCGACCGGTCACCAACGAATGGGTGCCTGCGACATCCAGACAACCCGGCTCCGATTTTACAAAAAAAACAAAAAGTCAAGTTGCACCGGGCGCGGCTTTGTTATCCAATCCATAATTGGGCTCAGGTCTGAGAGACTCTGGAAGTCTGGCTCCCGCCACGGGCCCGGCAGGAGCCGGAAGAATGGAAAGCCGGTCTCGTATCCCGGGTATGCGGGTGTCGCGCTGTGCGTTGGCCGCAGAAAGGGGGGCGCAAGATGGGTAATCCGTTGCAGAGCAAGCCAGGAGCCGCGGGCGAGACTCCGTCCGCCGCAGGTGCCGTGAACCCGCCTCCATCCAGCCCGTGGCTGGCGCGAGGCGTTGAGGATGTCTACTACCAGCGCGAGGCACAAATCGGCTGGTGGACCGTCCTCGGCGGCATCGCGCTGGGGGCACTGCTGACGCAAGTGAGCAGCGTCATCGCAGAGGTGCAGGCCGGTAGGTGGTACCTAGTCCTCTACGTGGCGGCCAGCATGCTGATCATCGCCAATGCATGGGTGCAGACGGCCTGGGGCGCCCTGGTCGTCAGATGGCCCATCTCGACCGAGATGGCCCTGATCCACCTCTTCGGCGGCTTTGCCCTGTCGATCATGAGTCTGCAGGTCCCCAATCCCTCCGGCTGGATGCTCGCGACGTGCGGAGTAATCCTGTTCTCCATGCTCGCCCAGACCTATCTGGTCAGGTCAGGTGCGTGGGCTGTCTTCACCCCGGCGTACACGGCTCGACTGCAGGGGGCGATCTGGGCCCAGGCCGCGTTCGGCGGGGTCGCACTGGCCGCCGGGCTACTGCTTCTTCGTTATCCCGGGCGTCTGCACGAGACGGTGTGGGGCGTGGTGGGCCTGCCAATGGCGGCGGTCGCGCTGTGGATGCAAGACCGGGGGATGAAGGTCGAGCGGGCTGCGCTGGGCATCCCGTGACGACCCACCTGCGGCTGCCAGGCGACCGGATTCCGTGCCAACCGGATTCCGTAGGGCGGCTTTTCTAGCCGCCCCTTCCTCACATATTCCGTAGGGCGGC
>JAEAME010001916.1_pt1 | contig 13144 bp, 11 predicted proteins | sample 8958731 | NCBI WGS metagenome assembly JAEAME01 (sample SAMN16933194, study PRJNA681113) | bioreactor sludge metagenome | isolation source: anerobic bioreactor sludge (Control) | place: India:Bengaluru | collected 2018-10-24 | reverse complement strand
CTCCTCGACCACGCGCTTCCCCTGTTCCTGGTCCTTCTCGGCGGCCACCAGCCGCGAGCCCTCCCGGGCGAACTCCAGCAGGATGCCCCTCCCGATGTTGGAGCCGGCCCCGGTCACGACGACCGTCTTGTCCTTCAAACCAAGGTCCATGCCCAACCTCCTTCTGTCGGGCGCCCGTGCGCCGGAACGCCGCTTCAGGCGCCGCGGGGACCCAGGAGCCCGCGCGGCTCCAGGTCATCGGCCACAGGCCCCAGGCCCAGGTCCTCGAGCACCTCCCGGGTCTGAAGGCCGGTCCCCGCGTCCCATTTCCTGAGCCGGTAGTACTCGTCCTTCATGGCCTCGAACGACCGGCGGTCCAGGGTGGCTCCCTTGCGGCTGATCGGCTCCCAGTTGTGGCCCGGCACCACGCAGCCCGGGTTCACCTGGTCGAATCGCAGCGGGTGGGTGAAACACCGTTCCGGGGGCTCATCGGACCGGCGCCCGCCGTGTCCCTCCCGTACCAGTATCGCTCTCTGCAGGTTGAAGACCCGTTCGCCGATCCGGTCCAGGCCCTCCTCGTCTATGTCCCGGCCGGTCACGGCGGAAAGCAGCCTGGCTGGCAAAGACGGATCGCCCAGGTGATCGGCCGTGGAGCCCCGGTCCTGTATGGGCCACATCATGTCGCAGAGTATCAGGCACTCCATGCCCAGCACCCGGTCCTGGATCTTCTTGGCCGCCAGCGCCTTTCCGTCATACGTAGACATGTCGGCCGCCATCTCGCCTCCCCAGAACTGCCGGGCTATGCCGCGCACCACGTCGGGAGAAGCCTGGGCGCCGGGTACTCCGTTGACCCAGTCGGCGTACTTGGGCATGGTCTTCCCGTACTCGTGGAACTGGAACATGGGCATCCGCGGCTCCATGGCGAAGAACAGGGAGTGCGGGATGTACAGCCGGGGGTCATAGAACAGCTCGCAGTCGGGCCGGCCCAGGTAGCCCGTTTCTTCTGCCAGCCTGACGGCTTCGGCGCCGATCGACGCGGCGGCGGCGCGATAGCCCTCGGCCAGGATGTCCCCGAAACCTTCCCGGCGGGCCATATTCCGGGCCAGCACCTCGATGAACTCGAGGCTGCCCGCCCGGGATATGGGTATCCCGGTGCCCTCGTCGGTCAGTATGCCCGCCTGGTGGCAGGCATGGAGCCAGCCGATGGTGAGGTCGATGACCTTGGAGTCCAGGCCGTAGTCGTCCACCAGCCTGGTGGCGTGAAAGGCCACGTCGTCCTTCCAGCCGCCGAAGTGCCGGATGACCCACGGCTGATAGAAGAGGGCCGAGGCGCAGAAGAACTTGCCCTTCTGCCCGTCCTCCGCCTCATAGATGCGCCTGATGCAGCCGCGGCAGCCGTAGCAGGGGTCCGCCTTCTTCATCTTGGCCCTGAAGCTGGGCACCAGCTCTTCCGAGTAGCGGATCCCGGAGGCCTTGAGGGGGATGCGGTCCAGGTTGAGGAAGTACCGGATCAGCTCCTGCAGCTCCTCCGGCCGGGCCGCCGCCGGCCTTCCCCCGCCGGCCATCACGGCGATGGCCTTGAGGTTCTTGGCGCCCATGACCGCGCCCATGCCCGCAGTGAGGACGGCATTCTGGTCGGCCAGGATGGTGGCCATCACCGCCAGGTTCTCGCCGGCCGGCCCAATGGCGGCTGCGCTGGCCGGCTCTCCCAGGTCCGCCTTCAGCATCTCCCTGGTTTCCATGGCGCGCCGGCCCCAGAGGTGGGTCGCGTCCCTGATGCTGACGCCGTCTCCCGTGATGAGCAGGTAGCACGGCTTCGCGGACCGCCCCCGGACCACGATGGCGTCATAGCCGGCGAACTTGAGAGAGGCGCCCCACCTCCCGCCCGCATTGGAGTAGTTGAAGCCGGCCGGCTTCGCCGCCGGGGACTTGCCGATCACCTGCCATCGCGACCCGGCGATCGCCGGAACGCCCGCCAGGGGCCCGGTGACAATGACCATGGGGTGGCCCGGGTCCGATGCGTTTGACGCAGGGTCCGCCAGGTCCCAGTAGAGCCTGGCGGCCAGGCCCCTGCCCCCACAGTAGCGATCGGTGTAGTCCGATGTGGAGAGCGTCTCAACGCGGTGCGCGGACAGATCGATGCTCAGGATTCGTCCGGCGTATCCGGGAGTCCCCATTGTCGCGCCGCCTCCTGCCGGCTGCCAAACCCGGCTCACCCGCCGGCCCGGCTATTTCTCCAGCACAAACTCCCAGCGGCAGTGGGGTTCATCCTTGCTCTGGCGGCGGCCAGCCCTCAGGCGGTTCACCCTGATGGCGGGATTGACCGGCTTCACGTACTCCTTCATGGCCTCGTGCTCCAGCACCCTGCAGACCCAGTCCAGGTGCTCCAGGTCTTCCTGATTCTCCAGGGCGTTGAAAGCGGGGCAGTAGTGGACAGTCAGGACAGCGTGGTTCTTGCTCTTCAGGTCGAAGTCGTACTTGTAGTAGCCCTGGGCGAAGGAACCCATCAGCTGGGTCACCTTGACGTAGGTCTCCACATCGTTACCCTTGATGTTGGCGGCCTCCATGGCCCAGCCCGTCTCGTACTTGCCTATCCTCTTCCAGGTGGACAGCAGGCATTCCCGCTCCACCTCGCGCCCCAGCCTGTTTCGCACCTCCCCGGCCCAGTAGGCCGGAAGCACGTTGCACTCCCGGGAGAAGGCCCGCAGCAGCTTGACCAGCACCTCCTTCGACAGGTCTTCGTACTTGAGGCCGGGCACATAGGGCCCGCTGTAATCCCTGAGTTCCTTCATGCGGTGCCTCCCTCCAATAGCATCTCATCAGTCCCCGAGCGCACGGACCAGCCTCCCGGCAAGCCGCGCCAGCTGCCGCCCGACTTCCTCATCGCTGGCCACCTGCCTGGGCAGTTTAGCCAGTGCCGTCACCTGGCCGGTCCAGCGCATGCTGCAGATGCCGGCGTAGGCCTTGAGGTTGGCGACGGCCTGCCCGATCCCAGCCTCCGCCACGGCCACCCCAACCACCGGCTTCGACTCCAGGTGTGGCCAGATGGGACAGGTCCGGTCCATGAAGTTCTTCAGCAGGCCGGAGAGCATGTCGAAGTAGACCGGCGTCCCCAGGGCGAAGCCGTTCGCCGCCTGGAGCTCCGGGTAGATCTGCTGCATGTCATCCTGGATCCGGCAGGTGCCCTTTCGCTTCGGGCCTCCCGCCTCGCAGGTGAGGCACCCGTCACAGCCCCGGATCTTCTTCTCCCGCAGCAGGATGAGATGGGTGTCAACTCCTCTGGCGGCCACCTCCTCAAGCAGCCTCCGGAGCATCCACTCCGTGTTGCCCTTCCGGGGAGAGCCGCAGATGCCGACCACTTTCACTGGATCACCCCCTGGTCTGCACTTCGCCGTCGAGCACATCATAGCACGGGTGGTGTGCCGGGGAAAACGCGGGCGTCCCGACAACGAATCCGGCGCTTCCCGCGGGAAGCGCCGGACCTGGTTTCCGGTCAATGCCGCCGCGGCGGCTACTTGCCCTTTTCCGCGGCTTCGCGGGCCTTCTCCTCGCTGGCGCGGACCTTCTCTCTCAGGCGCAGAGGCATCTGGCTGACCAGCCGCGAGCTGTAGATGCCCTGCTCCATGCCGTAGCTGGCGGCAAACTCGGACATGGTCATCTGCCTGCCGTCGCGATGCCTGGCCTTGGCCAGCTTCATGCCGTTGGCTTCCCAGCCATGCTCCTTGCCCAGCAGGTTGATGATGCGTTTCCGGTATCGGGGGGGGAGCTCGAAGTCCGACCGGACGAACAGGTGCCAGTCTTCGGGAAGCTGATCATAGAACCGATTGTAGAAGTCGATGAGCACTTCCAGATGGGTCAGGCGGCTCTCCCGGTAGTCCTTCACGTTGACTACCGAGCGGGCCAGCATGGTCAGCGCCTCTTCCTTGGTCTCCACGGGCACAATCAGGTGCTCCTTGACCGGTTCTACCTCACGCTTGTCGCCGGTCTCACCGTGGTAGACCCACCACTTGCTGCGGTCGTACCGGTCGCCGGTGAGGTACCGGTTCCATCCCAGGGACGACGCTGGTCCCACTATGACCGTGGAGCCCATGCGCGCCCACGCGGCGGCCACGGCGTACATCCGGTCCGGCATGGCGCCCCAGATGATGATGGACTGGGCGCCGCCCAGGAAGATCGAGTCTCCCAGCGGCGGGATATTGCCGAAAAGCGAGATGCCGCCGGAGGGCCGCAGCATCATGTACATGGGCACCGAATGGCAGATGCCGGAGCAGCTGCCGCAGTTCACCAGGTTGCGCGCCGCGGCGGTGGCATTGTACTGCTGCATGAGGTACTTCTTCTTGGCCGGGTTGAAGGCCCGGGCCATCTCGGCGGCGCCGCAGCCGGCCGTGAAGCACATGTACCCGCTGTTCAGCAGATCGTCGGCTATCCAGGCTATGTCATCCTTAGGAGCGTCGCCGCAGGCGTACATGGTGACCATGGCCGGAATGCTGCCCCAGCCCACGGCGAAGGCCGACTGCAGCAGCTCGGTGATCGAGAACGGGCCCCGGCCCCTTCTCATAAGGTACTTGTCCTGGGCCGCCTGCTTCCTCTCGGCGGCCACGATGATGTCCCGCAGCTGGACCTTGCTGGGACAGGCCTCGTCGCACCGGCCGCAGAAGTTGCAGCCCCTCTCCACCTCGGCCATGCCCTTCCAATCGCCGCCGGCCAGCTGCCGCACGGCCTTGGCCACCGGCAGGCTCAGCGGGCAGACGCTGGTGCAGAGGTCGCAGTCCTGCTTGTGCTCCTGGCACTGTTTCGTGGCTTCGGCATCGGAGATGATGTGAGCGCCGGCCCTCTTCAAGCCCTGGGCCACCTTGACCGCCACCTCACCGGCCTTCTCCACGTCCCTGATCCAGGCCGCCTTCGCGCCGCCCAGGAGGGAGCTGACTATCTTGTCGGTGGCCACGTCGGTGCTGTCAGCCAGATCGTCAACACCGTTGCTGCCTACCCAGATGGCCTTGGTGCCCACCCGGGCCGCCTCGGAAAGGAGGTCCAGGGGGATGCACCCGGGGCTGACCACCAGCACATCGAACAGGCCGTTGCGGACGGCCTTGGTCGAGCGGACCATGGGGGCCACGATGCGGCCCCGGTCGTAGAAGCGGACGATGTCGTCGCCGGCGGAGCCCATGCCGCAGACCTCGATCTTCTCCGTCAGCTCGTTCTTCTTCAGGTAGTTGATGGCGCACCAGGCCGGCAGGAAGTCATCGCCCACGAAGGCCATGACCGGCTTCCCGGCTTCTACCGAGGCCCACCCGGCGGCCAGGGTGGCCGGCGGGAACTGCTCGATGGTTTCCAGCTCCTCGTTGGCGGCACTGATGAATCCGTAGCAGGAGATCTTCAGCATCTCCGCCACGCCCATGGCCAGCATCAGGAGCGAGCCGGCATGCAGCACCATGCTCTCGAAGTCCATGGCCGACCCCGTGCCCTGGTGGCTGGCCTGGAACAGCTTGGCCAGCTGCGACTCGGCGTAGGCCTGGGCGCGGGCCACGTCCTTCAGGGTCTTTATCTGAATGCCCGACAGCACCGTGATGGTAGGGGCGTGGTCCTGGATGTTGAGGATCTCGCCCATGCTCACCTTGGTGTCTTCCGGGTGGAGCTTCAGGGCGTAGGTCAGCAGCTGCCGGCTGGCCACCACCTGGGTCATCAGCCCGCGGCAGGCCTTTCGCAGGCTCAGGCGGCCCTGGTAGGACTCCATGGCCAGGCCGCACCTGCCCGCGGCCTGGTTCAGGTCGCAGGGCCCCAGATCGCAGTCGCTGCAGACGCCCTTCGGCTGCATGTAGAGTGGTTCGCATCTCGACAGAAGGCCGCGGTCCAACTCGGCGACGTCCGCGGCATCAGGCAGAAGGTGTATCCATCCGCCGAAGTTGCTGTGCCGCCCTTCGACGAAGTCGTTCTCCACTATCTCCATGATTTCATCTTCGTGACCTCGCACGTCACGCACCACGTCGGTGATGGGCACTTTCAACGATCCAACATTGGCGATCCTGGCTTCCTTATCCTTCACAGCCTTCTCCTCCAGAATATTCGGTCGCTCGAGCCGGCTCAGCCGGTTTCCCACTACACAGAGGTTCCGGCATCCCAAGGTGCCGGAACCTCCCGAGGTCTCAACCAGACCCGGCGCGGTCCACTGCCAGCCGCCGACCCGTAGCGCAGCTAGTCAACGAAGTCCACTTCCTTCATGCACGTCTCACAGACCTTCTGCTTCTTCATGCCGGATTTCAAGGGACTGGTCAGCACGCCCAGCACTCTCTGGCCCGGGTTCTCCACGGCCACTTCCTTGACGCACTCGGCGCAGAGCGGGACTCCGCAGACGTTGCACTTCTGCTCCGCCGGCTTCTTCTTGCACACACCGCACAGCTCTTCCGTCATCATTCACCTCGCTCGGCTAGTCCGGCCATGCCCCGCCCGGCGGCGGCACCTTCAGCGGCACGGGCTCCCCGTTCTTCCAGTATTTCTCCACCACAGGGTGGTTCTTCTTCTTCAGGAACTCCTTCAGGTCCTTGGGATCGATGGCATCCTGCTCCGTGGCTATCTTGTCGTAGATCTCCTCGGGAATGAACTCGGCGACCTCCTTCTTGAGGTCGGCCGGCATCCAGACTATCCGGTTCCAGCCGCCGTCGCCCTTGAGGAAGGTCTTGCTCTGCATGGAGCGCACGGACACGCCCTTGTTGCCATGGTTCTGCGAACCCCCGGATATGGTGCCGGCGAGCCGGGAGAACTTGATCCCCAGCGGCGTGAGGCCGGCATAGCGCCTGACCGAGACTCCGATGCCGTCAACCTCCGGGATGTAGAACGCCGCACCTTCGAAGCAGCCGCAGTTGGTGGTGGGGTACTTGATGCAGCTGAACACGTTACAGTGCTTGATCTGGTGGTTCGACCTCTCGTAGACGGCCTCATCCACGCCAACGTAGCTGCCCATCACCTCGTCCTTGCACTCGCCCTTGGGCATGCGGAAAATGTACCCTTCCGGGTCGAGCTCGATGGTCACCTGCGCGCCGTTGTAGGAAAGAATGCCGCAGTAGGGGATCTGGCTCGGCGTGATGACGCAGACGTGGTTCGGCGCCAGGGACTTGCAGATGGTGCAGCCGTAGAAGAGGTCCACATCGGAGTCTTCGAGTGAAGAAGACAGCTCCTGGGCCTTCAGCCTCTGCACGCCCACCTTGTAGAGGGGCTCGACGAGTTTCATGCCGCCGACCTCCTCGGAGGCGATGATCCAGCGGAAGTCCATCGCTTCCACCTGGGGGATGACCGTCTTGATGAAGGCGTATATGATCTGGCACAGCTTGGGGAACGTCAGGCGCCCGACGATGGCCTTGCTGAAGCGCATCCAGGGGGCCGCGAACGAGCCGAAGGCCATATAGCCTTCGATGCCGTGGAGGGACATGGACATCTGGCGCTCGATGTATTCCCGGTGCCTCTGGGTTATGCCCTTGCCGTGGACCCGGATGTCCCAGCAGGACGGGAAGGAGCTTCCCGGCTCGACCTCGTGGATGTCGGGGCCGATGAGCGTCATCACCCCGTCCCGCACTATGCCCGGTTCCTCGATGACCTCCAGGATGGTGTAGCTCTTGTACTCCCATTTGGGTCCCGAAAGCTCGACCTGCATGTCGGCCTTCTTGACCTCCGCCACCCATCGGATGCCCAGGCCGATGTTGCTCAGTCCGTCCCAGAGATGGTCCGGGTCGGTGGGGAACTGGTATTCCCTCCCCTGGGGTATCTTCACCCCGGCAGTCTCCGCTTCGTTCACATTGACCTCCTTACGCTTGGCCCCAAATGCCCTGATTGGGCTGGCCTGTCCGTCATCCGCATGCGCTGCCCGGTCAAGCCGGCCACTTTCATAGTCCCACGATCTCCCGCCACCGCGCCGTGACCTGCGTCACTCTGCGCCGCGCCACGCCGGACCGGATGGCCTAACCCATGATGTTCAGCGGGACGGCCGCCAGGGTCGGCCCCAGCCTCACCAGATTCGACCGTCCAGGCCCCTTCCGCCTTGATGTTCCGGTACAGGCCGGCGATCTCGAATGGCTTGGAGTAGACGGCCACCCGCCCGCCCTGCACCCCGATGACCTTGCCATTGAATATCTTGCCCTCTTCGCTGCAGAGGTAGGCCACTATGGGGGCCACGTACTCCGGCCCGGGCATGTTCACCGCGTCATCGTATTGTTCCCTGGTCATCATGCCCGACTCGAAGGCCCGGGTGAACCGCGCCTTGACATCCTCGTCCATGGTCAGCCTGGTGGCCGCCATCGGCGCGATGGCATTGACGGTGCAGTTGTACTTGCCCAGCTCGCCGGCCAGCGTGTATGTGAGACTGACCATGCCGCCCTTGGCCGCGCTGTAGTTCCCCTGCCCCGGAGCTCCTCTCCACGCATCGGACGTGGTACTGACTATACGGCCCCACTTCTGCTCCCTCATCAGCCGGGAGGCATGGCGGCACATATTGAACATGCCCTTCAGGTGGACCGCGGTGACGGCGTCCCACTCCTGCTCCGTCATGTTGAAAGTCATGCGGTCCCGGAGAATGCCGGCGCAGTTGACCAGGATGTCGATCCTGCCGAAGTTCTCCACGCAGGCCTTGATGATGCGCTCGGCTGCGGCGAAATCGGTGACGTTCTCACCGTTGGCGATGGCCGTGCCGCCGGCCTTGGTGATTTCCGCCACCACCTGATGTGCCGGGCCGGCGTCGGCGCCTTCACCTGACTTGCTGCCGCCCAGATCGCACACCACCACCCTGGCGCCCTGCCTGGCCAACTCCAAAGACACCGCTCTCCCGATGCCCCGCCCGGCACCGGTGACCACCGCGTTCTTGCCTTCCAGGTGCTTGGCCATCCGCTGACTCCCTTCCGCAGAGGGACCGGCCTGCCGGCCAGCCCTTTCCTAGTCCTCTTCTTCCTCCGCCAGGAGCCGGTCCCTGATGAAGTCCTGGTGCCTGGCGGAGATGTACTGATCGAAGCTCATCTGGCTCATGTAGAAGTGCTTCGTCATGTCCTGGTCGGCGGCCGAGCCGATGACGCAGATCATGCTGTGATTGTCCGGGTTGCAGAACCAGATCATGAGCCGGCTGTCCTTGGTCCCGAAATACCAGCGGCCTTTCTCCTCGGTGAGCCACTCGATCAACACGTACTCGTTGATGGGGGGCAGGACCAGCACGCAGTCGATGTCCCGGTTGGCGGCCTTGACTGCGGCCAGCTTGATCAGGGCGTCCAGCGCTTCTTCCATGCTCTCCCGGACCATCCCGGCGATCTGCAGGGCGCTGCCGCCCGCCCTGCGCCCGGCGCGGAAGTCCGGTTGGACCAGGCCGATGTACCGGGCCGGCTTGGGCTCATAGCCAGCCTGCCTGAGGAAACGGTCTGTCTCTGCCCGCAGCTCCGGAAGGCTGAACACGTAGTGACGGAACTCGCCTTCGCTGATGCGCTGCTTCTGGTCCTCCTGCTTCGGAGCCTCGGCCCTGTCGTTCATGTGCCCTCTGCGGCGACTAGCCGAGTGCCGCTACCAGGTCGTCCAGCTCTTTCCGCCAGGCTTTGTAGGAGTCCTTGTCGGGAAGCGAGTAGGTCGCCGCATCCACGTACTTGTCTCCCAGGGCCATGGTTTCCACGCCCTTCACCACGGACGCCAGGTTGCCGGCCAGCAGCGGGCTGTAGCCCAGCAGGACCATGATCTCGGGCTTCTTCTCCATAATGGGGTGATGCCAGTCGCGGTGGGCGAAGTTGGCCATCTCGATGGCCCAGGCCTTCTTCACGTCCAGGCCGCGCTGCCGCAGGCCGTTGACCGTGTTTCCGGTGGGGGCCACCGGGGCGCCGAGCTTCCGGGAGATGTCCGCTACATAGTCCAGCAGGCTCTTGCCATCGACGTCCAGCTGGTCACAAAGGGCGCCGGCCAGTATGAGCACCCTCTTTCCGCTGCGAAGGTGCCGGGCCAACCACGATGGATCCTTTACAGTCATTTGCCGCCTCCTTGAATCTTGAGCCACCAGGCGTGGCTACCGGAGAGGGGAGCCGAGTGCGCCCATGCGCCCAGATGATCAGTATATGTCACGCTCATTCTGAGTGTCAAACCTGGCCCCGCTTCAGGCGGCCTGCGGCCCTGGCCGATGGCCTGCCGGAAGGCCGGCAAAGGAAAAGGGCAGGCGGCAAGTCCATCATCCGCCTGCCCGGACTGAGCCGCAAAGGCCGGCCCGGGCCGCCGCCGGCCGGCGCGGGCGATTGATCTGCTAGCTGGCGACCTTCCTCTTGCCTTTGGCGATGAGCGCTCGCACCGACGCCACGATCTCATCCAGGGGGGTGCCGGGGATGTAGATGCCGTCGATGCCCATCCCGTGCAGGGCAGCGAAATCCTCCTCGTAGATGATCCCGCCCAGAAGGACGATGACATCGTCCTTCTTCTTGGCCTTGAGCTCCTTCATGACCTCGGTGACCAGCTCCATGTAGTTGGAGCAGAGTATGCTCAGGCCAACTACATCCACGTCCTCCTGAAGGGCCGTGACCGCGATCTCCGCCGGTGGCATGCTGGCCCCGTATATCACTTCGAAGCCCGCGTCCTTGAAGGCCTGACTGACGGAGATCAAGCCGCGCCAGTGCCCCTCCAGCCCGGGCTTGGCCATCAGGACTTTGACTTTCTTCTGCGCCATCTTCCCTCCTTCTCCTTCTCTAGACACCGATGGGATAGGTCCACTTGCCGTAGACCTTCATCACGGTTGCCGCCAGCTCCCCGGGGGTGGCGTGGGCTTCCGTTGCTTCCTTGATCGCCGGGAAGGTATTGTCGCTGGTGTGCAGCACGGCTTCCAGCTTCTTCATGGCATCGGCGTGCCTGGCCTGGTCCCGGGTTTCCCTCAACTTCTGTATCCTCTTCTTGAGGACCTCCACCGCGCTCCGGTCGGACTTAAAGATGGGCACCTTGTAGGGCACCTTGTCCGGCTCCAGGCGGAACTTGTTGACGCCCACGATGGTGATCGCGCCCGATTTCAGCTTGGCGTCGTAGTCCACGATGGCCTGCTTGTACTCCCGATGGAGCCAGCCGTTGGATATGGCCTTGACCAGGCCGCCCTGGTCTTCGATCTTCTTGACGTACTGCCAGGCCCCTTCTTCGATCTGGTTGGTCAGGGACTCGACGTAGTAGGAGCCGCCCAGCGGGTCGATGGTGTTGGTCACCCCGGTCTCCAGCCCCACTATCTGCTCGGTGCGGATGGCCAGCAGCATGGCTTGTTCCGTTGGCAGGCAGACGGCCTCGTCGTAGCCGTTGGCGTGTATGGACTGGGCCCCGCCCAGCACCGCCGCCAGCGTCTGGTAGGCGATGCGGATGACGTTGTTCAGCGGCTCCTGGTGGGTGTGGGTCGAGCCGGAGGTCTGCACATGCACACGCAGCTGGCCGCAGGCCGGATCCTGGATGCCGAACCGGTCATGGATGATCTTGCGCAGCATGCGGCGGCCGGCGCGGATCTTGCAGGTCTCCTCGAAGAGGTCGTTGTTGGCCGCCATGTTGAAGGCGAACCTCTTGGTGAACTTCTCCAGGGGCACCCTGCCCCGCCGCTTGGCCTCGTTGGCGTACTCTATGACCTCTGCCATGAGCATGCCCAGCTCCTGCACCGCGGTGATGCCATTGTCCCTGGGGTTGTAGGAGTTCATGGAGATGGGGTACCAGCGTGGCGCGTGCTGGGCGCACCACTCGATGAGGTCCGTGGAGAGGCGGAAGTAAGCCTCGGGCGGAGGCTGGTTGGCCAGCTCCATGGAGCTCCACGTCAGGATGCAGTTGGCCGTGGTCCCTCTGACCTGCTCCAGGGGTATGCCTCGCCTCTGGGCCATGGCGAAGTAGGCCGGGGTCAGCAGCCCGCCCACCCGGTCCGCCAGGAAAGCCGAGCACTTCTCTATCGGCAGGTCCGCAAAGACCGCCTCCATGTCCTCGATGGAGTAGATGGGGACGCCGGCATGTCCGATGTCGTGCGCCACCCGGGGGTCGTCCGGGTCCATTCCGGACGGGGTGGAGATGTCGGGGGCGATGGAGAAGCCGGTCTGCCCCAGGGCGTACTCCTCCTTGTAGCGGGCGTTGGTGGCCTCGGGGCTGTCATAGCCCGTCAGCCGCCTGATGGTCCACAGCTGGCCCCGGTACATGCTGGCGTACACGCCGCGGGTGTACGGGGGATGGCCGGGTGCCCCGATGTCTTTGTCGTAGTTGATGCTCCCTACATCCTCTGGGGTGTAGATGTCCTTGACCGGAATCCCAGAGGCTGTGGTGATCTGCCCATTGCCACTCTGCGACATTCAGCCTCCTTATACGCCCGACTTCCTATCAGGCGCGCAGTTAACCTATAATATCAACAAGACGCCGACACATGCAAAAAAAGACGCTGGTGTAAGGAGCCGCGATGACTGAGCTGGTAGAGAAGATGCTGGCCGGTGACAAGCTGTCCCTGGCACGCCTGATCACCATTGTGGAGAGGGAGACCGAGGACGCCCCTCAGATCATGAGGGCCATCTACCCCCATACCGGCCGGGCCCTGTGCGTCGGCATCACTGGCCCTCCCGGAGGAGGCAAGAGCACCATGGTCGGCCGCCTCACCACCATCGCCCGGAAGAAGCAGTTGCAGGTGGGCGTGATTGCGGTCGACCCCACCAGCCCCTTCTCCGGCGGGGCGGTGCTGGGCGACCGGGTGCGGATGCAGCAGCACTTCCTGGATGACGGTGTCTTCATCCGCAGCATGGCTACCCGCGGCAGCCACGGGGGCCTCCCGCGGACCGCGTCCAGCGTGATCAAGCTCCTGGACGCCTCCGGCAAGGACATCATCCTCGTGGAGACGGTGGGGGTGGGCCAGACAGAGGTGGACGTCATGGAGACCGCCGACACTGTCGTGGTGGTGCTGGTGCCGGAGGCCGGGGATACCATCCAGACCATGAAGGCCGGCCTGATGGAGATCGCCGACATATTCGCGGTCAACAAGGCGGACCGCCCGGGCGCGGACTTCGTGGTGGCCGACCTCATGGCCATGCTTCACCAGAGCCCCAAGCAGTCGTGGTGGCCGGTGCCGGTAGTCGCCACCCAGGCCGCCAACGACGTTGGGATAACGGACCTCTATGATCAGATAGAGAAGCACTATGCGGCCCTCCGCGAGAGCGGGAGGCTGGACTCCCGGCGC
>JAEAME010001917.1_pt1 | contig 13148 bp, 10 predicted proteins | sample 8958731 | NCBI WGS metagenome assembly JAEAME01 (sample SAMN16933194, study PRJNA681113) | bioreactor sludge metagenome | isolation source: anerobic bioreactor sludge (Control) | place: India:Bengaluru | collected 2018-10-24 | reverse complement strand
TGATTTTTGTATTTTAGCTAAAATTTCGCTTTGATTTGTTCTGGAAAAATGCTATGTTATCATTGGGAAAAATGTAAAATATTAAGCTGAATTTCAATAGAGGAGCAAGTTATGAATGACCTGAAAAAGGATCTGGAGCCGATTGTTGGAAAAGAGTTTGTCATTACACCGGATCGACCTGAGTATTATGCCTATATTTTCGGTGACGCGACGATGTACCGCGCTCATCCCGATGTTGTTGTTTACCCTGGCGATGTAGAAGAGATTCAAAAGATTATTTTGTTAGCGAATGAAAAGCGGATTCCGGTTACCCCCAGCGCTGGCTTGACAGGATTATCTGGAGGAGCCGTTTGTCAATCTGGAATTCTGATGAATGTATCCCGATTGAGAAAGCTCAAAGACGTTGATGAGGTCTCCAAGACCGCCACGGTTGAGCCGGGCATGAGCTGCGCCACATTTAATGAACATCTGGCTAAATATAATTTAAGCGTACCGGTCGCCCCAGCGTCTCATCTTATTTCAACGCTTGGAGCAAACATTGCGGAAGCATCAGGCGGGACTTTTGGAATGTCCAAAGGGACATTTAAAAATTACCTTTTGACTTTGAAAGTTATCGATGGCCAGGGAAATATTTTCGATACTGGCAAGCCGTTTCCCAAGCAGAGCACTGGTCCCGACCTCACCGCGGTTTTTCTTGGTTCTGAAGGGACCATGGGCGTCATCGTTGAAATGACGTTTCGCTGCGATTATTTGCCGCAGGATACCTGGACCATTCGCGCCGAATTCGCTGATGAATCGGTGTTGCAAGCCATCCATGAGGGGATCGCCGAACAGAAAATCGACCTTTTCTCATTTGAATATATGGACGATAAAATCATGAAATGCCTGGGCAAGCAAAACATGCTATTGCTGTTACAAACAGCCGGCAGCGAGTATTGCGCCAAAATGAATGCTGAAAAAGTCGTATCCGTGTTAAAGAAATTGAATCCCATCGAGCTTAAATATACCAATGATCCCAAAGAAGCTGATGTGCTTTACACCGAGCGAAGAAGCGCCCTGGGGGCATTAGCCAAAGCTGATCCTAAGAAACCGGTCATTGTTCAATTCGATCCGGTTCTGCCGCTTCGCAAATTTACAGCCGGCATTCAAAAAATGAGAGAATTGGCGCAGCGAGAAAATCTGGAATTGATTATTTATGGTCATGCTGGTGATGGGAATTTGCATCCCAGTTTTATCGTGGAAGATGATCTGAAGCAGAAGGAAAAAGCCAAGAAAGTCATTCGAGAATTTGATAAATGGATCGAAAAGGAAGGCGGCGTCTATTCGGGTGAACATGCCGTGGGCTTCTTCCTGGGTCGAAGCCAGGATCAAATTCGTCCTGAAGTTGGCGGCTATCTCAGCGCTCTGAAGAAAGCCTTTGATCCTAACGGAATTCTCAATCCCGGAAAAATATTCAATATTAAAGAACCATCATTAAAGACAACGCCAGTTAAAGATGAATATAAGCCGATTGCTTCGATCTGTTCGCTCTGCGCCAAATGCCATCTCTGCAAAAACGATAGTCCCAAATTTGCGGAGCTGCCATTTGAACATAACACGATTCGGGGCAGAATCTCCATGATCGATGCAGCGACCCGCGGCATGGTCTCATTCAAAGCGATCAGACCCTTTGTCGAAGAAATGTCGCCATGGACCAAGAACATGAACTGCCCGACATTCATTAAAAATCGAATGGGTGAGCTGATCGATCTCGCTGTTCAGGCTGCCGGCTAATTGAAACATAAACTCAAATCCTATTTAACAGGTTTTGCCGCAAAGGCGCTGTGGTGCTACATCGAATTAAATCGTTTATTGTTTTGCATTATTGCGTCTTTGCGGTTTTAAGCCTGAAGTCGTGGGATTTATTTTTTTTTATCCCCACAAAGCTGTTTGGTAATTCAACCCAAACTCTTGGTCAGTTTGGTACCTCCTTTGCATTTTTTGTTAATCTTTCACTGCCGCGCCTCACTTTGTTTTGCCCTAAAAAAAATCAGGTGTTCCTGCGTTGTTCGATCAGGAAGTGAGCCGATTATTTTGCTTGATACTAAAAAAATATTTTGTTATATTTAAATCGTCTAATTAATCGCTTTTGTAAAATCAAATATTATCCTGATTCTTGCGTCTGGCTTAATGAATTAGGAACTAGAAAAAATGAGCATAAAAAAAATCAATTGGACAGTGCGAATTCTATTCTTTAGCGTATTTGTTTTTTGTAGCTTTCATCACGCATTTCCGGCAACTAAAAATGCTTTCAATCATAATTGCCCCACGCCTTCACCAGATGATTCGCTTGCCGGATTGAAAAAAATAATGAATCAATCTGCTCTCGAATTTATTCGGATCAAACAGTGGGATCGAGCGATTGAAGCCTATAAGCATTACATCGAAGCTTTTCCGGATGAGAAAGAGCGGATTGTAAAGATCATTAAAATTCTTCAAGATCCAGAGCTGAATGTGAAGGTTGAAAATTTGGGTGACAGCGTCAATACCAAGTACAATGAGTATTACCCAATTCTGACAGTCGATGGCAATAGTCTCTATTTCACAGCCAGACATCGCCCGGGCGGACTGGGAGGAGAAGATGTCTGGGCATCCCGGCGAACAAAAGATGGCTGGTCAAAAGCGATGAATGTCGGTGCGCCGATAAATACCCCGGATCATGAAGGTTTCATGTGCTTATCGGCTGATAGTTTGACTGCGTTTCTGTTTGGTAATTACCCGGAATCATTCGGCAAAGGTGATATTTTCTACTCAAGCTATCAGGATAGCGGCTGGAGCCTGGTTAAAAATATTGGCAAGCCGATTAACACGCCTGGTTTTGAGGGTGATGCCTGGTTTTTCAGCAATGGATATACTGTCTTTTTTGTGTCGGATCGACCCGGGGGAATTGGGAAATACCGACCGCGCGACGAAGGATACGTTCAGCAAGAATATAATTCTGATATTTATGTCTCAGAAAAATCAGATACCGGCTGGTGCGAGCCGATCAACCTGGGAGATAAAATCAACACTCCCTTTTGTGAACGCGGCCCTGTTTTCCATCCCGATGGACGGACGCTATTCTTCTGCTCATCAGGGCATCCAGGATTGGGTGATCTGGATATTTTTGTAGCTTATAAAACTGGAGAATCATGGACTGACTGGTCAGAGCCTGAAAATCTCGGCAAAGAAATCAACACGATTTACAAAGATTGGGGCTATAGCATTTCACTTAGCGGAGAAGAAGTTTATTTTGCCAGCGTTCGGGACGATGGTTTCGGCAGAAGCGATATTTATAAATCCAGGCTGCCCAAAAAATTTACCGCACCCATTACGGTTGTCACTGGCAAATTGACTGACCAGCAGGGTCACGCGCTGGACAGCGTAAGATTGAGCTGGGAGGATATCGAAAAGTTCAAAGAACTGGGGACTGCGCAGACCCGACCTCAGGGAGATTACACCATTTTTTTGCCGTCTGGCAGATGGTATCGATACACCGCAATGAAGCCAGGTTATATTTTTGCTTCTCGCGACATTGATCTGCGACGGGAGGAAAGACCAGAAGTCAAATATGATATTGAATTGCCCAAAATAACTCCAGAAACGGTTCCCTTCCCACCAGCGCTATTGAATATATTCTTCAAACTTGACTCATCAGAATTGCTCCCGGAATCAAAGACCGAATTGGATCGCTTTTTACGGCTGATCCGTGACAATCCCCAATGGATAAAAATCGAAATTAGCGGGCATACCTGCGATCTGGGTTCTGAAAAACATAACAAAGAGCTTTCACAAAATCGGGCACAAGCCGTCGTTGATTATATTATTAAACTGGGCGAATCAGCCGAACGATTCATTGCGGTGGGATATGGATATGACAAACCGTTGTATCGTGAATTCACAGAGGAATCCCGCAAGCGAAATCGTCGGGTTGAATTCCAGGTGCTCGAATTAGACATTAAATAATCAAAGGTAAATTACCATGGAAGAGACAAAAATCAAAATAAGTCCATACATTGCAAGCATCAAGGACAGAAAAATTCGTCATATCATTGCCCGCTACCTTACGGCATACAAATCATTTAAAGATTACTATATGTCGTATCGTGAAGGGATCATGATGTCTTACAGTAATTTACGAAAGGTGCACGATATCCTATGGGATATAAAAGAGAATTTTCATTTGATTTATAAACGAGTCTTGAATCCACGAAAAAAAATTTTTGAGCAAGCGAATAAATTTACACCCTCAGACAGCGAAATTATTTTTATGAATGACGTTGGGCTGCTTTTTCATAAGGTCATGGTTGCGCGGGAGCTTAAGTATGTGCTGGACTATTACGAAGAGGATAGCACGAGTTATCAGGAAACCAAAGCTTCTTTAGAGCGGAACCTTGATAGAATCAGTTTGTTGTTTGATCAGGGATTGGAATCGCTGATTCAAATTCTGGAAAATTATCAAAACAATATCCAACTGATCACTTATTTTCTGGAAGATAAAGAAGAGTGCGAAACAATATTCAATAAGAAAATTGAAGATATCTTAAAAGTACTGTCTCGTGGGAGAGACACCGAAGATATATATCTGGACGCTGTACATTATTATCAGAACAGCGGCTGGACAGATAAAGCAGAGGATATTCTAAAAAAGCTGTTGAAAATTAATCCCTCCCATGAAAAAGCTGCCCTGATGCTACAGGCGATTAAAATGTAACGTTCAAACGCAGACGATATGATCTAGCAGATCATATCGTCTGCGCTGCGTCCCTATATCTTTACAAAAATATTTTTTCGATATAAAATCCACATAATTCCTAACCAGATCAATAGATAAAAAACCAGCGGGTACATCAGCGAAGCGAACCGGGTATCACCCAGCCAGGAAACAAACAGATTATTGTATAAAAAATCTTTGAGCATCAACTTTGAGCCGTCTGACTGCGTCCATTTAACAGTTAAGGTAATTTTTGCCAGCAGTGTGGTCAGACTGAAAACCAGAATGGCGTTGCTGCCGAAAACAATAAATGGCTTAGCCCAGGCTTTGTGACCTTTAATATCGATCAGCCAATAACACATCGCTAAGAAAATCAGCGCCATTCCTGCCATAAAAATCGAGTAGGTGCTGGTCCATAGATTTTTATTGATCGGCAGCCAGCCTTTCAAGATTTCGCCGATAGTTAATCCCAGCACGCCGATAAAAAACAAGCCGCTCACTTTTTCGTAATGCTCGCGTTTTGATCTGAGCCAGTCGCCGGTAAAAACACCGAACATGACTGTCACAATAGCTGGCAGGGTACTCAACAGTCCTTCCGGATCGAAGCCAGCTGCCGGGGCGTATTTCCAGGTATGACCAGCCAATAATTTACTATCGATAAACCAACAAAGATTTCCCATTGGCTCCAATACACCAGCGCCAAAGCCGGGGACGGGCACGAATTTGACCAAAATCCAATAGATCGCCAGCAAGAAAATCGTCCAGCCGATCTGCCATTTTTTGTTTGCTTCTACCATGATGACAGCGGCGAAGAAGTAACATAAAGCTATCCGTTGTAACACGCCGGGGATTCGCACCTCTTTGAAATTGAAAAAAGGAAAAAGGTTCAAGAAAAATCCAATCGCGAAAATGATCAAAGTCCGTCGGATTATCTTGGCATAGAGCTGGGACTTCGCATCGCCACGTTCTATCCTTTTGGTGAGCGATATTGACATGGCGACACCGACAATGAACAGAAAAAATGGAAATATAAAATCGGTCGGCGTCCAGCCATTCCACGGCGCATGAAGCAATGGTTTATAAACTTTCGACCAGGTTCCCGGATTATTCACCAGAATCATGCCTGCGATGGTGATGCCACGAAAGACGTCCAGCGAGATCAAACGATCTGAGAGTTTGTTCATCAAGTTCCTCCACTCCTAAGGTTGGTTTTAAAGTTAAAAATTCAGAATTCTAAAATCTAAATTCTAAAATCAATGAAGATATTTTTCCCACCACTCCATTTTCATCCGCAACGCTGCCTCGATGTGATTCGGCTGCTCGAACACATGCGGCTCATCGGGAAAGCGAGCCATTACGGCCGGAACACCCATTTTTTTCAGCGCCGTGAATAACTGCTCACCTTCCGTAATATGGCAGCGCCAATCCGCTTCGCCATGCAAAATCAAAGTTGGCGTCTTAAAGTTGGCAGCAAAATTCAAAGGACTATTCTTCTCATAAACTGATCGCGCCTCAGGTGTATAAGGCTTGCCGCCAAAATCCCACTCGGGAAAAAACTGTTCATCTGTGGTGCCGTAAAATGAAAGCATATTCACAAACGGCGCCATGGGAATGGCGGCTTTGAATCGATCGGTGTGACCGATGATCCAGGTCGTCATCCAGCCGCCAAAAGATAAGCCAGTCACACCCAGGCGATTTTCATCCACAAAGCCGAGCGAGATCATATAGTCAACACCAGCCATAATGTCGTTATAGCAGCTTCCACCATAATCCTTGTTTATTTCATCGGTAAAAGCCTGGCCACAGCCAAAGCTGCCGCGAGGATTGCAGTAGAAAACAATGTAGCCATTGGCTGCTGTCAACTGGAATTCAAAATCAAACTGATTGGAATACATCAACTGAGGACCGCCGTGAATATTTAAGATTAATGGATATTTTTGAGAGGGATCGAAATCCGGCGGCGTGATATACCAGCCCTGAATCATTTTGCCTTGATCACCTTCGAAATTCACCGTCACTGCATCCTGAAGCTGGGCTGCTTCTAATAGTTCGTCATTACTATAAGAGATTCGTTCGATTGTCTTTTTGTTGTACTGCGCCGTATAAATTTCATCTGGCATATCGACTTTACTCCGAGCTAACACGAGGGTCTTGCCATTGCGCGAGATGTCCCACTGTCGAATACGATGCAATCCTTCCACCATCGGCTCGATTTTTTTCTTCGAGCGCGAGATAGCGTAAAGATTATAATTGCCCTGATCCCCGGCTAAAAACAAAATATCTTTGTTATTGGGATGCCATTGAAGGTCATAGATGACGCGATCAAATTCCTCTGTCAGGTTGGCGGTCTCATTCTTTTTTAAATCTTTAACCATGATGTCGTAATTGTCCGATTCATAATTATATCGAAACGTGGATCGCCAGGCTAAATATTTGCCATCCGGAGACCAGGCAGGCGAGTAGTCGGGACCAATGTTTTCAAACGCCTTTTCAACTGTCCCGTTTTCCACTGACACGATCCAGATATCGGTATCGATATTATTCTCCCGATCTTCCGTTCGATTGGAAACGAAGGCGATAAATTTGCCATCCGGCGAAAAACAGATATCATCATCAAACCAGTCGCATCGGTCAATTGTCGGATCTCTTTCGTCGCCAAATCGATGATGAAAATATGAGAGCGCCAACCTTCGTCATAGCGATTGTCATCATACCACCATCGATAGCGCAAATGAGTTAAAACTTTGATGTCATACAGTCCCTGGGGATTTCGGCCCTCGAATTTAGTTTCTGATAGAAAACTGATTTTCCTTCCATCAGGCGACCAGACTGGCTGCCAGACACCCTGGGGCAAATCAGTCAATCGCTGGCTTTCTCGTGTCAGAAGATTCATCAGCCAGAGCTGCGAGGTTCCCTCAGCATTGGAGATATAAACCAGAGACTTCCCATCCGGCGACCAGACCGGCGAATGATTTGATGTGCCCATGAACGTCAATTGTTCCGGCTTCCCCCCTGCCAGAGCGGTCAGCCAGATTTGATTGTGATAGCCGTTGCTTGCCGAGTCCATTTGATTGATGACAAATAGAACGGATTTGCCATCCGGGGAGATTGCTGGAGTTCTGGCAGTTTTGATTTTGTAGAAGTCGGAAATAGATAACGGCCGTCTGGCTAAAAGCGTCTGAGTAAGTCCTGAGATAAAAAATAAAATAAGAAAGTTTATGAACAATACTTTTTTTAACATCATGGGCCTCCCTATCTGATTCATTTCATTCATTTTTGAGATCTCAAAATAGTCATTTATTTCTAATTTTACAAGGGAAAAAATTAATGCGGAATAAAATCACCCTTTGCTAATATTCAGGGATTGGTAATCCGGTATATAGAATTTTGGTCAATCCCTTTAACAAAATCCGTATCCATGTATTCAAGGTTGGGGTTGCTTCATCACCTAAATTGGGACTCGCAATGATGGATCCCCTTCGAGAACAAGCATATTTCAGATTATCGAGTTTATGTTCAGAGCGCTACGTTTACAAAAGCTGAATACCAGAATTCAAAAACAATCAGTTTTATGACAGCTACTTTCAAAAAATGAGTTTGTTGCATGCTTTTGTGCCATTTTCTTGCCGTATTATGCCGAATTGAATTTGATCCATCTCATTGATGGAATCGCTGTTATTACCAGTTACGATTCCGTCCGATCGTCGATCTTCCTCTGAATATTCCCTGTTTTCGCAATTCCAAGTTTTCGAAATGCCATCTCATTTCATCTTCCATGCGCTGGAACTGCCAATCCAGGTAGGTTTGAGGCCCAGCATGCCATACGACTGAAGCCATTGAGTCCCAGGGGATCACTTTTATCATCGGGTAATAAGTCAATGCCAGGGCATCGCCATAATCGGGTGAGCGTCCCAGTCTCTTTTTGATTTCCGATTTCTCTTCGATCAGGATTTTTCCATCGCTGCGGACGCTCCAGCGCGGCTCCGTCAAATCCTGAGTTAGCTCATCCAGAGGTGGCAATGCCAGATTGCCGCCCAATTGGGGATCGAGAGCATCACGGATGGCCCAATAGCAATAAGCCCGCATGTTGGCAAAGGTGCGTTGTTCGGTAAAATCGGTAAGCTCTTTTTTGCCATTGGATTGGCGAGCTGCCTCAGCTTATCATACGTCAAAGCGGCCATTCCAACAAAACAAGGATTGAAACAGACTGGATGTTAGAAACTGGATACTGGATAAAAATAGTCATAGCGGCTATTGCAAAAAACAAAGCAGGAATTGGGATTGGCCAGTTCAAGAGGTGATTCGGGTATGTCAAAGGTGATTCGTGTATGTCAGAGGCGATTCGTGTATGTCAGAGGCGATTCGTGTATGTCAGAGGCGATTCGTGAATCGCCTCTACAGCCGGCGCCTGATTCGCTCTGGCGTCATCGGTAGTTGAAATAGCCTGATTCCGATTGATTTTGGTAGGTCCACCCTTCAAGATGGAATAGCCGAACGATCCAATCCATGAAGCGAGGAAACAGCGCGTTCAGATAGGCGTAAGGTGCCTGGAGGAGAGGCACGATGACTTCAGCTTTGTGTCGCTCGATGCCTTTGATAATTGCTTTCGCCACTGTGGATGCTGGAACTTTGCGAGAAATCCAGGGCACTCTCAGACTCTCAATCATAGGGGTATCGATTCGGCCAGGAAAAATCGTTGTTACATTTATCCCTGAATCATGCAGTTCCTGTCGCAATACCTCCGCAAATCCAGCTAACGCGAATTTGGCAGCCACGTAAGGACTATCCTGGGGAAGACCTTTTTTAGCATCCAGACTGGCGACAAAAACGATATGCCCGCTTTTGCGTTCCAGCATGTGCGGGAGGACAGCTAAGACACCATGAAGAGCACCATAAAAATTGACCGCAAACGAGCATTCGAAATCATCTTTCGTCAGCTCTGTAATTGCTCCCCGGACATAAGCCCCGGCATTGGCAATAAAAATATCGACCTTCTGCCATTGCGAAATCGTTTTTGCCACCAGCGCTTCAGCCTGCTTTTGATCGGTGACGTCGGTTGGAATGGTCATCACTTTGGCGCCAAGCGCCATTACTTCCTCTGCGATCGTTTTCAACATTTCTTCTCGCCGAGCCGCCAGCACGATTGAAGCCCCACGTTGAGCCAAATGGATGGCGGTCGCTTTGCCAATTCCACTCGAAGCTCCGGTGATGATGATAACTTTATCTTGAAAATTTTTCCTGCGCATGTCCAACCTCCTCGCATCAAAATCTTAGTGACAGGCAGCTCAATCCGCAATCGATCTTTTTGAATTCTGAAACGAGTCGAGATGGCGTTTATTATAACTACTAATTTGATTGAGTCAAAATGGTCGAGGTCAAGATGAATAAGCATATAAAAATATTCGTTTCGGATCGGTTTCTCAAATTATCTTGACTCGGATTCAGCCGCGGATCTTCCTGCCAGCCACCCGGTCGAAAAAGCTGCCTGTAAATTGTATCCGCCGGTATCGGCATCAATATCCAATACTTCGCCGGCAAAGTAAAGTCCTTTTATCAGTCGCGATTCCATGGTTCTGGGATCGACCTCTTTCAAATCAATGCCGCCAGCCGTGATAATTGCCTCTTCAAAATTGCGATGTCCAGTGACCTGAAGCTGAAAATCTTTCAGCCAGAGGCGCAGGCGTTTCCGCTCCTCAGCCGCGATCTGATGGGCTGGTTTTGCTGGATCGATTTTGACATGATCGATGCAAATCGGGATTAGCTTCTGAGGCAACAACGCCTTCAACAAATTGTCGAATTGCTTTTTGCCGTGCTGTTCCAGATCCCTTAACAATCGTTGATCCAGCTTGTTTTCATCCAGGGCGGGTTTAAGATCGATAGAAATAAAAATTTTCTGTCCGGCGCGGAGGGCATCGACGCAATGCTTGCTGATGGAGAGAACGATCGGTCCTGAGACGCCGAAATGGGTGAAGATCATTTCACCGAACGCTTCAGCTTCTTTTTTTCCATCGAGAATAATTTTAATTGAAACATTTCGCAGGCTTAATCCCTGCAATCGACTGGCGACCGGTCCAGCCGTCTGCAATGGCACCAGGGCTGGACGAATTGGAACTATCGTATGGCCGACCAATCGGGCTAATTCATAGCCATCCCCAGTCGAGCCAGTTGCTGGATATGAAGCTCCACCAGTTGCAATAATAAACCGATCGGCTGGAATAAATTCTGATTTCGCTGATCTCGGCTGAGCTGAGACGCCAACTACCTTGCCCTGTTCAATTCGCACGTTTCTAACAGCACAATCAGTCCGAATCCTCGCGCGCCTCATTACCCAATTACCTAATGCCCCAGTTACCTCACCGGCCTGCTCGCTGGCCGGAAAAACTCTGCCGCCTCGCTCAGTGACGGTTTCCACGCCCAATCCTTTGAAAAAAGCGATCAGGTCTTCACTAAAAAAACGGGAGAATGCTTGCCGGAGAAATTTGCCATTCGGTCCGAAATGCTCGATAAATTCTGGCAATGGCGCGATGTTCGTCAGGTTGCAGCGGCCTTTGCCGGTAATGCGCAGTTTCAAGCCGGTTTTTGGCATTTTTTCGAGAACAAGAACTTCTGAACCCATTAGAGCCGCCTGTCCGGCTGCCATGAGTCCAGCGGCGCCAGCACCGACGACGATTACCTTTTTACTCTTCATCTCATCCAATTTTAAAACCACGCATGGAAATTGAACCGAAAGTCACCTTTTCAGTAAAGAAAGTGACTGACTCCGCATCGTCCTTTAATGCCAGAATGTAAAGCATTGGCAAAAAATGTTCATTAGAGGGAATTGCCAGTTGTGCTGTGCTGCCGAATTGGTTATAATTGATAATCGATTCATGGTCGCCAGTTTCGATTAAATTCTTCAATGTCAGATCAAACTGCTCTGCCCAGTTATATGCCTGATCTTTCCAGGTCATGACTCCCAAATTGTGAACCATGTTTCCGCTGCCGATTATCAAAATTCCGATGTCGCGCAGCGATCGTAACGCCTGTCCCAATTCGTAGTGAAAACGAGGCAATTTTATTTGATCCAGACTTAACTGTACGACGGGAATATCTGCCTGCGGAAACATCCGAATTAAAACTGACCAGGCGCCGTGATCCAATCCCCATTCAGAATCGAGCTTAACATCTGCTTTCTGAATTGTCGCCTGAATAAGCCTGGCCAATTCAGGCGAGCCCGGTGCTGGATATTGCTGTCCATTGAGTCGAGAAGGAAATCCAAAAAAATCGTGAATGGTTTTTGGCATTGCCATAGCAGTAACATATGTTCCATTCGTCTCCCAATGGGCGGAAATACAGAGAATGGCCTTCGGTTTTGGAAGCCTCTTCCCTATCTCGATCCAGGCGCGGCTGAATTCATTATCTTCGATGGCATTCATGGGATTGCCATGCCCAACGAACAGCGCCGGCATTTTCGATTGAAAATTTTCAGGTTCACTTTTTATGTCCGATTTCATATGAGATTTTCTTTGGTTTTTAAATAATATTTTGAATTTGAATTAAGCAATCGTTGATAATTTTAACACCTTTTAAAGATATGGAGTGAATCCGCCGTGGCGGATTCATTGCATCGGCATAGTTGATGCACTCCAAAATAAACATTTCGGTTTCATTTTGATACCTTCAGTAGTCGCGCAAACAGCCTTTTCCCCTGCATAAAAATTTTCTTCCGAATTTCATCTTCCCCATCGATCACTTTATCTTTCATCAAAAATCGTCCATTTTGAATTACTGAATGGATGGGGTATTCCAGAACACCATAAACGAAATGTCCCCAAAAATTCTTTTTTGAAATTGGCGTGGGTGGAATGTAATCCCAGATGATCAAATCCGCGCGATCCCCAGTCGCCAGATTGGGAAAATCAGGAAAGTACTGTCTGACAAATTTTATCTGATCAAAATAAATTTTTTGAATCCACTGGAACGCTTTATCCATATGATTTCCCTGATGGCGATAAAGCAAAAACAGTTGTTTGATCGAGCGAGCGATGTTGGCGTGCATGCCATCGGTTCCGATCAAAATAGGGATCTTGTTTGGCGCTGAATCGAAATCCGGCAATCCAACAGCATTGTTTAAATTTGAATCGGGATTGTAAGCAATCGCGCTGCCTGAACTGGAAATCACCTCGTAATCTGCCGCAGTCAGATGAATGCCGTGAGAGATAATGCTTTTGGAATTGAGCAAGTGGAATTTCTCAAGCCGATGAACTGGCAAATCCTGATATTTTTCCAGGCTTCTGTCCCGGTCAATCCTGTCCTCGCACAGATGAATGTGAATGCCGCAATCATATTTCTTCAGCAGGTCGCTAGCTTTTTGAAGCGTCGTATCATTCAGCGTAAACGAAGCATGCAAACCCAACATGCTGTGGAATTCACCCTT
>JAEAME010001914.1_pt1 | contig 13159 bp, 13 predicted proteins | sample 8958731 | NCBI WGS metagenome assembly JAEAME01 (sample SAMN16933194, study PRJNA681113) | bioreactor sludge metagenome | isolation source: anerobic bioreactor sludge (Control) | place: India:Bengaluru | collected 2018-10-24 | reverse complement strand
AAGAGTTTTATGCTTACTTCCGTTGACGAGTTTTTACTGCCGTTCTTTAATAATCGACGCTCACCATGGATCGTCGAAAATATACTGATGATGGACCCGATGATCGAAGACTTGACGGAACTCGCATTCACTTTCGCCCGGAACGATTATACTGCCAATGTGACTCGGTGGGGGTATGATTGGCTCGAAGGAATGACGGACGACCTGAAGGATGAAAATGGCGACAAAATTCAAATTTTCTCTTACTTCCTCACCTCAGAAGAGTTTCTTTCCGTATATGAGTTCGCCGTTCATTCGGTCACAGACGGCGACTGGGCTTGCGTGCCCGGCCCGATGGCATATTCGTCAGGCGGAACCTGGCTTGCTGTCATGAAGGATGCACCATGGCCCGAACTTGCCCAAGCTTTTATTCAATTCTGTACACTCGACGAGGAATTCCTGACTAACTGGGCGACCGGTGTTTTTACTCAAAGTTACATGGGTGAATTCTGGAACAGATTTGATCCTTACGGTGAACGTGTAAGCCCCGCCTCGTTTTATAAGCCGGCCGGAGAATTTGTCAGCAGTCAAAAAGTGGCAGAGAGCATCATCCCGTTTTTCGAAGATTCGGAAATGACGAGCTTCCTCGGCGGACAGAATTTTTACGAGGTCTTTGCGACTGCCGCGATGAATTGTCCTTCGGGCGCAATCCGGGACGACAATGAGCGGATTCAGGAATTATTTACGGAGGTACTCCACCTTTACGTATACGGAGAAATAAGTAAAGAAGATATGCTTCAGTCGTTCAGAACGGCTGTAAAGGCGGAATTTCCGAAAATAGAGGTGGAGTAGAAAAAGCCGATACCGGGAAAGCATCAAAAATCACCCGACGAAAGCATGAAACACATAATGTAAGGCAGGAAAATAGCGTATCATGAAACCATAAAGAAAAGGTTTCTTCCGGTCATACATTCTGGTTCTTAGGAGGTCATTTCTATGCTGGGTGCGATCATCGGGGATATCGTCGGGTCACGTTTCGAGTTTCATAACCATAAGGACAAGAAGTTCGAGCTTTTCGCGAAGGACTGCCGCCCGACGGACGACAGCATTATGACTCTGGCCGTCGCGAAGGCGATCATTGAGACATATCGGGAAGTTGAGCCGGACCTGGACGGGCTCGGCGACGATTTTTTCGCGGAACTTCGGGAGTCAGTGGTACGGAACATGCGGGAGCTCGGGCGGAAATACCCGGACTGCGGTTTCGGCGGCATGTTCAAAAAGTGGGTCTTTTCGGATGATCCGAAACCTTATTACAGTTTCGGAAACGGATCGGCGATGCGCGTAAGTCCGGCCGGTTTTCTGGCGGGCAGTCGGGTGGAGGCAATTGACCTTTCCGAAGCGGTAACCGATGTGACGCACGATCACCCGGAGGGCATCAAGGGCGCAGAGGCGGTGGCGGTCGCGATCTTTATGGCACGGCGCGGGTATCTGAAACATGAGATCCGCGCGCAGATGCTTGATTATTATCCTTCGCTCGTTTTTACCTGTGACGGGATCCGGGATACCTATTCATTCAACGAGACCTGTCAGGGATCCGTTCCGCAGGCGATCACGGCTTTTCTGGAGGCGGATTCGTTTGAGGACACGATCCGGACGGCGATCTCTCTGGGGGGCGACAGCGATACGCTGGCAGCCATTGCCGGATCGATCGCAGAGGCATATTTCGGGATTCCGGACGCGATCAAGGCGAAGGCAATTTCGCTTCTGGATGAGGAATTGCGCGCGATTCTTTTCGATTGGATTGCTTTTGCCGGCGACTTCAGCGCGGATCATCGCTTCGGTGTACTGACCAAATTCATTCCGAAGTTTTACGAATCGACGGAGTATGACCGGTTCGTGCGGGAGAACGGGGAGGGCATGCCCTGGAGGGACAGGAACAACGAGCGCCGTCTGGCGATGAGTCTTTCAGACCTCACCGGCATATTCGTCAGAGAATTTCTTGGATTTTCGAGCGACCGTCCCGAATATGCGCTTCAGGACTTTACCGCGATCCTCGGCGAAAACGATATCATGTGGGAAGACGCGTCGATGGCCAACGCCGATGTTGGTTCGCTGGATGAGTCATGCGTCCTGGCTCTCATAATGGCCGTGATCCGGATGGAAGAGGACGAGCCCGGCGCGATCGCGCGCTATATCGGGGACGAATTGCTTCAAAGTTGGCTCGACCGCCTGTTGATTCTCGATACCCGGCGAGGCCGGCCCGAGTCGAAGGAGCTGCTTCTTTCTTTCAGTCGCTTCACGTCGATGCCCGAAAAGCACTGGCTGTCATTTTTCGACGGTGTCGCGCAACGGGAAACGAAGCGCTTCATCGATGACCCGCTGATCCGGGATTTCTCGCCCGACGAGGCCCGTGCGCTCATACGGGCGATCGGCGGCATCCGCTTAGAATACTGGGATGACGAATATGAGAACCGGATGGTTCTTGACGGGGAGACCTGGACATTAAGTATCCGGTTCGGTGATCGTCCGCCTATTATTTGGAAAGGGACCAACGCCTATCCTCCGCGTTTTCCGGAGCTTCTCAAGATCTTCGGAATCAAGGACTGAGGGTAGATTCAGAGAAATGTTTCTACTGAACTTTCCGGTTCCGCCGCAGAACGCGGACGCCATAATATATCCGAAAAAGGCTATATACTAAACAAATAGCCGAAATAGGCAATATATCTTGCATATATATTCAAAAGGCTATATAATGGTCGTGTAAAGCGGAGGTGAGTTTTATGTATTTCCACTTTGGCGACCGCCCGTACATCGCGATCATCGGCGATATCATGGCATCCAGAATCATCGGTCGGCGCAATGAGGTCCAGCAGAAATTGAAGTTGATTTTGGAGACGGTCAACGCGGAATACGCGGAGGATATCGCTTCGAATTTCACGATCACGCTCGGGGATGAGTTTCAGGGCCTGCTCGTAAACGGAGCGCGCGTCATGGATATCGTTACGGATATAAGGCGCATGATGGATCCGGTCGGCATTCGATTCGGGATCGGAATTGGCGCGATCACGACCGATATCGAGCGCGAACGGGCGATCGGCGCGGATGGCCCCGGTTACTATATGGCTCGAAAAGCGATCGACTTTCTCAAAAGCAACGAGAAGAAGAGACAGGCCGCCGCCGCGGATATCCGGCTGGAAGTACAAGGCGAGCATTCCGGGACGATTTCCATGATCAACACGGTCTTTTCGCTTATGACCGCCATCAAGGAGTCCTGGAGCGATCGACAGCGCGAGATCATTTTCGATATGCTGAAGAACCGCGATAATCAAACAGATGCCGCGAATCGCCTCGGCGTCCGTCAGCCGACGATTCACAAAAGTCTTTCGAGAGGTTACTATTACACATATAAGAGCGCGCTGGATACCGTTAATGAGGTGTTGGGCGAGATAAGGAGAGATGATGCTTAAGGAATATTTGGTCCTGTTTCTCTTGGGGCACGTACTCGGGGATTTCTATTTTCAGACGAGATCCATGGCCGGGAAGAAAGAGAAGAGCCTCAAATGGGTCCTGATTCACGGCCTGGTTTACGCGTTGACAATGACGCTGGTATGCCTTCCGGTAATCAATAAAGAACTTGCGATCGTTATTGTCGCGGCGTCGGTTTTTCACTTGCTCGTCGACATCCTGAAGTTTCGATCGCTCGCTTCACTCGAGAAAAAAGGCAAGCGGAATCCCGGGATCGAGCGCAGATCCTTCTTCGTCGACCAGGCGTTGCATCTTTTCGGATTGCTCCTATTTTCCTTCATGATGGTGACGCGCGGCCCCGTTGAAACCGCATGGCCGATCCTTCACGAACTGACGCATTATACCGGGTTCGACGAATCCTTCCTTCGCTCGATTCTCCTCGCGATCCTCTTGATCCACAAGCCGTGCAACATTTTGATCCAGAAACTTCTGATGCCCTATAAGCCGGATCTCGACGACGCGAAAAGCAATAATAATGCCGGCCGCTTTATCGGCACGGTCGAGCGGATCATCATGCTGATATTCCTTTCCATCGGGCAATACGCCGCTATCGGTCTGGTCCTTACCGCCAAATCGATCGCCCGGTATGACCGGATCTCCAAGGAGAAGGATTTTGCGGAGTACTATCTTCTGGGAACGCTGATGAGCACTTTGTTGGTCCTTGTCAGTTGGATGGTCCTCTAATTTAAACGATCGGTTGACTATATCATCGACTGACAATATAAATAATAGATGTGTCATGACAAATGCGAATGGCATAAAGAATATGTATGTCGTTTTAGGGGAGAATCACAATGGATGACTTTATCACGATCAAGTGCCCGGGTTGCGGCAACGATATGCAGTTGGACAGTAAGACCAAAAGCGGTACATGCACGAACTGCTCGAGTAAGGTAAATTACCGGGATGCCAGGAGTATGCCTTCTCATATCGTCGCCGAAGAGGAAGAAAAAGAGCAGTTCGCGAATTCCGCCACGGTCACCCCGAATGATCCTGCGCGTGAACTACCTGATTCCGATGCGATCGAGCCTAAAAAAATCTCTGCTACCGCAAAACAGAAAGCCGGCACCATCGCTTCGATCGTTATGTATTCCATCGTCTTACTGATCATCATAATAGTGGTGATAAGTTTTCCGGGAGTGGCTGATTTTTTACTTGTGGTTGCAATTATGTTTGTCATTCAAATCGTGATGAACGTGATCAAGTTGATACGTGTTTCAAAAGGGTCCTGATATATTTTCCTATCCGACAATCAACTATGTTACCATTTAATTGATTACATGAAACCTGTCGTTCCTTTTACGAGAGAGGAGTCTGACGATATGACGGATTCAATGAGAAAAGATATTGAGGGACGCGTTTGGGCCATGCTCGACAAGGCTTGCATCGCGGTGACCGAACAGGAAAAAGAAAATCTTGAGATCGCCGAATATGCGCTGGGGCAATGGGAGTCCATCGGGCTTCAGATCCTCGTTTACGTCAACACCGAGCGTTGCTGCGCCAAAGAGATGGTGCTTTTCGCGCATCAGACCTGCCCGGAGCACCGCCATCCGCCGATGCCGGGGAGCCCCGGAAAAGAAGAGACTTTCCGGTGTCGCTACGGCGAAGTGTATCTGTACGTCGAGGGTGAGGCGACCGGGCATCCGAAGGCCATCGCACCAAAGGGCAGGGAAGAGTATTTTACTGTTTGGCATGAGATCGTTCTCAAGCCCGGCGATCAATACACGTTAATGCCGAACACTCTGCACTGGTTTCAGGCAGGTCCGGACGGAGCGATCATCTCGGAGTTTTCGACGCAGAGTCATGATGAGACGGATTATTTTACCGATCCGGACATCATCCGGATACCTGTGGGGGATACTCAAAACCATAAAAACATTTTATAATGGTTTAATCGGGCTGATAAAATCCTGTCGGCGGTTGGTTTCAAGGGGGATTATATGCGATACGAAATATTGGAACAGCGGCATATCGATGAATGTGCCACGGGTTTTGTCGCGGCATATGAGAATGAACCATGGACATTTGAGCGGGCACGCGAGTACCTTGAGGATCTGTTCAAAACGCCCCGTTCGATCGGCTTCTGCGCTTACGAAAATGATCTTTTTGTCGGCGCCGTATTCTGCCGGGAGATCGTCGGCAGTCAATTCAACCGTCTTTCGATCGAGGAGTTTTTCGTCATTCCGAGTATGCAGCGCAAAGGTTACGGGAACGCTTTGATAGATGTCGTCAGAAGGCACGTATGCAATAATGATCTCGGGGCGATCACATTGATGACCGAACGGGACAATCCGGCGATCACTTTTTACGAAAAGGGCGGCTTTTCAAATGTGGAGGGTATGGCGTTTCTTGCCGACAAAACGATGTAATTTGTCTACCCGGAAATTGCCGGAATAAAGCGTGAAAATCAGCAGAAGACCCTGTGAAGTGTCTCGGAGGCTATTTTTGAGAGCCTTTCGATGATATCTTCGTTTGTCCGGCTCCGGTCGGACATTTTGTATCTCGGATAGAACCGGGTGATGTGATAGGGGATATCCGGATCGATTCCGGCGAGCCATGAGGACATCGCGCGCATTTCGTCCTCCGAATCGTTCTCGCCCGGGATAATCAGCGTCGTGACCTCGACGTGGGAAAGCCGGCAGGCGATTCCGATATTTCGTTTGACCGTTTCCAAATCGCCGCCGATGCGCGCGTAGAAGCTCTGCGAAAAGGACTTCAGATCGATATTCAGGGCGGTGATTAACGGCAAAAGCTCAAGGAGCGGGGCCTCATTGATGAACCCGTTCGTCACCAGTACCGTTTCCAACCCGTTTTCGCGGGCGAGCCGGGCGGTGTCGGTGACGTATTCGTAACCGATCAACGGCTCGTTATATGTGAACGCGATTCCGATATTGCCGTCGGGGCGGGTCCGGATGGCCGTCCCGACAAGAGATTCGGGTGAGTAGTAACTGGTGTAGGACGATTCCCGGTCCGCCATGGATATTTCATAGTTCTGGCAGAAAGGACAACGCAAATTACAGCCGAAACTGCCGACGGAGAGGATCCGGCTGCCCGGATAAAAACAGTTGAGCGGCTTCTTTTCGATCGGATCGAGCGCGATGGAGGTGATTTTTCCGTAGTTGATACAGCGGATCTCCCCGTCGATGTTTTGACGGGCGCGGCACAAACCGGTCTGCCCCGGTGAAAGCGAGCAGCTATGGGGGCATATCGGACAGATTGCGTTCATTTGTGGCGGATGACCTCGAAACGTTCGATCGAATAGTCGGCGTCCGACGGGATGCCGGCCTTTGAAAGAGCGATGGATAATTGAAATTCAACCGTGTCCACTCCGTCCAGATTCGGTAGGAGAAGTCCGCGCCGGCCGCGGCTCGATACGATCACGCCGTAACGTACCGGATCAAGAACGGATCTGTCAATGACCGGTTCCGCGGGACCCAGAACATCGACGCTGTACTCGAGTTCGGGAAGTTCGTATGCCTCCACCGGGTCGAAACGCGGATCGTCGGTACCGGACTCGACGGCGTTTCGGATAATTTCCCGCGCGACGGAGTCGGTCGCGGCGGAGATGGTTCCGATACATCCGCGAAGTTGACCGTTCTTCTTGAGCGAAACGAAAACACCCGCACGGGTCTTGTACATCTCGTTCGGAAGACCGTCCGGAACCGGGATGATTCGGCCGGTCCGGACATATTCTTCAAGCGTTTTTCTCGCGAGGGCGACATACGGGTCGGATACTGCTTCGTCAGAAACCGGTTCTGTCTTTAATATATCGGCGTCGTTTTGATGAGCCGGGTCCGGTGGGTTATCGGCCTCGTAATCCGCCAGGTGGAAACTGCAAATCGCGTAGCCGACGCCGAACGGTCCTTCGTAGGACAGGAAATCGGAAGTGTAATCCTGCCCGGAAAGGGCGCCGGTCATGATGATCAGAGACCGAAGCCCGCATTCTCCGGCCGCTTCGGAAAGCTCCGGATCAATCGTCCGGATCTCTTCGAGACGCCCGTCTTTTAAAAGTTCCGTGATTTTTCGATCGAAAACCGGGCCTTCTTCCGCAAATCCGTACGGACCGTCCGCGGTCAACCGGTGCGAAAGGTCGCCGCTGGCGATCAGGACCACCTTGCCGGCCGAGGCCGATGCGGCCTTGGCGATACATTTCCCGAGCGTATAGTGGTTATCCGCGGAAAGGCCGGATAGAGAGATCAGGATCAACTTATAGTCGCGATAATATTTCTCAATAAAATAAAGCGGGACCAGCGCGCCGTGGTCGACAAAAATATCGTCTTCTTCATAAAGGAGAACCGGGACCGTCTTGCGCAGTGCTTCGGTATAAATCCGTGCGGATAGTTCGATGTCGATGTTCTTGCGGACCGATACTCCGGACGCGCGAAACCGCCGCATATCGCCGTAGAGAGTATTGTCGGCGGAAATTACGAAGCGATCGTTCATATACGGTGCGTGGGGGGAGATGACAATGATCGTCTCGGGGGCGATGTCGGCGACTTCACGGCCGACACGTTCCATGGACATAAATGTGTCCTTGATGTTCTGTTCCTCACCGCGTCCGATATCCGGGATCAGAAGCGGGGGATGGGGAACGGCATAGACGGCAGACAGCGGCATGATTACCACCTCTTTCTATCGCAAAGCACAACGGTTCCGTGTTCATTATACCATGATAATCTGGTAGACTGGAAACGACAAAAGCGGACGGAGGCTCGAGAATTGCATCACTTAAAGGAAGGATTCTCCGCGAAACATCGCGCGGACCGGTTCCTGACCCGGCATTTTTCGGGCGGTACAATGGATTACCGTCAGATTATCGCATTGATCATCCCGCTTCTGATTGACCAGACCTTCATTGTCTGTACAAATCTTTTCAACACGTCGATGATCAGTTCGACGGGACTTGAGGCCGTCAGCGCGGTCAATATGGTCGATTCCGTCAACGCGTTTCTTCTGAATATCTTCATCGCGGTCGCGACCGGCGGAACGGTGATCGTTGCCCAGTATAAAGGGCGGGGTAAAGACAGTGATGTGCCCCGAGCCGTTTCGGGCTCCGTGACCGCCGTCCTGCTGATCGCTTTTTCGATCGCAGTTGCCGTCATCGTGTCGGCGCCCGCCATCCTGCGCTGGCTGTTCGGCACGGCGGAGCGCGAAGTACTCGATAACGCACGGATCTACCTGATCGGAAGCGCGTCGTCCTATGTTTTTTTCGGAATGATGGAGGCGGTCTGCGCGTCGCTTCGCGGGGTGGGCGAGACACGTTCCTCGCTGGTTCTTACCATGACGATGAACGGCATTTATGTCGTTCTGAACGTCATTCTCATCAATGTTTTTTCGCTGGGCATCGTCGGGATGGTCATCTCGCTGATCTGTGCCCGGCTTGTTGCCGCCGTACTGTCGGTTTTCTTCCTCGTCCGCAAAAAAAATACGTATCGACTCAAGTTATCCGGAATTTTCCGGCTGGACCTGCCGATGCTCAAACGCGCGCTGGCGCTCGGATTCCCGTTTGCCGCGGAGCAGATGTTTTTCAACGGAGGAAAACTGCTTACGCAAACATTTATCGTGAGTATGGGCACTCTGGCGATCGCTACCAATGCCATTACCGGCTCGGTCACTTCGCTCTTTATGATCCCTGCGAATACGCTGACGCTTGCGATCATCACGGTGGTCGGGCAATGCATCGGCAATCGCGACGTCGATCAGGCGAGAAAAGCGATCCGATCTTTCTCCATCCTTACTTCTATAGCCATCCTGTTGATGGCCGCGCTGATCCTGCCGTTCATGCGCGATATCGTCTCTATTTTCAAGCCGGATGAGGAAATCGTCGGAGATATTCTTCGGATTACACTCATCAATACGACGGCGCAGTTCCTGCTCTGGGCGGTCAGTTTTCTTCTGCCGGCCGCCCTGAGGGCCGCCGGTGACGCACGTTATACTTCCGTCATGTCCATGCTCTCCATGTGGCTTTTTCGCGTCGTACTCGGTTATATCCTGGGGGTTACCGCGGGACTCGGCGTTCCGGGAGTGTGGTTTGCGATGGAGGCCGAATGGGGCGTGCGGGGTTTGATCTTTTTCCTTCGACTTCGCGGAAACAAATGGTACAGGCATAAGGTCATTGATTGATATGCCGATGCCGCACTCATAAGGCGACGATCGAAAAAAACCGTTCGTGGAAGCCGCCGGATGTTTGACTTTGGCTTTCCTCAAAAGATACAATGAAGAAAAGAAGCGGAGATCGAGATGCTGAAGAGACTTTTTGACCTCAAAAGGACCGGGCGTGAACTCAAACTCAAGGATACGCTGAAGCGCGGCTATGCCTTGGAGACGCATATGCATACATCGGAGGCCAGCAAATGTGCCCGCGCGTCCGGCCGTCAAATGGCGCAGTTTTACAAGAAACTCGGCTATTCCGGCATCATCGTGACGGATCATTTTTTCAACGGCAACACGGCGATACCTCCGCATTTTCCCTGGCAGGAGCGGGTCCGGCTGTTTTGCAGAGGGTATGAGAATGCATTCGATGAAGGGCAGAGAATCGGATTGGATGTATTTCTGGGGTGGGAATACGGGTATTACGGAACGGAGTTCTTAACGTACGGACTGGATAAAACCTGGCTTTTAAATCATCCGGATGTTTTGGAGTGGGGCGTGGAAGATTATTTGGCGAGGGTCCGGGCGGACGGAGCGTTTGTGGTGCATGCGCATCCTTTCCGGGAAGCCTCTTACATCGAAACGCTTCGGCTGTTTCCCCGAAGTGTGGACGCCGTTGAGGTCATCAACAGCAGAAACGAATCGAAGGAGCAGGACGTAAAGGCGTACCGGTACGCGTCCAAACACCGCCTTCTGATGACATCCGGCTCTGACTCGCATGACAGTGCGGTTTTGCCCGGAGGCGGGCTGATCCTAAACCGAAGGCCTCAATCCGACAGCGATATGATCGGCATGCTGCGTACAGTAACGGTTTCTCAACTGATCGGTTCGGAGCGGATCGGGACAAAGAAATGAGGCAAATCCGATGATACTGGCAAACGCTCTGATATGCGACGAAAACTTCCGTCTCACCGAATCGGATCTGCGCGTGGACGGAGAACGGATCGTCGGGCCCTGCTCCGGAGATAGAACAAAAGAGGAATGCGTCGATTTGCGCGGTTGCACGATCCTTCCGGGCTTCATCGATATCCACATCCACGGCGCAGCCGGAGCGGACGTGTGTGACGGCACGCCCGAATCGATCCGGACCATATCGGGACATTTGGCGACACAGGGCGTAACGCGCTTCTGTCCGACGACGATGACGACCTCCTGCCTCGAGCTTGAGCACATCATTCGCAACATTTCCGACAGCATGGAAAAGGGTGTGCCCGGAGCGGAGATTCACGGAATTCATCTGGAAGGTCCTTTTTTATCTGCGGATAAATGCGGGGTTCAGAACGAAAAATACATCATGGATCCGGATATCAAGTATTTCAAGCGACTGAACGAGTCTTTCCCGAATGTAATCCGGATCGTCGATATTGCGCCCGAAAAGCCTTCCGCAATGGATTTTATCGAAGATGCTTCAAAGATATGCACCGTCTCCGCCTCTCATTCAAGCGCCGATTACGCGACCGTTACGAAAGCGATCCGGCACGGGCTTTCACACGCCTCGCATCTTTTCAATGCGATGACCCCGATCAATCACAGAAGCCCGGGTGCCGTGATGGCGGTTTTCGATGATGACAGCGTAACGGCGGAGCTGATCTGTGACGGGATTCATCTTCATCCTTCGATCATTCGCATGGCGTTCAGGCTTCTCGGCCGCGACCGGACGATCATCGTCAGCGACTCGATGAGAGCGTCGGGCATGCCCGACGGGGAATACGCGCTGGGCGGCAAAAAGGTCCTCGTTTATGACAAGAGAACGTCTTACGCCAACGGACGCCTGGCCGGCTCCGTGACATCCGTCATCGAGGAGATCAGAAATCTTTTGCGGTACGGGATACCCTACGACCGCGTCATCCGCTCCGCGACCGTCAACCCGGCAAGGAGGCTTCAGATTGATCACCTGACCGGAAGCATCGGGCGAGGTAAACTTGCGGATCTCGTCGCGGTGGATGCCGAAATGAACGTGGTCATGACCATGGTCCGGGGACGGATCGTTCATCGTGTTGCCGTATGAAGGAGGCCGAATGATCCGGGCATGTGAAGCGCTTTCAAAAACCAGTTTGTTCGCCGGTCTCGAACGGGCGACGTTTCAGGAATATTGCTTCCTGACGCGGCTCAAAACCTTTGCAAAAGGAGAGATTGTCGCCGCGGAAGGCGACCTGTGTTCCAGTATCGGCATCATCGAAAAGGGCCGCATCGCCACACAGAAATATACATCCGGCGGCGATTTCGCGACGATTTCACTGCTGAAGCCCGGGGATTTCTTCGGGGAGGATTTGATTTTCGGGAGCTCGAACGTATATACATTTACGCTGGAGGCCATGTCGCTGGCCGAAGTGCTTTTCATCAATAAAGAGACGCTCAGCGCGCTCATCGAGAAAAGCCCGGTCGTGAAAAATAACTTCTTCCGCATCCTTTCGGACCGCGTCCGTGAGCAAAATAAGCGCATCGCTCTTCTTTCCCAGAAGAGCATTCGTCAGAAGATCGCTTATTATTTGCTTGAACTTCGTGCCGAAAAGTCCGGTGCCTCAGCGGACGGCGATACGGTTCGTCTGCCCGTCTCCAAAGAGGTCATCGCCAAACTGCTCGCCATGCCGAGACCTTCCTTTTCGAGAGAGTTGATCCTGATGAAAAGGGACGGAATGATCGATTATGACGGCAGAAGCATCACCCTTACGGATATCGGAAGGCTTGAGGCTGAGGTCGTGGAAGGCCTTCAGCAAGAAAGTTGATCCGGACGAATTCATATCTATAAATCAATTGAATTTATGAATTTCTTTCGGGTTCGGATGTTTGATTCTTGCCTTTGTTGGCATATAATAGCAGTATGTTTTCGAAGATACGGGAACAAATGAACTGAATGAGGTTCTCATGGATTTATTGAAAAACAGGATCATTTCCGAGGGCAGAATCATCGGGACTGACATTCTCAAGGTCGACAGTTTCCTGAATCATCAAATCGATCCGCAGATCATGAAGGAGATCGGCAAAGCCTTTGCCGGGGCGTTCTCCGCGGAGGGTGTCACCAAAATCCTGACGATCGAGAGTTCCGGTATCGCACCGGCCTTAAGTACGGCACTATACCTCGGGGTGCCGGTGATTTTCGCGCGGAAAACGACCTCCCGCAATTTGGACACCGATACGTATGTTTCTTCCGTTCATTCGTTTACAAAGGGCACGGATTATGTTATTCGGGTCAGTAAGCGCTATTTGGACAAAGATGACGTCGTTCTCCTGATTGATGATTTCCTGGCCAAAGGCTGTGCTTTGCAGGGCTTGATCGATATCGTCGGTCAGTCGGGCGCAAAGATCGCGGGCGCCGGGATTGTGATCGAGAAGGGATTTCAAGAAGGCGGAGCACTGATCCGCGATATGGGCATTCGGGTTCATTCCCTGGCCATAATTAATGAAATGTCGGAGAAGGAGAATCAAATCACCTTTAAAGACGGGGACAACTCGCAAGAGTAGAGGAGGATGGTCTATGAAAAAACTACTTTCCGTTTTTCTGGCT
>JAEAME010001896.1_pt1 | contig 13159 bp, 15 predicted proteins | sample 8958731 | NCBI WGS metagenome assembly JAEAME01 (sample SAMN16933194, study PRJNA681113) | bioreactor sludge metagenome | isolation source: anerobic bioreactor sludge (Control) | place: India:Bengaluru | collected 2018-10-24 | reverse complement strand
TCTCTGGTAAGAGGTTCTTATGTCTGTTGCTATTGTAAAAGACTCCATATATCTTCAACATATTACCGATAATTATCACCCTGAAAATCCGAAGAGGCTGGAATACGTCTATGCCATGCTCGAAACCTTGGATCAAAAAGGGCTTACATACATATCTCCCCGCGTGGCTACACATGACGACATCGCTCTTAACCATGATCCTTCTTACATAAATTCCATCGAGCAAACCAGCGGTAAGGGCCCCCTGCATCTTGATGGTGACACCGTTGCATCTCCGAAAACATACGAAGCTGCGCTTATGGCTACTGGTGGGGTTCTGGAGCTTGCGGATGCAGTTCAGTCTTCCCGGGTCCAAAATGGATTTGCCCTTGTGAGACCCCCGGGGCATCACGCTGAACGATCAAAGGCGATGGGTTTTTGCATTTTCAATAACATTGCAATAACGGCACGATATCTTGAACAAAAATACAATCTGAAAAATATTCTCATTGTTGATTTTGATCTCCATCACGGTAACGGCACACAACACAGTTTTTACAATGATAAAAGTGTTCTCTATTTTTCAACACATCAATATCCTTATTATCCGGGTACGGGCTGGTATGAAGAGATAGGAGAGGGGGCGGGAAGAGGTTATACGATAAACATCCCTATGTCATATGGCATGGGTGATGAAGATTATCTTTATGTATTTAAAGATGTTCTCGTTCCCGTCACAGAAGCTTATTTACCTGATTTTATTCTTGTTTCAGCTGGTTTCGATGCCTATTACAATGATCCCCTGGGGGGAATGGAGGTTTCAGAGGCCGGTTTTGCAGCTATGTCAAGGATGCTTGTTGATCTTGCTGAAAAACATTGTGGAGGTAAAATTCTATTTGTTCTTGAAGGCGGTTATGACCTTAAGGGTCTTGCGAGTTCTGTACAGGCAGTTATCATGGAGCTTAAAGGCCAGACAATCTATCCGCGCGAAAAAAAGGGGGAGCCATCAGAATCCGTTGTTCAAATGACCTCTATCGTAAAACGCTTGTTGGCGCCCTATTGGGGACATTTTTAATTACGCTTGCGGCTCTTCTTTCCACACCATTTCTTTTAATTCTTTTCCAACTTTAAAATAGGGGAGTCTCTTGGGCTCAACATTCACTGTTTCACCGCTTTTCGGATTTCTCCCTCTATACGCCTTATATTCTCTCAGGGTGAAACTTCCAAATCCCCGTATTTCAACCCGTTCGTTGTTTGTTATCGCTTTCTTTATGCTGTCTATGATTGTATCCACCGCTATTTTCGCGATTTTCTGATTAACATTTATATCAGATGCGAGTTTGTTGATGATGTCCATCTTATTCATACATAATCCTCCCTATTAGTTTTCTAAAATATATTTATGTGCGTTTTTAAATATCTTCAAGCCATCTCCCTCAACGTCGAGTCTCTCCCTTGTCCACCTTGGGTGTTGCGTGTAATGAACAAATGCCTCAGGATGGGGCATAAGACCAAATATTCTTCCTGTATGATCACAGAAAGCTGCGATGGAATTGTCTGAACCATTCGGATTGTATGGATATAAATCAGTGACAATACCAGCTTCATCAGCATATTGCATTGCTATGTGACCTTTCTTAATCATTATATCCTTGTTCTCAGGCGTGTCAATCACACACTTACCTTCACCGTGTCTTACTGGAAGATAAATTTTATCCATATCTTTCGTAAATATGCAATGAGAAAGTTTATTTATCTTCAAGTCGACCCACCTGTCCTCGAACTTACCTGAGTCGTTAGAGGTTAGCGTCGCGGTCTGCTTCCCGTACTGCCCTTCAATTCCTGGTAAAAGACCGGTTTTAACCAGCAGTTGAAACCCGTTGCATATTCCAATTATTATTTTATTATTATAAACAAATTTCACCAGCTCGTCGAGAAATCTTTCCCGGGATCCCCGCATGATCTGATACTTCCATTTTACTGCCTGTGCTTTTGCTGATCCCAGATCATCGCCATCAAGGAAACCACCCGGAAAGTTAATGAATTCATACCTGTGTATGCTTTTCGGATTTTCCATCATTTCATCGATATGCATTAAATTCGCGTTAAATCCCGCAAGCCTGTTTGCGTAAGCGGTTTCATGCTCGCAATTAATTCCGTTCCCGAAAAGTATCAGACTTTTTGGTTTTCTCTTTTTCATGTGGCGTAACTATGTAATCCTGTTAAAACAAAATTTACAACTAAATAATTAAACACAACAGTTAAGAAACCTGCTATCGATACAATTGCCGCTATTTTTCCTCTCCAGTTTCTTGTCTGCCTCGCGTGGAGGTACAGTGCGTACACGATCCATGTGATAAGCGACCATGTTTCTTTCGGATCCCACCTCCAGTAAGAACCCCACGCGTATTGAGCCCAGACAGCACCCGTAAGTATACCAGAAGTCAACATGGGAAAGCCAATAATTATGCTCTTATAATTAATTTCTTCCAGCATCTCAAGGGGAGGCGTTTTCCATTTATGCCCGAAAAGGTAGAGAACACCACACACGAAAGATATTGCAAACGCACCGTACGCGATAAAGCAGGTAATGACATGTATATGAAGCCAGTTACTTTTAAGAGCTGGAACAAGGGGCTGTATACCTTTCTCAACCGAGGATGAGAGAGAAGCGAAGCCCATTAAAAAAAGAGCTATGAAAGAGACAACGCAAGTTATTGGAGGATGGGTAAGCCTTTTTTTCAAAAGAATCAGCAACAGATTTATAGACCAAACGTAGAATATGAGCGACTCGTATAAATTAGAAAGCGGGACATGCCCTATGCCGAGCTTGTATGATTCTATCCACCGCACGACAATCCCCGCTGTCAGTAAACCAAGGGTTGTCCATGTTGTGATCCATATAAGTGAACGTGTCCTTTCTTTCTTCAGAACAAAATAGAGGATGTGAATAAAACAGAGAAAAATATAGAGGATGGTGACAATACCGAATATTTTATCATCCATTGTCGCCTACCTTTTTTTCAACCTTTCAAATTCTTTTTTTAACAATTCTTTGTTTTTTGAGGCATAGCCTGCCATAATAATTCCACTCCCCGTATTAACAATAAAAATCCTGCGATAACTTGTAAAAAACGTCACATATAATCCGAAAAGAATCAATATAAATCCTGTCCAGACAAGGGGTATACCGGGGTCCTCTGATATTTCCAGGCTTGTGTATGGCTCTTCCTGTATATCGGCGATTTTTATGTTGACACCCTGAATTGTCTGCGACCTTAATCTATCCACATTCGGCAGGAACCAGGCGGTTTTCGCTTCCTCTCCTTCCGGGTAAATAATCTGAACACCCGGACCAAAATTGTGTACTTCGCGGGCAAACCTGACAACCTTGAGCATCAGGTTTCCCCTCTTTAAGGTTTCCTGTTCGGTAAGTACTACGTTTTCATCGCCAATACGAAATTTAAACAGCATTCTCTGTCCATAACCTGACTGGTATATGCGTGCGCCTTTATAAAAAAGTGGGTCATTAACGCGTATCTCTTTCTTCGCAACGGTCCTGCCGTTTTCTAAAATCTCTACCTTACTTACATAGTCTTTCGGCGTACCGTCCGGATAAAAGCTCGCCTTGAAATCAGTACATTTAATGGCAAACCCAAGGTCCTTTTGTCCCTGGCCCGCTCTCTCAATTTCCATGTGATGTTTCGTTTCTCCCACCGCAAGCACGATAAAACCACGAAAGCCAAACATAAACCCAATGAGCGCGCCGGCAAATATAATAATTATGCTCCCGTGCGTAATAAAAGCACCCCATCGTGAGAGAGCGCCCCTTTCGAAAATCATGCCGTTTTTATCTTTATAAACAAGACGATATTCGCCTCTTATCTCTTTAATTATTTCTTCTTTTTGGTCCCCTGGGATGTAAGCGCTGAATTCCGTTTTTTCCAGCTTTTCCACGCTTGGCAGTAAATGCCCTTTTCTCTCTTTGACCAGATGGCGGAACTGCCGTATCGTGCAGAGAAAAAGGTTCATCGCGAAAAGAATAATAAGAACAAAAAACCAGGCGCTGTGGTATGTATTATCCAGACCGAAGAATTTTATGATTTTGTAGACATTTTCCGTGTATATGGCAAGGTATTCCTCTTCGGTGCCGCCCTGCTTGATAAAGGTGCCGAATATAGATCCCACTGCAATCATGCCGAGAAGGAAAAGCGAAAATCGCATTGATATGAAAAATTTTAATAAAGAACCTGCCTGTATTTCTTTTTTCTTCATCTGTTCCTGCTATTTTTATGGCATTCGTTACATGCGGTCGGAGCCTTTATCTTTTTATGCATTGCTCTCCTTGTGACGGATCTGACATTGCTTGTGTTAGGCGTTGTTCTTTTCCGCATGCACCTTTCCTCTGGCAAGGGATGCGTATATTCCCACAAGGCACATAAAGGCAAAGATAATAAATGCAGTCTGCACGCTTTTCATAAGCGAAGGGTGACGGGCAGGGATAATTTCTACCTTTCCTATGTACACCGCGAAGAGCAGCATGGCAACCCCCATGCTGAACATCTGTCCAAGAAGCCTCATCGTTGAAAGCGTCGATGAAGCCACACCATAAAACCTCGTTTCTACCGAACTCATAATGGCGTTTGTGTTCGGAGAAGAAAAAAAGGCAAATCCGATGCCAAGGATAATCAGGTTTCCGACAATAAACCACGTTGGTGTCGTCGCCTTAATAAACAAGAATAGAAAAAGGCCTATGGCGGTTATGGCCATACCGCTTGACGCAACAATCCTTGGTTCTGTTCTGTCCGAGATCTTTCCCGCAAAAGGTGAACAGAGCGCCTGCACGATCGGTTGTGACACCAGAATTGTTCCCGTGTTCAGAGGCCCAAGACCTTTAATGTGCTGCAGGTAGAGGCTTAAAAGAAAACCCACCGCATAAGTGGCGCTGTAGTTGATAAGTGCCGCAATATTCGAGAACATGAAGACCTTGTTTTTAATGAGAAGATTAACGTTCATGACGGGGCTTTCTGTTTTTCTTTCCCACAACACAAAGATAAACGTTGCCGCTAATCCAGGAACGATGAAATAGAGCGCCGCTGTCTCCGGCAAGAGCGAAAAACCATACATTATGGAGATGATCATAACACAGTATATTATAGAGCCCGTAAAGTCATACTTCTCTCCTCTTGCGTGTGCCCATTCCTCATGCAATTTCCAGAAACAGAAGCTGAGAATAATAACACCCAGGGGCACATTCATAAAAAATACACTTCTCCATCCTACATATTGCGTTAACAATCCGCCGAGAAAGGGTCCCGCTGAAAGCCCGAAATATACTGACGCTACGTTAATACCAAAGACCTTCCCTCTTTCTTTAGCTGGGTAAACCGAGGAAATTATGGCAATCCCTGTTCCGAAGATCATAGACCCGCCGATACCCTGTACCCCCCTGAAAGCAATCAGAAAACCGGTTGAGGGGGCCACTCCGAGCAAAAAAGAGGCAATCGTAAAAACTCCTGTTCCCAAAAGGAATATTTTTTTTCTTCCAATAATATCTGCCAGTCTTCCCAGGGGAACAAGAAACATGGCAGCCGCGACCATGTAGGCCGTCGCGACCCAGCTTAGCGATACTGCATTCATGCCAAGTTCTTTCGCCATGCTCGGCAATGCTACATTTACCGAGGAAAGAGCCATCGGGGCAATAAACGAGGACATTGTAACCGCAATAAGTACTACTTTCTTGCTGGTGGAGACTTTGTGGGAATCGTTCATCGACGCTTTCCCTTTTCTTGGGAAATTCCCCGATATCCCATAACGGTGTAATGAGTGGCCCTGTCAAAAAAATAGACCAGCCTCTCTCCGAGCTCAAACATTCGATAGATATCAACGGCTTTTTCCCATACACCGAAAGAATAGATAAACATCCATATATGTTTCTTGAGGAGGCTTAAAGAGCTGATAAGGTCTTCCAGCGTGACGTTATCTTTTTTACGTTTTCTCGCAACGTCATAATAAAAGTCCTTGAGTTCTTTTTCACTTTTCTTTCCCTTCAGCCACAACTCAAAGCGACCTATTATAAAGGCCGCTCTTTCGTAAAGGTCCTCCCTGCTTAGGTGTTGGTAGGATTTCGTTGATGGATTCGTTGTAATATCATCAAGCCACAGTTCTATTATTTTCTGTGCGTTATCCCGTGCGACACTGATAAGTTCGTCAGAGAGAAGGTGTTTTAAGTGTTGAGATTTTCCTTTAATTGTGGCTTCGACAAAGACATCGACAGAGTCGTGAATATTCCAGAGATCTTCCTTTAGTTTGATATATTTCTGTATGGACAATTCCTGAGAATCAAAGGCAAGTTTGGGAAGATTCATGATCGGGAAATATCTGTACTCCGAAGCGTCATCACCGGCTTTCTCGATACCACCTGTTTTTTCCGCTTCGAAGGTAACGACAAGAAGCTCTCCATAAAGCGGATTTTTGTGTGAAGACACATCAACGAGTTGAAGAATTTTTCCTGTAATTCCCGTTTCTTCTTTTAACTCTCTCAAGGCTGCGTCTTCTATGCTCTCGCCTGTTTCGGCAAAACCAATGGGAAGGCACCACATATCCCGAAATGGTTCGTTTGCCCTTTTTACAAGCAACGTCTCTCTATCTCTATTGGAGAGAATCACCGACGCCACTGGCAGCGGGTTTTCGTAGTAGATTTCCTGACAATTTTTACATACCTGTCTTTCCTTTGAGTCGAGGACATCAATGCCAAGCTTTTTTCCGCAGAAGTTACAAAAAATCTTTTTTTTCATTTTTTAGCCAAAAATATCCTGTCGTCCTTGTTGAGGTGGAACGCCCCGCTCCTTGAAAGTTCCCGGAGCATTGTTTCTCTCACAAAATCCGGGTCCGCGTCTTTTCTGATAAATTCCCGCTTGAAATCGATGTACAGGGAAAGGGGTTTTTCTTCGCCCTTGTTGAATACCAACGAATTCGGGTAGTCTACTGCCTTTATGTTTCGGAAATACTTTTTTAGTATACCTTCACCGTTCTCCGCTGAAAAATGCTCAATAATGGTCCTTAAATTTTTAAAGTCAAAATACCGTTTTCCCTCTTCAAGCATGGATTCGCTATGTGTAACGGCAAGAAAAGTTCCTCCTTTACTGAGAATGCGTTTTACCTCAGATAATATTTTAGGAAAAAAATATAGCGCATAAGCACAAATAACAAGGTCAAAATACCCTGCGGGAAAGTTTATTCTGTTGAGTAGCTTGCGTTTGAAAAAAACAGCATCATCGGCAACTCTCTTCGCACGCTGAATAAAAAAGGGCTTATTTTCCCTCAGGCAATCAATACCGACAATAAGCTTCGGGGTTTTTTCGATGTCACCTTTCATGCCCTCTTCAAACCACCCGTATCCACAGCCCAAATCCATTACGCGTTGCACGCTTCCCCATTCAATCAGCCTATTGGCAACTTTACGTATATCTGTTTTGTTTTCCGAGTGAGTTCTGATAATCTGTCCAATTTCTGCGTGCAGGGATTGGTTTGAGTAGCTTTTTATAATATCTTCCACGATGCAGTTATATATCAAAGACTTTTCTTTGTAAACCAAAAACGGGTTCAGAAAGCTTAATGCCCATATCGTGGGCATTGTTCATCCATGCCTGCAACAATTAAATCCGATTGTTTCGTTGGGGCTGGTATCTGGTTACTCTTTAAAAACCGTCGAAGACCAGAAGGTTTTGTGTTAAAACGCGGCCGATTCGGTTGCCACAGATGGAGGTTTTTTATTTTCGGGTTTTTTCTGCAGGAAAGGGCCCTTTCCCTTCGCGTAACACTTCTGCCTCGTCATCAACAAGACGGATGATTGTGGATGGTTCGCTGATAATGATGCCGCCGTCTATTACCACATTGACAGCGCCACCGAATGCTTTTTCAATTTTCCGCGGGTCAGTAAGCACCGTTTCTCCAGATATCTTTACACTCGTGTTAATAATGGGTCTTTCAACCAGACCAGCCAGAGCAAGCGGCACCGCGTGCGCGGGTATTCTCACCCCTACTTCCTTTCTTTCCGTCATGAGAAGTTTCGGTATTATTCTTTTAGCTACAAGCACAAACGTATACGGACCAGGTAGAAATCGCTTTAAAATTTCAAAAGAAAAATCACTCATGACCGCGTAGTTGCTTACGTCTTTGAGGTTCCTGCAAATAATGCTCAAGGCCCTTTTGTTATCGAGCCTTTTTATGGCATAGAGTCTTCTGATTGCTTTAATGTTAAAGAGATCACAGCCCATGCCATAATGTGTATCGGTCGGATAAGCAACGATACCACCGCTTCCGAGCGTGTTTAGTATAAGTTCCGTTGTCTTTTTTTTTGGTCTCTCCGGATTCCACTCGATAATCATAGCTTTCTCCCGACAGCTCTTGCTATGGCCTTTCTCCTGCTACCGGAATCATCGATGATTTCTTCATAAAACAAAAGCTCAAACCCGGTAAAATGGCCGATTAGCTCCCCGTCGTCTAATAAGTAGTTCGGGTTCCTCTGTCTGTCAATGTTGTTCTGCCTCTTCAGGTATGTTTCATATATAAATATACCGCCTTTTTTTAAAAGGTTTTTCATCTCATCAATAATTTCTCTCTTTAAAAAATAAAAAACAATAACAGCATCAAAAACGTTTCTCCTGTATGGCAACGCTCTTGCGTCTCCGAGGACGGTGTGTACTATAACGCTTTTCTGTTCCGCTGCCTGTTTTGCAATCTTTATCGCCTCAACAGAACTTTCGAGCCCTGTAGCAAAAAAACCGTTTTTTGATAAAAAAATAACATCTCTTCCGTTTCCCATGGCAATATCAACTACACGTTCCCCAGGTATTGTGCGCCAGAACCTCTTAAGTAGTTCGTGGGGTTCTACCGCGCCGGCGTAAAAACCCTCTCTGTAACGTTTATTCCAGTCGGCCGGTTTGTGTGAATGTTCCTGTCTGCTATCGCTTGTTGTCATTAACCCTTTACTCTTTGATAGTATAGTCTATGGATGGTTTTTAAAAAATAGATTTTTTTTCCTGTAGATGATATAAGGAACTCATGCCAATAAGTGTAGTTTTTTTCGACTGCGACGGCACATTAACCAAGATAAAAAGTAGCTGGGAATATCTTCACCGAAGGCTTAATCTCTGGACTAAAAATGCCGATACATATCAAACCTTGTTTCGCGAGGGGAAAATTGATTATCATGAATTCTGCAGGAGAGACGCCCTTCTCTGGAGGGGTCTGCCTGTTTCAACGGTCTACCGGCTTATAAGCGAAATTCCCTATCAGGAAAATGTGGCAGACGTTGTGGGCAGACTTAAGGGGGCCGGTATTTTCACTGTAATTATATCCAGCGGTCTTTCCCTTCTTGTCAATCGCGTAAGGCAAGATCTTTCCATTGATATGGCATTCTCGAACGAGCTTCTCTCCAAAGAAGGTCTTCTCGATGGCAGGATAAAGATTAATGTCGAATACAACAAGAAGGGCTTGCTTATCAGAGAGGTTCTTAGCTCCCTTGGACTAAAAAGAGAGGAGGCTTCCGCCGTCGGTGACGGCGATGGTGATTCCGACATGTTCAGCGAGGTTGCTCTTCCCATTGGTTTTGTTGATGATGAGGGTTTATTTGACTGTAAGGATAGCGGCGCCATCCTTGTTCACAGGCTTGATGACGTGGTTAAGCTTGTAAGGGAATACGCGTAGGAATGTCTTTAAAGCGGCTCTTTTTCAAATTTATTTTGCTGTTCCTTGTCCTTGCTTTCTTTTCGTCCTGCGCACCAAAAAGGGTTCGCATCTATGACGGGGCCGAAAAAATAAGAGGTGTTGTCGTCTCGTCCGCGCTGGAATTGCGGGGCAAGCCTTATAGAAGCGGAGCTAAGGGTCCGGATGCTTTCGATTGTAGCGGTCTAATATACTATGTATTCAAGCAGTATCGTATTTTACTTCCTCCGCCGGCAGAGTCTCAGGGCCGTGCGGGCTATGAGGTTGGTCGTGCTAATGCGCAGCCCGGGGACATTGTATTTTTTAGGGTTGAGGATGGTTTTCATATAGGAATATTAATAAACGGGAGCGAATTTGTTCACGCGTCAAGGTCGAGGGGGGTTGCCGTTGACAGCATTGATGCGGACTACTGGCGAAGACGTCTTGTAGGCTACAGGTCTGTTCTTTAAGCCTTGTGCGGGCCCTTACTGTTGCTTTTCTGTTTCTCTGAGAAAATCCCCTAGGCTTTTCTTTCTATAGTGTTTCTCTTTTAAAAATAATAGTATCCTCTTAAATTCTTTCTTCGGAATATAGCCCGGTATTTTAGCAATTGTTTTTCCGTTATCCTCTGCAAAAATTGTTGTTGGGTACCCAAACACGCCTTGCTCCCTCACAATCCCGGGGTCTTTATCTATATCAACCCTCAGATATACCGCCTCTTTTCTTAATATGTCTCTTATTTCTCTGTCGCTCAGAACGTCTTTCTCCATTTTTATACAATACCGGCAGTATTCGCTGAAAAAATAGATTACCAGCCCCTTATCTTCGTCTCTTGCCCTTTTCTTTGCGCCAGACAGGGGATTAGCACTTAGTTCATTATAAGATAAAAGAATCGTGCACATGAGGAATGTTACTATAAACGTTTTTCTTAACACAACAAATCTTAAACTAATGTTGCCGGTAGAGCAACATAACTTTTCTTCGGCCTTGACTTATTTTCCTTTCTCCGGTAGAATTATTTGAGTAGGTCGTTAAAAAATACTTGAAATATTTAGTCTGTTGTATTATTATCAGACTTTAAACCACCAAGGGCACATTTAGTTTTCCACATATGTGAAAAAAGTGTTGAAACTTTTATAAAATGCTTGATATTCTTTCACAAATTAAACCCAAGATTGCTAGCGTTGTTGGCGAAGACAGCTATAGAACCTGGATAGAGCCGCTCCGTTTCCTTGGTTATAAAAACAACACTTGTTCTATTGTGGTCCCTAATGCATTTTTCAGGGATTGGGTTGTTGAAAACTTTGAACCCGTTGTTGTTTCTCTACTCAAGGATGTTACCGGGGAAAGCGTAAAAATAGATTATGTACTTAATAGGGAAGAAAAAGGTGTGGTGCTGCAGGAAGAGAAAAAAGGTGTGGTTTTAAGAAAGGCGGTCACTTACAACCAATTTAATCCGAAATATACGTTTGAAAATTTTGTCGTTGGTTCCAGCAACCAGTTTGCTAACGCTGCCTGCCTGGCGGTTGCTACCAATCCGGGTAAGACATATAATCCTCTCTTGATATACAGCGGTGTTGGTCTTGGAAAAACACATCTATTGAATGCTGTCGGAAACTTTCTTATTCTCCACGGCAACGTTAACCCTGAGCGCCTATGCTATATTACTGCGGAGACATTTACCAACGAGCTTATCAATTCCATCCGTTATGAGAAGATGGAAGAGTTTAGGAATAGATTCCGAAAAATGGACGTGTTGCTGATCGATGATATTCAGTTTATTGCCGGCAAGGAGCGAACACAGGCAGAGTTTTTTCATACATTTAACGCACTTTATGATAATATGAAACAGATCATTGTAACCAGCGATAAGTTCCCCCGAGATATTGGAAATTTTGATGAACGCCTCAAGTCCCGTTTCGAGTGGGGTCTGGTCGCTGATATTCAGTCGCCAGACATAGAAACAAAGGTGGCTATCTTAAATAAAAAGGCGGAGAGCGAGCACATTTCTCTTCCTCTTGATGTGGCTTTCTTTATTGCCTCCAACTCTGAAGACAGTATTAGATCTTTAGAGGGCACGCTGATACGTATTGGTGCCTATGCCTCCATTGGCGCCGCTGATATTACTATCGACCTTGTTAAGAACATTATGGGGCACATTATTAGGGAAAAAGAAAGGGAAATAAACATTGATATGATATTAAAAGAGGTCTCCTCCTTTTTTTCTGTTAGTTTTTGTTTTCAACATTTTAACAACACTTACTATTACGGGGGTTAATCTTATATGAAAATAGTAATAGAAAAAAATACTATTTTGCAGCCCATCATAAGAGTTGTGAGCATAACAGAAAAAAGGTCTCTCATGCCTATATTATCAAACATACTGGTTCACTTTAAAAAAGAAGGAACAACGGTGTATTCAACAGACTTAGAAGTTAGCGCAATAACAAAAATAGAATGTTTGCCAGAGGAAGAAAAAAAGATAGTGGTTCACGGGAGAAAGTTTCTGGATATATTGAAAGAACTGGATAATGGTGAGATTGAGATAAACATAAATGAAAACATAATGACCATAAAGCAAAAAAGAACCGAAATTACGCTAAGCCTGCAGGACCCGGAAGAATTTCCAGAAACAAAAGAAATAGAGGCAAAAGAGGTATTTTTATTGAAAGGGAAACAGTTGATAGACATGATAGAAAAAGTTGGATTTGCAGTGTCGGTCGATGAAACAAGATATATACTAACCGGTATGTTAATGAAGGGAACAGGGGAAGAAATAACGGTGGTGGGGACAGACGGCTTTAGAATGGCATTGTATCAGAAAAAAATAAATGGAATTAAGGGGTTTCAGGGAATAACCATTCCAAAGAGATCTGTCTTGGAAATAGAAAAAGTGATAGAGGAAGAAGATGATGTAGAAATATCAATAGACGAGAAGCACGTACAGTTAAGCACGGATAAAATAAGGATTATTTCGAGAATAATAGAAGGAAGCTTTCCGGATTATGAAAATGTTCTGCCGGCAGGAAACATGAATACAGCGATAGTACAGAGAGAAGAGTTGTTGAAGGGACTAAAAAAGGTTGCCTCAGTTATAGGACGTTCAGAGCCGGTAAGGGTGAGCTTTGCAGATAAATATATGTCGATAGAAGCAGAATCCGATATTGGAAGGGCGAAAGAGACAGTTGATATTAATTATGCTGGAGACGAAACAAACATGAACTTCAACGTAAGGTTTTTGCTGGATATAGTAACACATGTTGCGGGTGATGCGGTAACAATATCTGCTCCGAAGACATACGGGGCCGTTCTTTTTAAGGGGGAGGACGGCGAGGAATATAAAAACATAGTGATGCCAATAAGGATATAAGGGGAAATACAAAGAAATGAAGGAATACAGCGCGGAAAGCATAAAAGTACGCGGCGGACTTGACGCAGTAAGGAAAGTCCCCTCAATGGATATTGGAAGCAC
>JAEAME010001909.1_pt1 | contig 13165 bp, 13 predicted proteins | sample 8958731 | NCBI WGS metagenome assembly JAEAME01 (sample SAMN16933194, study PRJNA681113) | bioreactor sludge metagenome | isolation source: anerobic bioreactor sludge (Control) | place: India:Bengaluru | collected 2018-10-24 | reverse complement strand
TCTTCTTTACTGCTGAAAACCAAAATGAATCCATTTTACTTCAAGAAAAAACAAATTGCATTATTCAAAATGCCATTCCATACGTAAACGATTCAAGTCCCTACCACCTTATGGATGCTTACATACCTGACGGTAATGGGCCTTTTCCAGCAATAGTTTACATTCATGGTGGCGGATGGGTAGAAGGAAATCGTAGTGATTTCAATACAACTGCACTTTTGTATGCAAAACGGGGCATTGCAGGATTCTCAATTGATTACACTATAGCACCTCCAAATAGCACTGCTTGGCCAAAGAACATTCAAGACGTAGTATCAGCACTTCAATTTATCAGAGAAAACGCTCAAGTTTTTAATATTGATAAAGAACGGATCGCTTTAATGGGCAGTAGCGCTGGAGCACATTTAGCATCTCTCATAGGCACAATCTCAGGTGATGAGTCGTTCATTTCCAAATACGATGGATCAGTAACAATCAGAAACCAAATACTTCTTGTCATAAACTACGATGGTGTAACCGATTTAGAGTATATTGGTGAATACTGGAATCCTTCTTTTAACTACAAAATAGTCACAAGTGCATTTGGTAACGTTTCATACACGCAGAATTCAACTTTGTGGAGAGAAGCATCACCAGCAAGCTACATTACGCCTGATGGGCCAATATTTGTTTTTATTCATGGATCCAATGACATAATCGTTCCTATACCTGTGGCTGAGTCATTTAACTCAAAACTAGAAAATGCAGGAATTGAAACATATTTTATCAGGATAGATGGCGATCACGATATTTTAACTAATGAAACATGGAATCTGCAGGCTCGTTACAGTCTTGACCCATTATTACGACAAATTTTTTGTTTAAAATAGTACCAAAATAGACCTTTATTATGAAATGCCAAATTGGTGCTCCGGCCGGGATTCGGACCCGGGTCTTCGGCTCGAAAGGCCGGAATACTTGACCGGACTATACTACCGGAGCGCTCTACAGCTAGAAGCATCAAGCAGAATATTAACTCCTTCGAATAAACCTTACCCTTCTAAAATCAAGCTTTTAGCTAATAGGTTGCTGCTGTTTTGGCTTTTTAGGCTTAAACAGGTGTGCTGTTATCTGGTCCACTAGTTTGCTTTGGGTCTTTACCGTTTTTTCTAATTCTTCCACTCTTTTTTCTATGTTGTTTGAAATTATTTTTCCTTCAATGCGGTTTGCTGATCGGAACATTAGCAGCATCTTAAAGACATCAGATATTGCTTGGTTTTGTTCACTTGCAGGTGCAGGTTTTATTCCAGCACAGATAGAGAGTAAATCAACATAATGCTCCTTAATTTTTAATTCTGCACTAACTGAGGGATCCTTTGGAAATGCAATGTTAAGTGGGGTTTGTTTGCTTAATTCTGCAGCAGTTGGAAAACGAATCACTATGTCCCCTCGTATCCATGAACTAACGAATTCAGTAACTATCTGGCGGACATCACTATCTGAATAAAGTGCTACTGAGGGCGCTGGAGGCTCAGTTTTCTTTTTTATTCTAACGCTAATAATTTTTTTATCGTCAGTTTTAACAGGTTTGTTTTGTGCCAAACATTCCCCTTCCTTGCAAAGGATTCTGCTGTTTTCTTAGGTATGACTAGTATATAAAAAAGTATACAAAAATGTTAAAAAGAAATTTTTGCGGCTGATGGAATATTACCTAAAATTTTCCCAGTTGCTTTTTCAACTTTTTCTCGATCCTCTTCGTTTGTGTAAACCCTGAGTATATTCATGAATCCTTTTAGGGTTTCAAAAATTTTGGAGCTATCACTGAGTCTTTGCTGTGCTCTTTTTCCTTTAGGGCTTCTTGTGAATACTGGAATTTCCATCGACTCCATAAGTACTGCATGATGATACGGTACTGACGGCACAGTTGGGACATCTATTATTACAGATTCAATGTCCACTTTTGCTTCTTTTGAGATTTCTGTTCGAATCTGCAATCTGTAGGCTTCTCTGCTAAATAAATTTGACACCATAGTGTCTTTTTCATAGAATGTTCGTTCATAGGCGCATTTGAGCATCTTACGATTCTCAAGATTATTAATAATGCCTCTTGATGCCTTGCACTTTTTCAATGCGGCATAAACAGTGTAATCGTCTAACTGCAAATACTCCTCTGGTGTCTTGAATGCGGTTAAGCCAAGTTCCGGATTTGCTTTCTCCATAGCGGTTGCAAGCATGATTTGGGCAGCTCTCCCCATCCGATGGAAGTAAATGCTTTTGAAAGATTCAATTCTGGCGATCATGAATGCCTCCAGTGCCGAGAGCGCTCCAAGTTCCACAGCAAGATTTTCACCCATAACATCTAATGCATGAATTAAACGGTAAACATCAATGAAGCCATATTCCGCGCCAGTGTGGTAGGTGTCTCTTAGAATGAAATCTTGTTTGTCAACGTCAACTGCGCTGCTGATAATTTGATCAAGAAATGCTTTACCTGGTTTATGAAATTTTCCAACAGCCAATGCCCCGACTTCCGCTGACTTATAACCTATTTTAGAAAGTCTATCTGCAACTTCACTTTTCTCAATAATCCAAGATGTGATGTCCTCATGTGTCTTGTCTAAATCTTTGATTAACAATTGCTCAAAAACATGTGAGAATGGTCCATGACCACAGTCATGTAGTAAGGCAGAAATTCGGCACATATCTATTTCTTCCTCATTAACATGTTGAGAAACATTTGGGTTCTCTAAAACATTACCCGCTAAGAACATGACTCCTAAGCAATGCTCAAAACGGGTGTGATTAGCACCTGGATAAACGTATTCTGAACCTGCTAATTGACGTAATCTTCTTAATCTCTGCATAGGGTACGAATCAATAATATCTCTCTCCCCATGTGTAATGTACACGTAACCATGTACAGGGTCTTTAATTTCTCCCCAGTAAACCTTAGGCATAATTTTTTTCGCCTCTAATCTTTGCAAGTTATATTTATGTAGCTCCCTATAATGGTTAACCCTAAAAGCCAGGTTGGCGAGAATGAACAGGAAAGGAGTATTTATCTGCATAGAAGGTTTAGATGGTAGTGGAAAAACCACTCAAGCTAAACTTCTTACCAAGAAACTTTGTGAAGATGGCTTAAATGTGGTTTTTACAGCAGAACCCAGTCAAGGTAGAATTGGCAAGTTTATTCGTAAACGCTTATTTGAAGAGAAACGTATGCCCGTATCTGTTGAAGCATTACTTTTTGCTGCAGATAGAATTGAGCATGTAGAAAACGAAGTAAACCCTGAATTGATGCAAGGAAAAATCGTGGTTTCTGATCGTTATGTTTACTCGTCATTAGCATATCAGGGAAGCGCTGGGCTAAGTTTAGATTGGATTGAACAAATAAATTCTAATGCATTGAAACCTGATTTGAGTATTTTTATAGATGTTGCTCCTGAAGTGGTTTTAGAACGCCTAAAACGTAAAAAAAGTGTTATGGAAATTCTTGAAACACAAAAAAAAGTAAGAGATATTTATCTTAGATATGTTGAAAATGGTCAGCTTAGACTAATTGATGGCTCTAAAGGCAAAAAAGAGGTTTCAGAAGTTTTATACACTGAAGTCTCACTTTTTCTTAAAAAAACATTAAGAATATAAAAATTGAATCTATAAAGGAGAGTTTAGTCTTCTCTCCATTTGAATAATTTGACTGCTGCTATGAAAATCGCTAGGGTGATGACTGTAACGATTGCAATATCTATGAGGGCACCAGTCGTGTTGCTGTAGACCATGACGTTATTCAAGCCTTCAATTATGTAATATAGTGGTAAAACATGTGCAATGGTTTGTAGGTAATCAGGCATCATACTGATTGGGAAGAAAGTGCCTGAAAGGAACATCATTGGGAAAGTAACAATGTTACCAATTACACCTGCGGTTTCTGGGTTTTTTGCTACTGTGCCGACAAGCATGCCGAGTGATGCGAACAGCATCGGCCCTAAGATTAGGAAGGGCATCAACCAAACTGTTAAAGTAATGTTTGCGCCGAAAGCTAAGACACCCACCGCCGCCATTAACAGGAAGGAAACGGATGACAAGAGAATGTAAAAGAGAACTTTTGAGGTTAACCACTCCATTTTTCTTAATGGTGTAAGTGAAAGTTGCTTGAATAACTTGTTTTTCTTGTAGGTTGAACATATATCAACTAAAGCAAACATTGGATTTACCAAAATTGAAAAACCGATTAAACCTGGAATCAACTGATCAATATAATTTGGCAATTGCGTGTTCACTGTGCTTTGTGTTAAACCTATAATCATTGTGCCATTGAATCTTTGTAAGTTAAAGTAGTTAGCTACTCCATTAACAGTTCCACTTACTATTCCGCTGGTACTTGTTGAAGGGCTTCCGTAAACTGTAACGTTAACTAGCTGTCCAGAAATATAGCTGGCACTGAAATTCTTCGGAATAAGAATCCCGTCAGCAGCTGAATGAGCGGCTAGAAAGTCTGCGAAATCTTCTGTAGGGTCAACTGTGAAAACTTGAATCGTGCCTGATTCATTGAGAGCTAGCAGAAATGAGTTTGCAATGTTCATATTTTCGGAAACAAAGGGTCCTGTATCCTGATTTTGGGCATAAACACTAATTGTGCCCCCGGAATTTCCAGAGAAAATTGCTCCAAAAATTAGGATTAAAATAACTGGGAATGCTAACCCAAAGAATAGCCCGAATTTATTTCTAAAGTATCCTATGCTGAAGACTTTGAAGTCTGAAACAATTCTTCGTAAGCTTGTCATTTTTAGTGTCTCCTTTTCTTACTTGATTTTTCAATAGTTGATTCTTCAAGTTGTTCTGGTATTTCGCTGACAAGTTTAATGAAAACGTCATCTAAGCTATCTCGTCGAGTTTGAATATCTCCCCAATCTAACCCAGATTGTTCTGCCGCTGCTAATGCAGCTAAAGCATCAATTTTCTTCTTTAATGGTATGCTAATTTCGCCTCTGCCTTTGTCATAATTTACCTGGAGTTCAGTGTTTGCTCGTATGTAATCTGCTAATTTTTCTGTACCATGTATTTCAAGATGTTCACCTGAACCATGTTCCTCAATAATTTGATCTGTTGTTCCCATGGCGACGATTTTTCCATGGTTCATTATGGCAACTCTATCAGAAAGTTGTTGGGCTTCGTCAAGATAATGAGTTGTTAAGATAATGGTTTTTCCTTTAGCTTTTAAGCCCCTTATAACTTCCCAAATTGCTCTTCTAGCGTTAGGGTCAAGACCAGTTGTGGGCTCATCAAGGAAGAGTAGTTCAGGAGAGTTAACAAGTGAGAGTGCGAGTCCTGTTTTCTGTTTTTGCCCACCTGAAAGGTTCTCAAACAGCACTTTAGCTGAATCCTCAAGTAAAACGTCTCTTAGAATTTCATCTGGATCAACTTTTGTATTGAACAAGTTTGCATAATATAGTATGGCCTCTTTTGGGCTTGTTTTTTCAAAGAAATTGAATTCTTGTGGGATAACACCAATTTTCTTGTGCAATTCATAACCATTTTTCCATGGGTCTAAACCAAGGACTTTAACATCTCCACTGTCTCTTTCACGTAGACCTTCTAGAATTTCTATTGTGGTGGTTTTTCCTGCACCGTTTGGACCTAGAAGACCAAAGATCTCGCCATTATTAACAGTGAATGAAGTGCCGTCGACAGCTTTCAAGTCGCCATAAGCTTTCTTGAGTTCTTTTACTTCTATTGGAAACATCTTGTAACTTCCTTTCTTATTTCAAATTTATTTTTTAGAACGTTTACGATAACATGGTCATAGAAATATAACTTTCTATTATCTTTAGGTTATTTTGCTACAAAAAATGCAGTACACTACTTATCACGCATATCTTAACTTTGAATTGGCTCTATTTTCACTAAACCCTTTTTCGGTAAGGATTCATTTATTCTCTTAACTATAAAACTCAGAAGATCTTCTGGTGAGATATATCTGGGTCCTTGTTTATGAAAAACATTGAATTCCACAATTCCAGATGCAAAATTACAGCGTATCATAAAATAATCAAATTTTAACGCTTTTTTCTTCTCACTAGTAAGTTTGTAATATCGTAGTGCACAAAAAAGATCTATGAGTTGTAATTGTTGAACTTTTAGAAAATCATTGGTTTTCTTTTCTTCTTCTCCATCGACGAAGTTGAACCCTTCTCCTTCTGCAATTCCAAATTCAATAATAACTTCTGAATTAGGGATAGTTGGAATAGCGATCTCTTCAAAACATAAAGATTTCCTATTCATCTCTTTTATTGTTTGAACAATTTTTTGTTGAAGCTGTTTAATATTAAGACGTGAAGAGTAAGCTTCAATTAAATGAAGAGTTTGTGGAAAATTGTCATACACTCCAAACATTAACTGCTTCCAACTGATATCTATTTTTTAACTCGTTTTATCTTTTCTAAACTACTTAGAAGCTCAGATAATGCAGTGCTAAGTTTTTGTATTTCTTCTACATCATCAGTTTTCTGGATTTTTTCCTCTATACTTTGTATTTTCGTCAACAATGTTGACTCAAGTTTATCATAAGTATTGTTAGATTGTGAGGTTTGAGGCGCTTCTTGTCCTTCTTTTAATATTACAACTTTCTTTTCATCCTGTGCGCACCATATTGTGCCGTCTTTTAATCTAAACAGTGGTGAAGCACAAGCTGGGCATGAAAGATCCGTTAAGGTGGCGCCCTGACGAAGTAAATCTGCCATACGTTTGATTGGTGTATCTTCTTTCTTCTGTTGCATTTAAGAACCCCAAACTAAATACATATCAAAAGCTTATATAACTTGATCACTGCGTTTGTGCAATATAGGGGAATTGTCTATGGTGCGCAAGAAAAAAGCTGAGGAATATGAAGCTAAAATTAAGCAAGCCTTAGGCGTGCTTGGCGAGGTTTCTGAGGACAGTACAACGCCACGGAACATCCGAAGGGCTGCTAAAGATGCAATGGATGCGTTACAAAGTTCAGAATTTACTCCAGCGGTACGTGCTTCAAACGCAGTTTCGCTTTTAGATGAAATTCTTCAAGATCCAAATATGCCGCCTTACACGCGAGTTAAGCTCTGGAACGTAATGAGCTTCATAGAAGCCATAAAAGACTAACAATTTTTTCGCTCATTTTTTGTTATTGTGTCTTTTTAGTGGTTATTTTGCATTCTTTGTAGGCTTGTGCGCAATGAATGCAGCAGAAGGCGACTTCTTTACCGTTAATTACTTCTCGGTAACCCCCTTCGTAGACTTTGCATCCGCAATGAGCGCAAATATACAGACTTGGCTCAATAGCTATTGAAACCAATCCTGCAAAACGCTTAAACAAGCAGACGCATAACTTTTTTCCTTCTTGTGTTAATTCAAAGATTTTTCGTTCCTTTTCGCCCACATGCTCTATTGTGGACTTTACCAAGCCTTTGTCTTGTAGTTGCTGGAGAAAAGGGTAAACTAGGCTTGGGCTAACGTCTTTTTTTATTCTTTTCTTGAAGCGACTTATAATACTGTAGCCGTGTGTTGGGCCTTCATATAGCATGGTTAGTATGTAGAAGCGCGAAAAATCACTTATTAGATCATTTATGTCCTTGTTTTCTATCTGATCAGCCATTCTGATTGGTCCTGTATTTTGATTGCTTTAACGCAGATATAAATGTTAATTAGATATATCTAACAGCGATAATCTCATCATAAGTAAAAGACTTTACCTTTATTTCACCGTCAATATTCACTAACAAATATATGCTACTGCTTGCATTTACTTTTGGATTTCCAAGGAGAAATACTCTTTGAAATATGACGTAATAATCGTAGGCGCGGGCCCCGCAGGCATATTCTCAGCATTAGAACTAACAGAAAAAGCAAACTTGAGCATTCTGATTCTAGACAAGGGATTAGAAATTGACAAACGCAAATGCCCATCAAGTCGTGGTTTTGAATGTGTCCACTGCGAACCATGTTCAATTCTTTCAGGTTGGGGTGGATCAGGTGCTTACAGTGACGGAAAACTTACCCTGTCAACTGAAGTAGGCGGTTGGTTAAACCAATATGTATCAAACAAGGAATTAGCTGACCTAGTAAAATATGTAGATGGCATTTACCTGAAATTCGGTGCTAGCGAAACAATTTACGGCGGAGAAAACGACCAAGTTGACCAAATAGAAAAAGAAGCATCACTTGCTGGTCTAAAACTGATCAAACAAGAAGTCCGTCATATGGGAACAGACAAATGCCTAGAAGTTTTAAAACGAATGTTTAAAGCTTTAGAAAGTAAAATCACCTTCAAACCTAAAACTGACGTTAAAGGTCTAATTGTTGAAAACCATGTTGTTCAAGGCGTTGAAACCGCCAATGGCGAGAAATATTACGCAAAATATGTGATTATTGCTCCTGGTAGAGGTGGAGCTGAATGGCTTCAAACAGAAGCACATTTCCGTGGATTAAAAACAGTTAATAATCCAGTTGATATTGGTGTTCGTGTCGAAGTTTTGGCATCAGTAATGGAGAAATTAACAAAAGTTCTCTATGAACCTAAACTTGTTTACTATTCAAGACAATTCGATGATCAAGTCAGGACCTTCTGTGTTTCACCTTACGGAGAGGTCACAACAGAATCATACGACGGTGTCCTAACAGTAAACGGTGGCAGTCACGCTGAAAGTAAAACAAGTAACACGAACTTTGCAATTCTAGTAAGTACCCAATTTACAGAACCATTCAAGGAACCAATCGCATACGGCAAATACATTGCACGATTATCTAATCTATTAAGTGGTGGAGTTATGGTGCAACGTCTTGGAGACTTAGTTTCTGGGAGACGATCCACACCAGAACGCCTAGCAAGAAGCGTTATTCAACCAACATTAAAGAATGCAACACCTGGCGACTTAAGCTTCGTTTTACCATACCGCTATCTTGCTGATATACGAGAAATTCTTCAAGCTTTAGACGTAATTGCGCCAGGAGTCCATTCAAGAGACACACTGCTTTATGGTGTAGAAGTCAAATTCTACAGTTCCCACTTACAACTAAGCAACACATTGGAAAGCAAAATCCAAAACATGTTCACTATTGGTGACGGTGCGGGTGTAACTCGGGGTTTAATACAAGCGTCCGCCTCAGGAATCATCGTTGCAAGAGAAATTCTTAAACGTGAAAACTTGAAGGCTTAACTCTATGGCAGTGGCTCAAGAAATCCGGTGCTCCCATTGCGGTGGACCAGTTGGATTTAAACCAGGAGAAATAATAGCCACCTGTTCATACTGCGGTTTCACAACAGTAATTGAAACTGGTAAAGAGTTCAAGTTTGCGCATTCCGTCATGCAAAACAATTATGGTGCTGCCCAAATAGAGGATTTAGTCCGCAACTGGATGACCACTGGTTTTATGAAGCCAAGTGATTTAGGTAAGAAAGCAAGGATTACTGAAGAAAACCTGGTTTATTTGCCTTTTTGGGTTGCATCAGTTAAAGCAATTACTAAGTATAAGGGGATTTTTGAGCGAATTTCGCCCCCAATAGTTAAAGATGGGCAGATTGAGAAAGAATATAATTGGCTTGTTTTAGCCAGAGAAGCTTCTGGTTTTCCAACACGTGAGTATGATGTTCCCTTAGCAGGTAAGGTAACATATGATTTTCGAAAAATTGAGGGGTTCGCTAAAGTTCTCAATAGTGAAGTCAGCAAAGAAGAAGCATTAACCCTGGCTAAACAACAAATTGAGAGTCATCATCGTTTTCTTCTCCAGCAAGATATTGATCGTATAGTTGAAATCTCAACTGAACTTGATATAAGAGAAACAGTGTACCTTCATGCTCCAATCTGGTTCATAAAATATGAGTATAAAAATAGTATTTACCAACTAATTTTAGACGGTTCAACGGGCAATGCTTTGAAAGGCGATATACCATCCAAAATTTTAAAATGAAAAAACAAAAAAAGAAGAAATTGAGAAACTAAAGTTTTTCTCCACAGTTACCACAGAACTTGGTGCCTGGTGAATTCTTGGTTCCGCATTTAGGGCATGCAATTTCAGCTGGAGCAGTAAGTGTTTTTCCACAATTACCACAGAACTTCATTGTAGCAGGATTCTCAGTTTTACAATTTGGACAAATTACTTTTGCTGGTGGCGCTAGTCCTGTTCCACAGTTGCCACAAAACTTCATTGAGACAGGATTCTTATTTCCACAACTTGGGCAAACAACAACTTGTTGTGGTTGCTGAGCTTGCTGCATCTGTGCCTGTTGCATTTGTTGCTGCATCATGAACGGCATTGTTAATCCCATTCCTGCACCTATACCAGCTGCTGCTGCGCCTCCACCTTGTGAATCTTTAAGTTCAGCTGCTGTTTCCTTCATGTATTGCATTGTCATTGCTTGTTGACCCATTCCGGAGGCAAATCTTCTGGCTTCTTCTGGGATCTTAACGCCTTCGAAAACTGCATCAATTATTTTTAGTCCTATTCGAGCTGCTTCGTCGCTGATTTTTAATGCGACAATGTCTGTTGTGTCATCAACATTTTTAACAATGTTAAAAATGTCTTGTTCTCCGAACTCGTCGATAACTCTTTCATTAATGAAGCCTCTGATGTAATTTGCGATTTCTGTTGAGTTACTAACATTTCTGTTTCCAAAGAATTCCATTACAAAGAGTTTTGGCTCTTCTACTTTGTATAGGGTGTATCCGTAGAATCCAATTTCTGCTTGATATTTTATGTCCCCGCTTGGAGCTGAATACGCGCTTCCACCAAAGTTGGCTCTGAATTGACTATTGCTAACAAAGATTACTTCGCAGTTGAACACCTCGTCGAGTATTCCCAAATTCTTTAGAGCTTCGTTAAGCAGTGGGATGTTAGCACTAGTGATTGTGTGTCTTCCAGGTCCAAAAACATCGTAGGCTTTTCCATCCCTGAAGAACACTCCCCATTGGTTTTCTTTAACGATAACTTGGCTACCAAATTTTATGTTCGATTTAGGGAATCTGTATGCAATGTCTTCTGTTCCAGCGGTATCCCAAGAAATTTTTTCTATTAATGGCAAGTTTATTGAACCTCCATGGGTCTAAATTCTTTCTCTCTCTCATCCCATTTTTCTTCGGCGTCTAAAAGCATCAGTTTTACTGTGCGAACTCTTGGCGAGACATCCGTCCATTTTTCAGACTCTACTAATCCATATATTTCTTCAATTGAATTCTTTAGGCCCTCTATTTGATCTCCCATAGCTTTGTCATAATTAAAAACCTTTGAGAGTTCATCTTCTCTTACATGTCCCTTGCGATCCATCAATCCTGCATATCCATAGTCTGCTCTGTTAATCTTTTCAGCAACTCTATCCATGACTTGAATAATTTTTTTATAGTCATCTTTGTTGCTTACTCTTGCTTTAAGAGCTGCAAGGGAAATTTCCTCCCATCTGTGTCGCATTGTTTTAAAATCTGCATAATAGAAGTCTCTGAGCTTCTTGTCTAACTCTCTTAGGTCTTCTTTAGTTCCATATCCCATAGTTACAAAGTTTTGAATTTTAGAAAGTATTCCTTGTTTGTCTTTAACTTGATCAATGGTGCTTTTTGTTGTTGGATCTTTTTCAGTTTCTGCGTCTTTCCCTGAACCGGTTAACTCTCCAAGTTTTTTCTTTGCTTTATCTAGGAATGACATATTGACCACTGGCATTAAAGCAGTTTTTTTAGTTAAAAAACTTGTCGTATGCGGCAATTATCCACTTGTTAATTGATGGTTATTTTACCAATTTATAACGCAGGCTATTTAGATAAGTAGCGTTTGGAAGTGGATTGATGGGTATTATTATTGGATAGCGATTGCTGCCCCGCAATACTTGCAGTTTACTGAAGTCTGACCGCGATAGATTTTTTCCGTGTATGGTGCACCACAGACTCTGCAGGTTACAAGTTGCATTACTGCTTTTTCGACTTTGCCTTCTTGTGTTTTTGGCAATGCTGCTATTAGATCTTTTTCTGCTTCTCCTGAGACAATGTAGTTATAATTCTTGGTAATCCATTCTGCATCTTGGCTTGAAGTGTCAAATTTCATTTCGGGTATTCCGCTTTCTGCTGCAAATTTGATGTATAGTCCTGTTCCTTTGAAGAAGCCGACTTTTCCTTGTGTTAGGTCTGTTACCATCCCAATTGGTTTTTGAACTTTAACTTCTCTTACAACCTTTTTTTCAGTAACGATGAACAAAGTTTTCTTTAGCACGATTTCTTTTTGGTGTTCAAAAACGAACTTGAGATTTGTTAATGTTAGGAAGCCTTCTTGGTCATTGTTAAGTTCTTTAGCTTTAATTGAAGCTACTGGGGTTTCGTCTTCTTCCCATGGGAAAGATGCTCCCTGAAGTATTAATAATGTGTTTTCTACTTGGGTGAGTTCTTGGTTTAAGTTGTCAAATTTTTGCTCAGTTGGAGAAATTGATCCGTCTATATAACTGTGCATTTCTGAGAAGCTTGAACGGAGCTGTGGTAATCCAGCTTCAATATCCCGTAGATTGGCAATGTTGTAATCACCCATTCCTGCTTTAGAGGAAAGTCTTTGTTGCAGCATTTGCGCTTGTTGACGGACATTTTCACCTTTCATGTTAGCGCTTGATCGAATTCCCGGGCTAATATTATTCCACTCTTGAGATAGAGCTAATTGATCTTTTTCTAAATGTGACAAGAACCGGTATTTAGCTTGACGAATTTTAGAAATACGTCCTGCAAGACCCTGAACTTGGTTGTTTAAGTTTTCAACTCTACTGGTTAAACTATTCACTTGTTGATTAAAGCTTGAAATCTCATAAGAAAGACTGTTAACTCTTTGATTGTATGCTGTTTTCTGTTCATTAGCAGTCTCATAATTTCTTGAAGCAGTTGGGTTGACAGTTGACAATGATTGTGTAACCATTCTTGATACTTCACTTGACTGTATTCTTGTTCCTGGTGTTATTCGAGTTGTAACTTGGTTTGTAGCTGTGTTGGCCTGTTGAGGTGTTGCACCCGCATTTCTCATACTTGCAATAATTTTGGCTCGGTCGAATGGTTCCACTTGTCCATTTCCTCTAATTACCATTACAGGCCCGCTGGCTCTGGGTATGTTTGGAGGTAAACGCCTTTCAGGTCTACTCATGCTGAAACAACCAATATCTCTTTTATCTATCGGAGGTAATAACGTTTTTGCGTTCCTT
>JAEAME010001908.1_pt1 | contig 13178 bp, 12 predicted proteins | sample 8958731 | NCBI WGS metagenome assembly JAEAME01 (sample SAMN16933194, study PRJNA681113) | bioreactor sludge metagenome | isolation source: anerobic bioreactor sludge (Control) | place: India:Bengaluru | collected 2018-10-24 | reverse complement strand
GATAAATGCCATGTCGTGGTGCAGGAACTGGTCCATATTCTGCACCCAGTCGTCGGCTGTCATTTCCCGGCCGCCTACCATTTTGCTGGCTTCTCTTCTGGGATCGAGACTGTAATGGACACCCTGCCGTACCTGGAATACCATCACCCCCGGCTCGGGATAAGTAACGCTCTCCGCCAGGTATCCGGCGAAATCATCCATTGCCGATCCGGGATTCAACCAGTCGACTGTTCCACTCCCGGCCAACCCCTTTGTCCAGTCGGGTTGTATCCATTGTTCATTGGTCAACCATCCAATTGCTCCGATAAGTTGTCCGGTCGTTACCGGGTCGAATGTGGTAACGTCTGATGCCAGGGCGATGGTCAACTTCCCGCCGTACTGCGGATCGTCTGAGCTGACCGGCGGCGTCGTCGTCGGTGGTGTGGTCGTGGTTGCTCCGGTTGGTGTCGTGGTCTTGGTCGTGGTCTGGGTTTCGTTACCGCAGCTTGAAAAGATCAGCATTACGGTAACCAGAATGACAAATACGAGAAAAATACCCCTTCTTTTCATAACTCCTCCTGATTTTTCTGGAACTCCTTGCTCCCCGTCCTGGTATAACAAGATAATTCCGGAGTTATTTATATACCCTGGAAGAATATCTGTCAACTAACAAACAATAATTAATTATTTGATATCAGTTTGAGATTGTGAAAATTTTATCTAGTATGATATTTACCGTGATATTTGTTTTTTTCCGGGTGCGCTGTAAGCGGCTTGAAATATCTATATTGAACTAAATGGGTATTCCCCCGGCTTTGTGCTTAACCGGACTAGTGCCCGGATTGAAATAGATACGGTTGTCCCTGTTTTATGCACTGGTTATAGACTTCAGCTTCATACTGCATTTACTGCAATCCTGGCATTCATGCAGCGTTTTTCGGGAACACCCCGCCGCCCCTCCCCCTGCACAGGCACAGGCACAGGCGCAAGCACACGAAACACAGGCGCATGATGAATGCACACATGAAGAATTTCGGCTGATGTTTTGTTGATGCAGGATAACCGCCATCCATATGGCTGGCGTGATGTAGTCGCCGTAGTTCCGGTCGTAATACCGCCCTTCCTCATCCGGTTGGATATCTTCCTGGACAATATACTCCCGGAAGCCCTTCTCCGCCGCTTCCATCTTCTTTGCGTCCGTGGCCAGTTCCCGCTCAGTGGCGGCGATCCGTTCTTTCAATGCGGCTTCCTGTGCCTGTTTTACCTTGCGGATGCCGATCACGATCAGGAAAACTACCGCCGCTGCGATCACTACCCCGATCACGATCGTCCAGGGGAAAGTATTCGTCTTGGCTCCCGGGGCGTTTGCCGATAAGAAACTGCCGTCCTGGCACTCCACCTTCATCTGGAAGCGTGCCCCCGGCGCCAGGTTGGTCTTCTCCCAGGTAATAACATTATTCGCCGTCTCCGACGGTTCCGGTTCGATTAGTGAATATGTATCTAGTCCAGGCGGGGCGTCCAGTATCACCGTCAGCCGGTCTATCACCGCCCGGTCATACCAGCCGGGCATGTACACGATCCGCCATATTTTCTCGTCGGACAATCTTTCCAGTAGATAGCTCTGCCTCACACTGAAATTGATCTCGAAAATTTCACCGCTGTAATACGTCTTATTAAGCTCGATCCTTACCCCGGAAAATCCTCCGGAATTCTCGGGAAAGATCCGGGCGGCATCACCGCCCCAGCTCTCCACCGTGAAACTGGCATTGGGTAAACCTACGGTTATCCATGGTACATTGCCGCTGAGGACCTGCCATTTCTGCTGATACGTGATTTTGACAACCCCGTCACTCTGCGGTTCCAGCGTTGCTCTGTAATCCGATATTTTATAGGTTCCCGTATCGGCCGATACCGGGTTGGTTGCTTTCAGAATTAAGATCAGGGCGAATATTCCAGGGGACAACCACCGCAGCACTGACTTAAGTGTTCGCATCCCTTACATTCCTCTCTGTTTTCTAAATAGGATTTTTGCCGGAAACCGGTGCAAACCGGATGGTTCCAGATTCTAGGCCAGGGGTCTTTCATGATATTCCCTACCTTTTCCTTTAACCATGACTGGCATGGTATTACCGCTCCGTCAGGCTCAACCGTCATATTATACTGTGCCGCGGAACAGGCTTTTATCCCGAAACCGAAATCCAGCGGATTGAACTGCTTATAACAGGTAGGTGAATACCATTCCAGCCTGATACCCACTTTGCCGGCGGTCTCCAGTGCCCTGGTTAACGCCGTTTTTAGTTCCCCTGTTGTGATCTCATATCCTTTCCGGGCGATCGTACCGCGGCCGCTGCAAATGAGCGTGTTACAGGCCATCACTTTCAAGCCCAGGTCTGCCCCGGTCTTTACCAGTTCCGGAAACACTGCCAGATTGTCCCTGGTCAGGGTGGTGTTGGTAATGACTTCGAGGTTGTTGTTCAGCGCTGCCCTTATCCCCTCACAGGTCTCTTGCCAGGCTCCGCTTGCCCCAGTCATCTTATCGTGTATTTCCGGCGTCGCTGCTTCCAGGCTGACCTGGACATAATCGAGACTGACTTTGTGCAATTCTCTCGCCAGTTTGTTGAGACGTCGGCCGTTGGTCACCAGCCCGGTCACAAATTCCCGCGCATGATCGATCAACGCTACCAGGTCTTCCCGCAGCGTCGGTTCGCCGCCGGTGAATACTACCTGCGGTATCCCGCTGTCCCATATTTTATCTAGGGCCTTTTTCCATTCATTGGTTTTCAATTCCCGGCCTTGCCGGGGGCCGCCGGTATAACAGAAATAACAGTTGTTATTACAGCGGTAGGTCAGGGCCAGGTCCATCCGCGGCGGGGCGGTCCATAGTTCGGGTTTGGTCTCTTTAGTTTCCAGGTTTACTTCAGAGATGGGACAACTCCCTTTGGCTATCTCCTGGAGTGAACCATATATCCCGTCAAAGTCTTTCTTCAACACCCCGGCTGGCGCTTTGGGATATTTCTTCTGCATTATCGCCGCGATGCCTTCTTTAAATTGTTCTGTGTCAACTTCTTCGCGGTATCCTGACATGACTTCGATAAATGCTTCGATAAAATCAGCCGCAGTTTGATTCACCAGGAGCAGGTTTTGCCCGTTTACCCAGAGCATATTCGGTTCGCCCCGCCTCAGGTGCAGCCGCAGGCCGGGGATTGTCACGTGCTTAATCCTCGTATCAATCATCTCAATCCCCCATTTCCCCTTTCTCTATTCCCTATCCGTTTTGACAGTATGTCAGGTCGATTAATGTTGTCCGACTTCTTAGCAGTACCTCGATGTATTTCCCGGCTGCTTCCGGTATTTCCAGGGCTCGTTCTTGTTGTTTTTGTGATAAAGAGATGGTTCTTGTTGCTTCTCCTTCCTCCAGGTCCTTCGCCGTTACCGGTTGGGCCAGGCATAAGCGGATATATTGCACCGCCGTCTGCTGCACCCCGTTTGCTTTTCTTGTTTTATTTTTATCTTTATAGTAACCTTGCTTCCGGCCGGTTAAAGGCGATTCTCCTGGTAAGGTCGTCACTTTCCCCTCCGCGACTATGCCGCTGGTTTCCAGGGTATCTTCGTACCAGAAAAATATATAGTCCCCGGCTTCCGGTTGGCCGTCACTGCTTTCTCTTTCCCAAACGTCAGCTAACCGGTCGTCGCTTAGCCAGCTGGATTCCCGCAGCCAATCTGCCAGCCGGAATTCCGGACGCGGCTTGAATATCCAGTATTTCATCTTTTTTTAATGGTTCATTGCGATGTTTTCTCATAAATATAACCGTCTGCTTCGGCTTGTCAAGCGCCGCTTTGTATTTGACGCCCCGTGCCGGCAGTGTTACTATCCGGTTGTCAGGTTTTTTACGGGCTGTGGAGGTAAATATGATTCAACGTGTTCATGAACACTTATTGGGGGAACTGGCTACTAATACCCGTACCGATACTATCTTCGTTATCACCGCTATCCTGCTGAACCTGGTGACGCTTGGGGTCAATTCGGGAGTTGCTTCGGCCGAAGGCGGCGCCGTGCAGACGGTGGTCATGTTCACCTTTGCTGCCCTGATCATCATTATCAACCTGGTCGCTGAGATCGGCCTCATCCGCGGCCGGCAGTCACGGGCCAAGATCATCAATGGCTTGATGAAAATGTATAAAGACCAGGGGGTCGACGGTTATTATGACCCTTCGCTGCTGGGTGATTACAGCACCCGCTACAACCTGTTTATCCTGGCCGTGCTCTTCACCGGCATCGTAGCCCTGGTTATCCCCTTTATCCTCTTCACTCTTTAAACCAGCCGCTCATCCATCTCATCCAGGTAGCGTCGGTACCATAACATGTGGCGTAGTGCCCGCGACATCCGCTGCGGCCCGGAGAAGAGAGCGTAGTTGTCCGCGTACCTTTCTTCCGATTGGCTGTCCGGCATCAATGCCGGGATATGCCCTACTGAAAGTATCGGCTTGCCCATCTGTAACGCCCTTTTGCTGATTACTGTGAGCCGGTTGTCTCGGGCTTCACTGGCAACTTTATCTTGCGCCCGCAGTCCCGGCGGCATCATTTGCCCGGACTTGGCCAAACCGATTAACGATATCAGGGCATCCACTCCGCTGTCTTCCAGCATCGCTTCCAGACACTGCATCACGGTATCGTCGCCCATGGTGTCCATGCCGGCCAGGTCGACCGGGTTACCGTGCGACCACCGTGCCGGCAGCAGGCTGTCCAGCTTGTCCATGGTTTTCTGCGATAACTTTGCCAGTTGGAAACCGTCTATCTCCATCGCTTCAGAGGTTACCACCCCATACCCCCCACCCATTGTCAATATCCCCACCCGGTTGCCCTTGGGCAGCGGTTGTTTTACCAGCCCCGTGAGTATATCGGCTACTTCGTCTTCTGTCTCCGCCCGGATCACTCCGGCTTGCCGGAAGGCGGCGGTATAAACTTCATCCGAACCGGCCAGCGCACCGGTGTGCGACCTCGCCGCTGCTTGAGCGCCTTTGGTCGCCCCGGATTTCATGACCACGATCGGCTTTCTGCGCGTCGTTTCTTTGGCCAGCTTCATGAAACGCTGGGCTTCCCGGAGCCCTTCGATATAAAAGGTGATCACCTTCGTTTCTTCATCATTGGCGTAAAACTCCAGGTAGTCCTCCAGCCGTATTGTAGCTTCATTGCCCGTGCAGACGAACTTGCTGAAACCTACCCCCTGGGCATTCCCCAGTTGCATTATGCGCGAGCCCATGTTTCCGCTTTGCGCCGCAAAACTTACCGGCCCGGCGTATACCTTCCCCGTAAAACCCAGGATGCTGAACTTGGCATGGGCATTGGCGTGCCCCATCGTATTCGGCCCGATGAACCTGATGCCGCCCTGACGGGCTATTTTCACGACCTCTTTTTCGAGTTGCCGGCCTTCCTCGCCGGTTTCCGAAAATCCGCCTGAGATCACGATGGCGGATTTCACCCCTTTTTGTACACAGTCACGCATTACCTGGGGTACTCGTGCCGCTGGTACTGCAATCACGGCCAGGTCGATCTCGTCAGGGATATCCACCACGCTTTTGAACGTGCTCATTCCCATTACTACCGGATGGGAAGGATTGACCGGATACGTTTTACGTGTGTTGGCATGCAGGAGTGTCCGCATGATATTAAAGCCCCAGGAGCCGGGTACGTCGGAAGCCCCGACCATAGCCACGTTGTCAGGTGAAAAAAGGTGCTGCCAGAGACCGTTTCCTGGTTGATTGTTATTACTCACCGGTGGTATACCTCGATTATCATATTCCACACAACTGATTTGTTTCCCCATCATATGCAAGTGTATTCCGGATATTATATCGCATCCCTCTATTATGAAGCTAGTTTTACGTTTGACAAGCACGAAAAGGGAGTTTAGAATGTTCTCGCCCCTCGGGTAGTTACTTCTTTTCATCGTGTTATTGCAGGGTGGTTGTTTTTCTATCACATTTGATAAGAGGTGTACATGAAGAACAAGATTTTTTCCAGTTTCGACAGCGCCATCTCCGATATTTTTGATGGCGCCATGGTCGCTCATTCTATCTTCGGGCCGGCTAGCGTCCCGCATAATCTGCTGGAAGCTTTGACCCGCAAGGATGTTAAAGGTCTTACCCTTGTTACTAATATGGCCCATCCCCGGCAGCCCGCTCCCAAAGGCCTCTCCCTGCCGGGTTATGCCTCGATCGCCATTATTGAACAACCGGGTAAGGTGAAGCGTGTCATCGCCGGTTTTACCAGCAACGTTTACTCTAATATGCGGGGCATGGAAGAAGAATATGAGGAAATCACTAAAAATATTGAAGTGATTCCCATTCCTTTCGGTAACCTCTGTACTTGCCTCGAAGCTGCCGCCGGTGGTTACGGCGGCATCCTCACCCCGGTCGGTGTCGGCACCTACCGCGAAGATTATTGCCAGCGTATCGAGATCGACGGCAAGCCGTTTATCATCGAAAAGCCCATTAAACCCGACTTCGGTTTCGTGAAGGCCTGGAAAGCCGATACCCTGGGTAACCTGGTCTATTATCGCAAACAGCGTATCCAGAATCCCCTCATTGCCCGCGCTTCTACGGTTACCATTGCCGAAGTACTTGAGATTGTGGAACCCGGTGAGCTCGACCCCGACCATATTCATACCCCTCATATCTATGTCGACCGTATCGTCAAGGTCCCGCCTGGTGGCATGGGTACTTTCGAGTGGGATAAGGTCAGCCGGTATTTGAGTTATGGCCCTCGTGGTACCCGGCGGGTCCAGATCGAGGAAGGTCGGGGTGCCTGAAGATGGGAATAATAGTTACGAGAGGTTTTCGCAATGAATGATCGAGATAAGCTGGTTGAAAAATATCATGAGACTAAACTTGCCCGCGAGACTATCGGTATGCGCATCGCTAAAGAGTTTAAAGACGGCGACTACGTGAATCTTGGCCGCGGCTTGCCGGTCCTGGCTGCCGATTTCGTCGACCCCTCGATCGATATCTTTTACCATGCCGAATCGGGTTTGCTTGGCTACGGCACGGCTATCCAGATCGATGATTGGGAAGAGATCGATATGAATCTGCACGACGCTGCTAACCGCCACGTCCGCCCTAAGCCTGGTATGGTCGTCTTTGAGATGAACGAAGCCTTCTGTATGCTCCGTTCCAAGCGCGTTGGGACCTCTGTCGTCGGCGGCTTTGAAGTCACTGATAAAGGCGACTTCGCTAACTGGGCTTTCCAATATCCGGTGAAACATTCCGGCATCTCCGTCGGCGGTGGTTTTGACCTGGTCGTTGGCCCTCGGCGCTGTATCACCGCTATCGCCCACCTCGACCCCAAAGGCAATCCGAAGATCGTTAAGAAGCTTCACTATCCCATGACCGGGGCTCCTCAGCATATTGATTACATCATCACTGACCTGGCTGTTTTCGAGGTGCGGGGACCCAAGGGTGCCAAGGAAGGTATGTTCCTTAAGGAGCTTGCCTATGGCTGGACTGTTGATGAGCTTCGGGTTGTTACTGAAGGCCATTTTGAAGTTGCCGCCGATTTCCGGGAATACCAGCTTTAATTCACCGGTATTTTAATTATCGGCTTTCTTGAAAATCAGGCCCGGCCATATGCCGGGCCTGTTCTTGCAATAACTGCTTGTTCACGTTAGACTATTCGCTAATGTATCTAGTAGGCCTGGATTGTTCCCCTGCCTTTCGTCTTTAACTGGAGGGGCATCGGCCACGGTTAGTAATACTGGAGGTCATTCATGAACAAGTACGCCACCATCGGCGGTGTTCTTTCTATCGTTTCGGGCGCCCTGGGTATTCTCAGTGGTTTGGGTATGATCGCCGCAGGCTTGTTTTTTAAGTGGATCTTTATGTTCGGTGAATATACATCTTATGAAGAACAGATAAGCATCGATCAGATGGGTACTTTCTTCGGTGTTCTTTACGGTGTCATGGGCGGTTTCTGGATTCTTTTTGGGGTCCTGGCTTTGGTTGGCGGTATTTATGCCTTGAGGAAAAAACTCTGGGGTTTGGCCCTGGCCGGTGCTATCGGTGGTTTAGTATCCTTCTTCCCTATCGGTATCGTGGCGGTGATTTTTACCGCCATGGCTAAACCCGAGTTCGATGTTCCCGTCCCACCCCCGGCTGCGGTCATCTATCCCACTCCCCCGGCAGCACCACCGGACTCGATAGCAGACTGACGTGCTTTATTGCTGGCGGTATCCGGAGTTGTATTTCTGGAAAGACTCAGTTATCTTATGAGTTACCCGAATACAATAATAACTGAAAAGAATCGTTAGCATGTCTACTATCCATGGTGCTTATCTTGACCGCTCCTGGTGCCTGTCCTGTATGACGAATGTTTTCGTATGTAAATATTCGTAGTATCCAGGAAGTGTCTCAGCCGCTTCTGATGAGCTTCGAACCATGCGGCTGGTATGACAGGTGTATTTGTATGTGTTTTTTATTGGGAGGTATATCATGAAAGCCTTGATCGTCTATGATTCGCAGTACGGCAATACCGAGCAGATCGCTAAAATCATCGCCGGCGGGCTTGGTAACGGCGTTGATGTCATTCTCAAAAAAGTCGCTACCGCCGAGCCCGGTGATATCACCGGTATTGATCTTCTCCTCGTCGGTTCGCCTACCCAGGGCGCTAAACCAACCGTCCCCATCCAGGATTTCCTGAACAAACTGCCGGCCGATGCTTTGAAAGGTATCAGGGCGGCGGCCTTCGATACCCGTATGACCAACCCCATCATCCGTATGTTTGGTTATGCCGCTACTAAAATTGATAAGGTTCTAGCGGAAAAGGGCGCCGTCTCCGCAGCGAAGCCGGAAGGCTTTTGGGTGACTGGCGGTAAAGGCCCTCTCAAGGACTTTGAAATTACCCGCGCCGCCCATTGGGCGGAAACGGTTGCGATGACAAAATAGTTTTATTAACTAAGATAAGTTACTTTGAATGAAGATAGAACTTTATTATCCGTTATTTCATCCTAATGATGCCTGTAACCCGCTCATACTGAGACTGTCGAAGAATAGCGGGTTCTCGTTTCTCGTATCTGTTAGTTTTTTCGTATTTCGATATTTTCTCCCTACCCTGGATAATAATCACACCCCTCTTTCGGGCACTGTTGATTACGGGCTATATGCCGGCATTTCACCGGTTTGCCATGGGTTAATTTGATCCCCATCTCTTTCGACAGATAGTCCACGGCTGACACTATCGCTTTCCGGCTGGCCCTCTTACAGCATCGCGGGTAACCGTCCGCTACTGCCCCCAGGGCGGCCTCCGTCCCCTTGATTGCCAGGCTCCGTTCTTTTCCCGTTAGTGGTGTCGCTTTAGTCAGGCAGCTTATCGCGATACCCACCCCTACCGCCGCCCCGCACGTCCCGCAAAAACCGCACCATCCCCCGGGCACCTTGCTGCCCCTGGTGATCGCCTGTTCCAGGGCATTCTCCGGGACTGGAAAACCCGCATTCCGGGCTGCGGCCACGAGTACTGCTGGCACGATGACATGGTGTTCCGGCCCGTGCATCGGTATCTTCGGGTCGGCGGTTATCTCCTCGAACAGGTCACCCGGTACTGTGGAGGTACTCTTTTCCAGCCTCTGTTTCAAATTGACCAAGGTTTCTTTTTGATGGCATTCGTCACATACATAATGCCCTTGCGGGCAGAAGATATTCGTACTTTTTGTCCGGCTGCAGTAAATGCACTGCATCAACTGTGGTTCCGCTTGATATATCAGTGTTTTTCCGCAAACCCCGCATTCTTCTGTTGATTTCATCTCTTCTCCTTTGTCTATATTATCGCTGGAATTGGCCTCGGTAACAAAATAAACGAGCCCTGCATTAATGTGGGGCTCGTTTTTCATAAGGGGTAGGCTCACTGGTTAACTATTTCTTATTGCCGCGGTTGCCTGATATATTTCCCTGCGGCTCGGACTTCCCTATGTTGTGCTGGTTCTTTTCACCCTTTGGTGTCACATCATTATAAGGTTGATCCGGCCCGCTTTCGCCGATCTGTGGTTTCAGGATGTACTTTCCGCTGTTGCCTGCCTTAATGATGGTGATATCGAAAACGAAGTCGACCGTCGAGTTGTCGCCGGTTTTGGTGACCATGAACGGCATCGATATCTGTAATTTCCCGCTGGGCAACTTGACTGTCGCATTATCGCCTGCTTGTCCCTGCTCGTTTTTCAATACTCCGGTGACATCATCTACATAGATGAAGACCTTGGTATAGTTGCCGCTGGCGATTTCCCCGTCCCAGATTTCTGTAGCGTTGTCCCCGGTCAGTTTCGTCAGGTCGAAGGTCCGGTTGACTTTATACGTGGTCCAATTATCCGAGTCGGCCGAAAGGATGCCGATCTCTGATACCGTTACGTTCACGGAATAGAAATCGCCGATATCATTCGGTTCGTCACTGACCAGCAGTCGGAAATTGGTGTCTGCCTGCGCTACGTTTGCCGTGCAGCTCGGTAATAATACTGCCAGCATCAAGAGCGCCATGATTGCTGCGATTATTTTCCTCATCTTTCCTCCAGTGTTTGGTATATGTATTGTTTTTGTGCAACTACTTATACCAACGGTTTTTCCTGGGGGATGTCAGGAATCGCTGCCGTCATCAGCATAGGCAGATAGTCTCAACAAACCGGCTGTTTTATCTGCTTGCCTGGTACTTGTGTACTACCTCTGTATAAAATCGGGAGGTTCTGTTAATTCCGGTTAATCCAAATTTCTCTTTTACCCTTAGCTAATTAAGGTTATTTTTTTTCGTTTTAGAGTTTCGTGTTTAGTGTTTTGAGTTTCGTATTTAGTGTGCCGCTCCTCCGTCCACACTTAAACATACTCCCGTGATATATGCCCCCGCCTCCGACGCCAGGAACACCGCCGCCCATCCTACGTCTTCCGGCGTCCCCAGCCTTCCTAACAGGGTTTTCTTTTCCTCCGCGGCTCTGACTGCCGGGTCGTTCAGGTTGGTGTATTCGATGCTGACGGGGTGCACTGTCACCCCCGGCATCAGGCAGTTGACCCGGATGCCGTCCGGGGCCAGCAGGGCAGCCCATGACTGTGTCAGGCTGTTCACCCCTGCCTTGGCCGCGGCATAGGCCGTTCCGCTGCCCGGCAGGATAGTCTCTCTCGTGGAGATGTTGATGATGCTGCCTTTGGTTTGCTTTTCCTTCATGATCCTGGCCGCTGCCTGGGTGCACAGGAAGGTCGTCTTCAGGTTCTCCCGCATCATCGCATCCCAGCCTTTCTCAGTTATTTCTATATTGTCCCAATGTGTCGGCGTGCCCACATTATTCACCAGGATGTCGATCTTACCGAATTTCCGGACGGCTGCCTCGAACATTGCCTGCACCTGTTCCCCTTCCCGCACGTCTGCTTGAATATAGGCCGATTTCCGGCCCATGGCTTTGATTTCCGCTGTCGTCTGTTCCAGCCGCTCGATGTTCCGCCCGATGTTTATTATATCTGCCCCAGCCTCTGCCATACATAAAGCGATGCCTTTCCCGATCCCTCTCCCGCTCCCTGTCACCAGGGCGATTTTTCCCGCCAGGGAAAACTTCTCCAGTCCCATCTCTGTCTCCTTTTAAAGATCCAAGTTCCTTGTTTGCCTTTCGTGCTGAAGTATAACGGCTGATATTAGTCTCCGGCAAGCGGCTAGCCTTATATTCATAAATCTTCAATCATATATCGAATGTTCTTTATATCGTCATCGATATCAGAGTCGTATTCTGATCAAACGATTTGCCTCCCGCAATTATTCCTGTTAAATTCATGTCACATAGGGAGAACTGAAATGCAAATCAATTCTGCCGGTTGGTAACAAACGGGAATGGTTTATAATTACTGGTCTTATTCTAAGGAGCGTATAATGGCGAAAAAACGGTTTTTTGAACTCGTCGGCACTGGACCCACCGTATTTATCGGGAAGCCCGTCGCACGTATGAGCGGGGGATTCCCTATTCCAGTCGTCAACCCACTCAGAGGAGTCCTGAAAAAGTAGCCCGCTCATACTGAGCCCGTCGCATGTATGAGCGGCGAATATTCTGTCCGTGTACCGTATCGTACTATTTCTTTCATTTATACATACCCATATAATATTAATCATCATGAACCGTAACCCTTTTTCTTCTTGGAAGCAGTCAATTAGAACCCGTAATGAAGCTGCCCGTGCCCGCGGCGAACGTTATCGGCAGATCGACCGTAGTTTTGACCGTCCGGTCGGCCGGATTTCCCGTTTTCTCTGGCCTTTCCGTGAAGATTGGCTCCTGCTGGTCGTCGGTTCTCTGTTTCTTCTCGACTACATCAGCACTTATCTTGCTCTTCAACATGTTGAGGTTACTGAGGAAGGCCCTTTAGCCGCCTGGGCTCTGGAAACTGGCGGCTTTGGTTTCCTGTTTTTTATCGACTTGATTGCTGCTGTGGTTTTTGCCTTGCTTGCTTTCCTGGCTCGCTTCCTTTACCGCCGTGCCGGCCTGCCGGGCTACGCCCGCGCCGCCTTCGTCTTTCTCCTGGTTCCCTATATCATCCGCACCGCCGTCGTCGTCATCAACAACTTCATCCTCGGCCTCCGTTGATTAATATGTTTTTATCCGGAACCCGGTCATCCTAACTCCCATCTCCGCTCGTACTGCCTATCCCGTGTTTATCGGGAAGCCCGTCGAACATAAGAGTGGGGGATTCCCTCTCCCCACTGCCGGCTTGTCCTCCAACAGCGTGTTGGCGGAGTCCAGATTCATGAACATCATCCTCAACCAATCCGCCGTCCATCTTTTATTCGTAACCACAGATTACCTACAACTTACACTCTTCCCCGCCCCCGTTTTTAGTCTACTCTGTCCATTTCGTCTATTTCGTCCATTTCGTATCTTACATTACATAGAGGATAGAGTCTCTTCTCCACTTACGCACGTAGGAGGGTGGTTCAAGACATCCGGGTTGCCAAATACGCTGGATCCCAGCTTTCGCTGACATGACATCATCGGGATGACATCGTCGGGATGACTTCATCGGGATGAGGAACATCGCCGATTAGAATATCTGCCACATCAGGCCCTGTTTGGCTACCGTTAGTTTGTTGTTGATTTGGCATTTGACTTTTGAAGCTTCCTTAGATATTAGTTATTAGATATTAGGAAATCTCTGAACAAGTCTATTCAATATCAGTCTAATAACAGGTACAATTA
>JAEAME010001906.1_pt1 | contig 13195 bp, 10 predicted proteins | sample 8958731 | NCBI WGS metagenome assembly JAEAME01 (sample SAMN16933194, study PRJNA681113) | bioreactor sludge metagenome | isolation source: anerobic bioreactor sludge (Control) | place: India:Bengaluru | collected 2018-10-24 | reverse complement strand
GGTACAGCTGTTCTCTCTGAGCGTTAAGAAACAGGCGCCGATCTCGTCCTATTCCAAGGGCATGAAGCAAAAGATCATGATGATTGCCGCGCTGCTTCACAATCCGGAGATTCTGATCCTGGACGAGCCGCTGTCCGGACTCGATGTTTCTTCCATCCTCATTGTCAGGAATCTCCTCAGATCGCTGGCCGCGCAAGGCAAGGCCATACTCTATAGCTCCCATGTGCTGGAGATTGTGGAAAAAATCTGCAGCCGCGTGCTCGTGATATACAAGGGAGACCTTGTCGCAGACGATTCAATAGAAAATTTGAGAAGCCTGATGCAGCTTCCGTCACTGGAGGAAATCTTTATCCAGCTGGTTCAGCAGGAAAACACGGAGCAGATCGCAAGGCAAATGGTCGAAGTTATCCAGAACTAGTACTCCGTAGCGCGGATGATAGCGCCATGAATTCTCCGGATCCCGATAGCCAGCACCGGCACCTCGTGAGACACTTCTTCTGGCGCTTCTTTGACTTGGAGGCAATTGCATCTCCGCAAATTGACCCGGTTCAAAAAAACGCCCTGAAGATACGAATCCTTGCCAGTCTGGTGTTTCCCGGAGTGGTGGGATGCCTCCTGTTGTGTCCCAAATATGCCTTCCTCAAATACTGGCGACCGCCCAATGAGTTTCAGCAGGCGGTAATTGCGGACAAAATATTCTTTCTGTCTTTGTCCATGATTCTTCTGGGATTCATCGCGGTATACGAATGGGAGACGCTTTTGCCCGACCGCAAGGACTACCTGATCCTCACACATCTGCCCATCCGGATCCGGACCATTTTTTCCGCGAAGCTGACCGCACTGGCCATGTTTTTGCTGACCTTCATCGTTGCCGTCAACGCGTGCCCGACGGTTCTGCTTCCAAATGCCATCCTCGTGGATAATGCCCCGTTCTTTCACGGCCTCCGATATATGGCGTGCCACGGCATCGCGTTTCTTTTGAGCAATATTCTCATTTTCCTCGCAGTAATTTCACTGCAGGGGATCCTCTGGATGCTGTTTCCCGCCAAAATTGCCTTGTCCATCTCGCGGAAGATCCGCTTTGTCTGCCTGATGCTGTTTTTGTTCGGCCTTTTTTCCTTTCCCGCAGTAAGATCCGTCCATCAGTCCGTTCCCGGCATCGGTCCCCTTGCCTGGTTTTATCCGCCTATCTGGTTTGTCGGGGTTTATGACGTGCTGCTCGGATCGCGGGATCCCGTTATGCTAGACCTTGCCGGCCGCGCCGTCATGGCCCTGACTGTGACAGCGGGTCTCGGCGCTCTGGCCTACGCTGTGTGCTATCAGAGATTTGTCAGAAGCAGCCTGGAAACCGAGACCGGCAACTCCCAAAAGAAAATCGGCCTCAGGTCCGCAGGCAATTTCTTGCTGGACCGCTGCTTCATGGGAAAACCGGAGGACAGGGCGACATTTCATTTCATGGGGCAGACGCTTTTCCGCAGCTCCCAGCACATCCTCTACCTGGGATTCTTTCTGGCCACCGGTATCGCCGTTTCGGCCATGGTGTTTATTTCGGCGCTTCACATCCACAAAGCGTCTGAAATCGGCCAACGGGACGAGATGTTCCTTTTAGCACCCCGGCTCCTGGCATTTATCCTTCTGGCAGGAATAAAAGTGAGTTCCGCCATACCCGTCGACCTCGAGGCCAACTGGATTTTCCGGCTATCCCCTCAACAGCTGGTAAGGCGCCAGCTTCGATCGTTGCGGGTATTTGTCTTCATAGTGTTCATTCTTCCCGTGTTCGTGATATCGGGGCTGTTTTATTTGTCGATCTGGGACTGGCACAGAGTGGTGCTGCATTCCTGTTACGGAGTAGTTCTCTCTCTAATTGTCATGGAAGTGTTCTTCCGGCGTTTCGCAAAGATACCCTTCACCTGTTCCTATCTCCCGGGCGGGGCGCAGAGAGTGCTTTTTTGGCCGCTATATATGCTTGGTTTCGCCCTTTATATGTTCGCCGCTACCAAACTGGAGGTCTGGTTCATGGGAGATATCGGTTTCTACGCTTTGATCGGAGCCGTATGGCTGATATTGCTTTGCCGCAATCTGGTGACGGCCAACGGCTCGGTCTATTTCGAAGAAGAGTCCTCGGACGATCCCACTTACTTGAATATGCGCGCCTGAATCCGCGCAGCTATTCTCTTCTATTCAAGCGGATCCAGTTCCGTTACAATAGCCTCAGATCTCGAACCAATTATCAATTAAAAGAACCGGCTGTCGACTCGGAGTAGGAGTTCCCCATGATCGGCAAAAAGTTGGCAGTTCAAAAAATCATCATCCGCATCTGCAAAACCGGCGCTCCTGAACCTTGTGTATCCGAACCGCATTTCTCGCAATCTTTGCCCGCGGGCGCCTCCGGAAAGTGAGGATATATGAATAATGCCGACACACCAAAATCTCATGAAGCGAGCGAATCGATCGAACAATGGATTGGATTCTGTTCTCTCGGTCCGAATCCCGCCCGCGGCGGAGAAGTGCTGCGGGAACCGGGATTGGCGATCACGTGTTGCCGGACGTTGTGGCCCATTGGCAATATGGCTGTCTTCGCAGATGGGCTACCACGACACACTCCCCTTCACTTTGTATGCGCGTGAAGGGAATGCATGAGCGGGGGGATGAGAAGAAAGGAAACTTACCATGAGGAGTCGGATGTTATTAGCATTGAGCCTAATTCTTTGTTTCTCGATCCCCGTTTCGGGCCAGATTCAAGATATACTTGAAACGCTCGGATTGGGAAAGAAAACCGGTTTGAGCAACGACAAGATAGCCGCCGGATTGAAGGAGGCATTGCGAGTGGGAACAAGCAATGCCGTAAAATCGACCGGACGGGTCGACGGCTATTTCCGTAACGAAGCCATAAAAATCCTCCTGCCGGAGAAACTGCGCACGATCGAAAAAGGAATGCGCATAGCAGGCTTCGGTCCCCAGGCGGACGAGCTCGTGCTCGGCATGAACCGGGCGGCTGAAAAAGCGGCTCCCCTGGCCAAGGATATCTTCATCAAAGCGATTCTCGAGATGACCTTCGATGACGCGCGCCGCATCTTCACCGGCGGCGATACGGCGGCCACAGATTATTTCAAGGCCAAAACCAGCGACCGTCTGACGGCCGCATTCGCGCCGATTGTGGACAAATCCATGAGTGAGGTGGGAGTAATCCGGCAGTACGACCAATTCCTGGGAAGGGCGCGACAAATACCTTTTGTAAAAACCCAGTCGCTGGATATTCGCCAGTATGTTGTCGCAAAAGCTTTGGACGGACTTTTCTATGTGGTAGGCCAGGAAGAGCGCAGTATCCGAAAAAATCCGGCAGCCCGGGTAACCCAGCTGCTGAAGGATGTTTTTGGGAAATAGCGGACGCTATATTGCCGAAGTTTCCAGTGCGGCGCGCAAGGCCACGGCCGATTGCCGTATGGCTTCTTTTCCCTGATCGATCAACGCGCTCATTGTGAAGAAACCGTGGATCATCCCGTCGTAGCGCGTCAGCTCTACCGGTGTGCCGGCGGCGCGCATTCGTTCGGCATATCGCTCGCCCTCGTCGCGCAGCGGATCATACTCCGCGGTAATCACCAGCGCCGCCGGCAAGCCTGCAAAACTGCTCGCGCGCAGCGGGGATGCATATGGATGCATGCGGTCCGCGTCATTTTGAATATAGTGGTTCCAGAACCACTGCATGGCGTCCTTCGTCAGGAAGTATCCTTCGGCGTTCTCGACATAGGATGGAGTGTCGCACGCCGCGTCTGTGACCGGGTAGATGAGCAGCTGAAATTTTATCGCCGGTGTTCCGCGGTCGCGCGCGATCTGGGCGACGACGGTGGCGAGATTGCCTCCGGCGCTGTCGCCGCAAACGGCAATGCGTAAGGGATCCCCGCCGAAATCGGAGGCATTCGCCGCAATCCACAGTGTTGCATGATACGCGTCCTCTGCCGCGGCCGGGAAAGGATGCTCGGGCGCAAGCCGGTAGTCGACGGAAACGACGATGCATCCGGCAGCGTTGGCAAGCGTTCGGCAGAGTCCATCAGAGGACTCAATGTCGCCGATCACCCACCCGCCGCCGTGGAAGTACATCAATACGGGTAAAGGTTCCGCGCCGAACGGTTTATAGATTCTAACCGGGATATCGCCTCCCGGTGCCGCCAGCGTCCGGTCTTCAACACCGGCGACCGGTTCAGAGGGACCTTGCATCGAGGCCATAGCGGCTGCCGTCTGACGAGCTTCTTTGACTGACAGTTCGTGAATGGATTTATCTCCCGCCTGAGCCATTTGATCTAGAACAGCGCGGGCCTGCGGATCCAGAGCCATTGGTCCTCCGGGGAAACCGGCTACAAATTATGCTCGCTCCTGTTGATGACGTCGTCCTGGATGTCCGGAGAAAGCTGCGTGAAGTAAGCGCTGAATCCTCCGATGCGAACGATCAGGTCACGATGATTTTCGGGGTGGATCTTGGCGTCCCTCAGTTCATTCGTGTCCACCATGTTGTATTGAATGTGGGATCCGCCTTTGGACATGAATGCGTTGGTGTAGGACACAAGCTTGCCGATGCTCTCATCGCTCCGGAGCATCGCAGAAGAGAATTTCTGGTTCAGGACCGAGGCGTGAGACTCTTTGAATCCCGCATTGATGGCGGAACGAAGAACAGCCGTCGGCCCTTTCCTGTCCGCACCCCTCATCGGCGATATCGAACCGTCATTGAGCGGCTCGAATGCTTTCCTCCCGTTGGGTAGAGCGCCTACACCCAATCCGCCGAAATAATGCCACGCGAGGCCTTCCCTTGCGACCATGTAATTGCGAACCGGGGAATTGTCGTAGCCGCGGATGATTTGATAGGAGTCTGCGCTGATTTTCCCGGCAAGCAGATCCACTTCATCCAGGTCATTGCCGAATTTGGGTTGCGCGAGGCACATCTGACGGATCTCTTTGCCGCGTTTGCCCTCAAAATTGGCATCCAGCGCGTTGAGCAGTTCCTGCATGGTCAGCCTCTTATCCTCGAACACCAGCTTCTTTACGGCCATAAGAGAATCGGCGACGTCGATGATGGCTCTGTCGGAAATACCGAACATGGAGCAGTCCGGATCCGGGATCAACAGATCACGGCCCGTGTCCATGCATCGCTGAATGCCCACGGCCGACAGAAACGGGAGACGTATATATTTGAACTGCGCGTTTCGGGCAATCGCGGCCAGCCAGAAGGAGCGGTGCGTGATGAATTTATGCTGCTTCATCAAAGCATCGTAGAGATCCTCAAAGCTCGTGAACTGCCTCGGATCCCCGGTCGCCAATCCCGTCTGCCTGCCATTCACGTCCAGTCCGTTGTGCAGGACCAGGTGAAGCATCGCGGCCATGTTGCAGGCGGCCATGCCTTCCGCGCCGTAGTGCTCCGCCCTCGAAGGCAGGCAGGGATACACGCAACCCAGGCCGCACCATTCGGCGGCTTCTTCCATGGGAATGCCGTCTTCCAGAAAATGCGAGATCACGACCTCGTCGTTCTCGAAAAGAGGAATACCGCCCTTTGTCGCCATGTTTGTCTGGATAGCTTTGCTCATCAGCCAGTCGGGGGTGGACTTATTCCAGCGCAATCCCACGGTTGGAGAGGACAGCTGCAAAAGCCCGACGACGTGCAGAAAAAGATAACTTAATTCGTTGGAGCAGTCTGCGCCCGACCTGTCGACTCCGCCGAGCATTATGTTGTTGATACCGAAATTGATCTGGTGAGATTCCTTAAGGCTTTCCGAAGCCACAAATGTCTGCGTGCCCCACCGGCCGATGAGTTCCGCCAGCAATTCGGCGGCTCTTTCCAATGTGATTGCGCCGTTGTTGATGTCCCGGATGAAGTATGGATACAGATACTGGTCGCCGCGCCCCCACTGTGGGTTGTTGTGCATCGGATGCTCGTACAGCTTGCAAACCCCGATAATGGCCATCGCCTGAAGCGCTTCGTGAAAGGTCCTGGCCGGATGCTCGGGCACATGCTCGCAGACACGCGCAATTTCAAGCAGCTCGGCTTTGCGGCTCGGATGCGTTTCCGCTTCCGCCATTTTTTTTGCCAGAGCAGCATACCGTCGCGAATGGTTTATGGCCGCCTCACAGACAATTATGGCCGACTTCCAGAAATACACTTTATCAATATCGGTCTCATGGTTTGCGATAAATGCATCTATATGATCCTGTGCCTCGTTGATGAAGCTTTTGAGCCCGTTTTCAAGGATCTTTTTCCACATCAGCACGGAGGTAGTCTGTCCAAATATGGCCGTGTCCAGGGTGGGATCTTTCAGTTTCGCCGCCTCTGCATCCTTGATCCACGAGCCGACGACGGCTTCCCATGCTTTATAGGTCATTTCCGGCGCCGTCTTGCCTCGAAATTCGCGGGCGCTTTCGCGAAGCATCTCGATGCTTTCGGGATCCAGTCCAACGTTTGCATCCATCGTGATGCGCAGTTCGGCCGTATCCTTCCAGAGGTCCGGGATGTAGTCGCCGCAGACGTCGAACGACGTCGTGCACCCTATGACGCCGGGGGTCGGGCGCCCGACAATCACGTCGAAGTCATGGATTCGAATTTCGATATTCTCGACAATTTTCGCAAAGAGCTTCGCACGGCGTATCTGGATGTCTTCCCCTTCGGTTTCACGCCAGGACGCAACCGTCCATTTTTCCCTGTCCGCGAAAAGCTTCCAGCCGGATTCCTTCATGGTCTTCTTCCACTGCTGAATGCGTTCGCTCAATTGTAATTCATCAATCCGGTTGAGGAGTTCCATGTTTGCTTCTGGCATTGCGCACCTCGATGTTCAAATTAGCGTGAGATCGTACAATCGACGCCGCGTTCTATGTAGGCATTTCGAACGGCCTCTACCCGCTCGTCATCTGCAGCCTCAATACCTTCCATACCATAGGATACATCGAGCGCCCTGTATTTGCTCAGGCCCATCCTGTGAAATGGCATGATCTGAAGCCGCGCGGCCCCGTTACCCAGACTGGCCAAAAACCGGGCTGTCGCCTCGATGTTTTCCACGGAATCATTGATTCCGGGCACCAGCGGCTGCCGGAACAGGACGTCTGCCCCCCGTTCTATCAGCAGAGCGGCATTCCTTAAAATTATATCATTCGATTGCCCGGTATGTCTTCTGTGGGCCTCTGAATCCATGTGCTTCAGATCGAACAGGAAATGGTCCGTTACGGGAATCCCCGCGAGTAACGCCTCCGGATCGACAAAGCCGCACGTCTCCACGCAGGTGTCGATTCCTTCCTGACGGCACCGCTCAAACAGTTCCCGGACGAATTCGGGATGGAGCAACGGCTCTCCACCCGAAACCGTAACGCCGCCGCCCGACTCGTCATAAAACATCTTGTCGCGCCTGACCGCATCCCAAACCTCTTCGACCGTCATGAGCGCGCCGTAGCGGACCAGCGCGCCGGAATAACATTGCCCGACGCAATTGCCGCAGGCTTTGCAGCGGGTATAATCGATGCGATGCTCGCCTTCACCCTGGCGGATGGCATTGTTTGGGCAGACCTCCAGGCATTTGCCGCAATTTGTGCAGAGCGATCTGATGAAGCCCACCGCCGGTGTTCCCGGCAGGCATTCGGGGTTCGCGCACCACTGGCAGGACATCGGACAGCCTTTAAAGAAGACGACCGTCCGGATCCCCGGCCCGTCATGAATGGAAAATCCCTGAATGTTGGTGATGATGGCAGTCTGCGGTTCGCCGGCCTTGTTCCCTGATTCCATAAGCACACACCCGGTACAGCACCCAAAAGGATACAATGCCCGGCGTGAAATTAACATGGGATTCAGCCGGCCAGAACCGAAGCGTCCAGCGCATGCACGCCGGCGTCGCAGACGAATTCGGATGCGGTGGTGTAGGCCGACTCATCGCTGGCAAGATACACGAACAGCCCGGCGATTTCCGACGGGAAGGCGATGCGTTTGAGCGGAGACGGCGCTGCCATGGATTTCAGGCGTTCCTCCACGCTTACGCCGCCCGCAGCGGCCGTCTCTTCCAGCCGACGGTCGAACATTTCAGATCGGAAGGCTCCAGGCAGCACCACATTACTGCGGATTTTTTGCGGGCCATAGTCCATCGCTACCTGCCGGGAAAGTCCGAGAAGACCGGATTTCGTCGCGCAATAGGCGGCTGCGAACGGAAGTCCCCGTATCGCACCGACCGATGCCACGTTGATGATGGATCCGCTCCCGGCGCAGAGCATGTACGGGATGACATATTTCATCACCAGGAAAGGAGCGGTCAGGTTGGTGTCCAACACCTTCTGCCAGACTTCCATGTCGGTGTCGACGACGGTTTTCGGAACACCCATCGCGGCATTATTGACTGCGATGTCCAGCCTGCCTCCGAAGGCTGCCGCGGCTTCCACCATGCGTTGAACGTCTTCCTGCCTGCTGACGTCTGCGGCGCAGATGGTGATCTGGTTTTCAGAAAAGCGCTTTGCGAATTTCTCCAGTTCCTCGCGGCGGCGCCCCGCGATGCAAACTCTGGCACCCTCGCTGATAAACGCTTCGGCGACCGCGGCGCCGATGCCCGTACCGCCTCCGGTGATCAATGCAACTTTGCCCTGCAATCTCATGCCATTCTCCTCTTCAGTTCAACGCGCGTGGATACAAGCTTTATCTCTATACGAAGACGGCGCGTCATGCAAATCATTTGCGGGCCGCCATCAATTATATCTGGGTCCTCTGAAGCCCGCACCCGCATAAAAATAACTGGTTGCGGGCAAAAAGGTTGCGAAAAAGCCGGAGACGGGATTGACAAGCGCTCCAAAACTGGAATTAAATTAGTTCAATCCGACGCAGCGCACGCGAGATGCGCACACTGCGTCATTCGAAGGGAGCTGGGTATGGCAGATCCGAAAGTTGAATCCAAAGCGGTTGTTTGCACCAATATTGAATTGCCTGCGGGCGTCCACGTTTTCGAAACCGATGACACCAAGACCAAGGTACCGGAAGCAGATCCCATCAAGCGGGTGATCTATATGGACGACAGGATTGTCCCGGGATCGTTTTACGTGGAGGCCGTTTGGATCGTGGGCTCCATACCAAGGTCTCATCCCGAACACACCCATCCCGATCACGATGAAATAGTCGGCTTTGTCGGCAGCAACATGGATGATCCGGACAATCTGGGAGCGGAAATCGATTTCGTGGTCGACGGAAAGAAGATGACGATTACCAAAACCTGCTTTATCCACGTGCCTGCCGGAGTCAAACACGGCGGGCTTTGTTTCAGAAAAATCGACAGACCGGTATTCCAGATCGCGATGTCAAGAATGAGCGCCTATTCAAGTATTCCGCCCACATAGGAAACGGCAACTCTCAGGCTTGCGGGCTCCGGTCATTTTATCAATTTCGGCACGGGCGGGAGCACCGGCATGTCGGGAATCCTGGCCGGATCGATCTTGAATCTCTGGTCATACCGGGCGGGATTCGTGACATCCTCGCTCTCGGTGGATCTCCACATAAAGCCGCAGGTTTTGCATATATATACTTCCCAGGCGTTATCGACAGGCGCCTTCACCAGCAGCCCGGCAGTGTCGGAATCGCATCTCGGGCAGATCATGCTATCTCTCCTTTCTCATGGCCTGTTTTAAATAATCCAGCCAGAATCCTGCTTTTTCCGGCGCCTCCAGCAGTTCCGTCTCCCTCCCGACATCAGGGGCGACGGGCGTGGTAGCATCGATTATCAGCTTCGTCGTGATACCGGCCGGTTCTGACGACGGATCCAGGGGCATTCCCGGGGCGTTCGGGATAAGTACGACGTCCTTCGAAGGCCGAACCCTTGTTGTCAGGGCCCACATCACCTGCGGCAGATTGAAAGGGTCAACAAATTCATCGACTATAATCACGATCTTTGAGTAGGGCATGCCGTGAGGAGTGGACAAAAGCCTCATCGCCACGGCTTTGCCGTATCCGCCGAACCTCGATTTGGTCGAAACGATAACGCCGATTCCATGCGTGTACATGGCATTCACGGCCACGACTTCAGGAAAATCCTTCTTGATCTGCCTGTAGACGGGGATGCTGGTGTTCAATGCCAACAGGTAGTCGATTTCTGTCCAGGGAATACCCAGGTATAAATTTTCAAAGATAGGATTCGTCCGGTGCGTGACTGTATGAATTTTTATCTCGCACTGAAGCCTGGCGCCGGAATAGCTTCCAGTGAATTCACCGAAGGGGCCCTCGATTTTGCGTACCCTGGGTTGAATATCTCCCTCCAGAACAATCTCGCTTCTTGCCGGGATGTCCAGGTCGCCGGTTTCGCTCTTGACGAGTTCAATAGGCTCGCCTTTCAGAGCGCCGGCAAAATCATATTCCGATTGGACATACTCGATAGGGGTGCTGGCCATGAAGTTGAGCACGGGATCATTGCCAATGCATATAGCCACGGGCAATGGTTCATTCCTTTCTTCAGCCTTTCTCAGGTGGATCGCAATGTCGTGGAAAGGCAGGGGTTGAATTCCGACAAGGTCTTTCCCTTTAACCTGAATCCTGTATATGCCTGCATTTTCCTTATTGAAATCGTCCCGGTCTTCAGGATCCTTGGAAACGACGAGCCCCTTCGATATGAAAAAACCTCCATCAAACTGGTTAACTCTGAATAGAGAAAGAATGTCGAAAAGATTTATGTCTTTTTTGACTTTATTCTCTTTAATCGGAGCATCTTTCTCCGCAACCCACACCGGTTTTACGGGATAATCGTTCCATAGCTTGTCCAGGGCAAAAAACTGTTCTTTGATCGACGTGTCTTTTGGAAGATTCAGCATGAGGGCATGGTTTTGCCACGAACCCTGCACATTCAGAACAACCGCGTTTCTGTAGCCTCTGATCTTTTCGATAAAAACAGCCGGCCCGTTTTCCATGTCAGACGCGGCCCTTCCTATGGCGCTTAAATCGGGTTCCGGCATGACAGGATCTTTTATCCTCACAAGCTGGTTTTCCTGCTCCAATTTCAATAGAAATTCCCGCAAATCCCTGTAGCCCATAGGATCTCCTGTGATGGTTCATCTACCAGTATAATGGAAAAAGGCATCAGATACCTTATTTCTGGAATCGGGGACGGACCACGATAACTGTTGATAATGAAGGAGAAAGCTCAATTTTGAGTCTTCGAGAAAAGCCTTACAGCCACAAAAAGGTGCCGTTTTGTTGTTCTAACGATTATGCCAAAGTTTATAGCAATATCGGCGCAAGGATAACAATCTCTTAGAACCAGTTTTGGGGATCTTTTTCTGACGCTAAGCCACTTTTTTTGCCCTGAAAACTGACGCACCTCTTTCCCGATCAATAAATTATCGTGGTCCGTCCCTCATTTTAATCGCGAGCGGGCAAAATTTAGTGTTACTTCGGATAGCGGCGGAGTGGCGGATGGATGAGCCGCGACCTCGGCCCCCATTCGATTCGCCAGCTCCATGGTGGAACGCATGTCCCAGGCCAAAACGGCCCCCAACAGGATCCCCGCCGAGCACGCGTCTCCCGCGCCCACGGGATGGAGCGTCCCCACAGTTTTAGCAGGTGCGCTCACATCAAATTCACCATAGCGAGTCAGGGCAACGGTTCCCTCTCCTCCGCGGGTGACGACTATAGCGCGGGCGGGAAATTGCTCCAATAACACTTCCATCCTGTGCCGGATCCCGTCTAGTGACCCGTCGCCGGGACAGGAGAATCCCAGCAGGTCAAAAATCGCAAACAGTTCGGACTGGTTCGCTTTTATTATGGTGGCTGCTTGGCAACTGTGGGCGACAATTTCCTGCGAATACCCGGCTTCGCCGGTCAACGTATTCCGTCTGAGGTTCACATCGTATAGACGAATTGCCTGCGGAGCATTTCGCAAAAAATTCCGAATCGTCTCGCGGGACACAGGCGATCGCTGCGCCAAACTTCCATAACAAACGGCATCACACCGGCCGGCCAGATCCTTGAGCACGGGTCTATCTTTAATGTAGTCCCATGCTGCCCCGGCCTCTATTTGATAGCCGGGCTCCCCACCTCTCATGAAGACCGATACGAAACCCGTCGGATGCCCTGGGTCCTTTCCGACATAGCGAGTCGACATGCCCAGCCAATGAAGGGAATCAATGATCTTGCTTCCCCTTTGATCAGAGTTGATACAGCTCACGATCGTTCCATGTCCGACACCGAGCCGATTGGCTAATTGATGCGCGTGGACGGCAAAATTCAGAGGAGCCCCGCCCAGTGTTTCGGACCGGTCCTCGAAGACATCAAAGAGGACCTCTCCAATCCCCACGAAAGTTAAAGGCTTCATTATCAATGCCTTGCGCAGTGTTTGCTTTCTGCAATCCCTGCCTGCGCTCAGATAATCAGACAAAATATAATGTCACATCATTTCTGCTATAATTGCCATCATATTGTCAATATAAAGAATTAATCATTTTTGCGGATATGTAAATATGTTTAAGATTCACTTCAATCTAAAACAACGGTCTGAAGCCGTGGCTTTGAGCCTGCCCGGCAAATCGGTGACCGCGGGACACACCGGATGCAATGGTAATCGGGATCAAAGCATTATCTCAGCGGCGAAGACAGCAGTGTGACTGCCCAGGATTGACCGCAGAGCAGCCGGCTGAATGTATCCGCGCCTTTCAAGGCCCGGATCATGGCTGCGAAAGATATTCCGTCGCGGTCGGCGACAGGTGAATCAAGTGTCGCCGGCCATGACGCACCCATTGGATATTAATCCGGCCTTGAAAGGCCGGGTGCCATCATCCCGGCCGGTACTACGGCCGAAGCCTAAGGATTCTGGTATTTGAATTGAAAAATCAAAATCCAATGTCGGGATTCAGCGCTAAAACCAAATAAATCCCTATATTATTGATTTTTATAAGCTTAAGCGATAGCCAGGCTTTTCTCTATCTTCCAGTGTACCGCTATATCAGGCTTAAAAAGCTGTATTGACATTTCATAGCGCAAATTTGTAATATCAGCTTTCAAAAAGGGGAGGATTTGCATGAGCGATCAGGAAAAATCGGCATCGCGGCAAACCAAGCACCGCCAGGTTTTTGAGTATGTTTTAGCCGATATTGAATCGGGACGATTCAAGGAAGGAGATCGCCTTCCTTCCGAAATAGAGCTGGTCAAGCTGTTTGCAACTTCGCGCCCCACGGTTGCGCGAGCATTGCGCGATCTCCATAATTTGGGGCT
>JAEAME010001889.1_pt1 | contig 13200 bp, 12 predicted proteins | sample 8958731 | NCBI WGS metagenome assembly JAEAME01 (sample SAMN16933194, study PRJNA681113) | bioreactor sludge metagenome | isolation source: anerobic bioreactor sludge (Control) | place: India:Bengaluru | collected 2018-10-24 | reverse complement strand
TGCACTATTGTTTGCGGGGTCTTAACACTTCTTGGCAACTTGGCATAAAATCTTTTGGATCAACTATCTGGGTATCTCCAGATACAAGAAAGTCATATTTTGGGTCTTTCTTTGTGATACCCCAGTAAGTAGGCAATTCAAGCTGATGATCGCATGCCCTGATTGCAAGAGATCCTACCGGGCTTGGAAGACTCATTCCTTCAAGAGTCTTGATAAATGCTTCGGTGTTCATCTTACCTGCCTTCTTATAACCTTCCGCTATGAACATCGCAGTCATGTAACCTGTCAAAGCGCTTGCCTTAGGATATCTATTGTATGCCTTTCTGAATTCATCGACAAAGGCCTTGTTCGCTGGTGTTTCAGGATAATAGAAAAAGTAGTGGGAGGTTCCCCATACACCTTCTGGTGCATCTTTGCCTTGAGGCATGAGCGTTCCGAGTTCCGTAGCAGTATGCTGATAGAATGGAATCTTCTGGGCAAGGCCCGTAGCTTTCGCAGCTTTCTGGAAATTGACCATTCCTGAACCGCCGGTCGCAACGATAATAAATTCAGGTTTTGCTGCGAGAATCTGGGTGATATAGGGAGTGAAATCAGCCTCACCGACCTTCCACCATGTCTGCCCTAATAAAATTGCTTTTTTGTTGAATTTCTGGATATTTTCCCACACATTGTTTGCAATGGCATGACCATATTCATAGTCGTCACCGGCGATCCAGTATTTCGTGTAGGGCATTTTGCCGAGGGCAGCTCCGGCTGCTCTTCCTGCCATCATAGTGTTTTCATTCATGTTGAAAACATATTTGTGTCCTTTTTCTCCAATAATCTTTTCACTTTTTGAATAGAACACAAAAAATGGAATCTTTTCTTTTTTGGCAAACTCTGAAACGGCAAGGGCTGTGCCGCTATTGATGGTTCCCGCGAGGACATCTACTTTCTCTTTCATAACAAGCTCTTTGGCCATAGCAAGACCGATATCCGGTTTGAACTTCTCATCGCGGGTAGTATATTCTAGCTTCTTTCCGAGAACCCCACCTTTGGCATTAATTTTTTCAACGGCCAATTTGAATCCATCGAGCGTATCCTGGGTATATGCTGTCGCAGGGCCGGTGTATGTATCAATTATACCCACTTTAATCGTTCCTGCCGCATGACCTGTGGATGACCAAATAATAAATCCAAAAACAAAAACTATACAAGTTACAAAAAAAATCGATCTTCTCATCCTATACCTCCTTATAAATTTTCTGGGGTATCTTTTCTTAACCCCCCCAAATTTTGGTAAATGTTACTATGTATCTTCCAACACTGTCAATCAAAGAAATCTGAATTTCTTGGGAAAAAGCTTGATAAAAACTCAGGGAAAAACGTTTTCATAGAAATTTGGTTCCAGATACTTTGTTAATACTATTTGATCGATGTAATGCCATACTGGATTGCAAATTTAACAAGAGTAGGAAGATCACCTATGCCAAGCTTCTGCATGAGGTGGCTCCGATAGGTTTCAATTGTTTTGGGGGATAAGAATAGTAGTTCTGCAATTTTCGTATTTGACTTCCCCTCTACCAGTAATTGGAGAATCTCCCGTTCCCGTGCACTTAGTGGGGCCAGAGGGTCATCAATCTCTCCTATTCTGTCATCCTTTATATACTGGCTCACAACGACCTCTGAAATCTCATTACAGAGAAAAATCTTGCCGCCATGAACTGTTCGAATAGCCTTTATTACATCTCCCCCTGCTGATTCTTTGAGAATATAACCCCGTGCTCCTGCCTTGAATGACCTCGAAATGTGTTGAGAAGTTGAATACATGGACAGAATAATTACCTTCGTTGAAGGATGGGCCTCGAAGATTTGAAGCGTTGCCTCGATGCCATTCAATTCTGGCATTTCAATATCCATAAGGACAACATCAGGCATTAGCTTGACGACTTGTTTTACAGCCTCCCTGCCATTACCTGCTTCGCCTATCACTCTTATATCGGGCTGTGTTTCAATAAGAAGACGAAATCCTTCTCTCACCATCCGGTGATCTTCGGCTAAAAAGACTGTTATGCTCATATCGGCACCTCCACAAAAACATGAGTCCCTAATCCTGGCATGGACTGGACACGGAACGTTCCTCCTATCGCAAGGGCTCGCTCGCTCATGGTGACCAGCCCCCATCCGCGCTCTCCTTTACCGATTCCCATATGGGAAATATTATAGCCAACGCCGTTGTCCTCGACTGAAACATTGAGATTACCTTGAGTAACGCTAATGGTAATAACCACTTGAGAAGCCTTTGCGTGCTTTACAACATTTGTCAAAGATTCCTGGATTATTCTAAACATGGCATTCTCGACCCGAGCAGGCAAATGAAGATCTGTTTGAGGTCCTCGAACGATAATATCAATGCTGGTCCGGGAAGACCATTGTTTCCCATAGAGATCAATAGCGGCCACCAATCCATAATCGTCCAGAACAGGGGATCTGAGGTTGCTCATAAGGTTCCTGACCCGTTCCGTTGTCTGTTTTACGATAATAACTGAATCATTGATTCGGGATTGGATCATCTCGGCTGAATCTTTTGATATTAAAGAACGTAGGAGATTAAGATTGACCCCCAAAATAGTCAGGTTTTGACCAATCTCATCATGGAGTTCCCGTGACAACATCTTTCGTTCTGTCTCTTCAGCCTCTGCAAGGCGCCAGGCCAGAGCTCTCAGATCCTCCTGTGAGTTTGTCAAAGCCCTCTCTGTCAGTTTACGTTTATGAATGTTGATGAGTAAAATTGAAATGGTGAGCAAGAGAACAGCAATAATAATAATAATGGAGTCAATCCATTGTTTGTATTTGAAATAGAGGGTTTGAGGCAAATTGATGATGGTGCTATCTTTGGGGAGGGAGGAAGCGGCAATATTGAATCGCTGTAACTGTTTATAATCAAAAACATATCGCTTCTGAGCTGTCATCATGATGGGAATGTCTTCAGTCTTTTCCCCGTTGAGGATGCGAAGAGCCATTTGCCCCGCAGCTTCCCCCTGGTCATAACCGAGCACGACAAGTCCCCCTACCGCTCCATGGCTCAAATTGAAATCATAGGGGCTGTAGATTGGCACCTTGGACTCTCGGGAAATGATAGACATGATCTCGCTTGATTCAAAAAGTCTGCCTGATCGATCTCTACTGAATGCTGTATGTATGACTATGCTGCCAGGGGCAAGAGACTGAAGTTGCCGGAGAATATCGTCAAGATTCACGTCTTCGAGAAGGGTGAAGGTAATGGAACTATGGAATGGTTTCATTGCTTCTATGAACGCCTCGTGAACCCCTACGCCAGTTGTTGTCCATTCATTGATGAATACAATCTGCTTTGTTTTTGGATGGAGCTTGAGCACAAGTTCAATATTTTGAACAAAATCATTCTCTTCATTGACGCCGGTGAACCCTCTGTGACCTTTGAGTCGCTCGATCTGGAAATAGTTGACTCCGCAAAAGACAACAGGTGTATCCGGGAATAATTTGTCCCTGTAACGAAGCATGAATTCAAAAGCATTATTGTCCGTAGTAATAATCAGATCAAATTTATAGTTGTTATATTTGAGTTTGTAGACTTCGTATATTCTCTGGGAATAGAGATCTCCAAAAACTTTCTTGGTATCCATATATTCAATGTGAAGGTTATTCCTTCCGATCACTGGTTTGAGTACCGATTCAATTCCTGCATTTTCGTCGTCAGTCCATTTATATCCCTGGTAGTAAGAATGCAGAACAAGAACACGTTTTTGTGAGATATCAGGTGATGAGAAAGTATTACCACTAAAAAAGACAACGGCAACAAGAGATGTGCTTATGACTATAAATTTCGACACTTGAGCAAAGTGTCTCTTCCACCAATATCTAAAAAAGAAAACAGCCATCATTTAACATTCTAAGTATAACAAGAGATTATATTTAAGTTCTATAATTCATACATCAGATAACTTTGATTTTTTTCGGATAAAGCTTGACATGTGAATGGTTTATAAAAAATTGTGTTAGCTCAGAACATACTGGAGGATATCTTCTTTTGACTGCTGAAGATGGCGCTGAAGCGCTTCTATTGCCATTGCAACATTCCTCTGCTCAATTGCATTCACAATACGATAGTGTCCTTCCACGGATCGGATAGCCGTATCTATTGCATAGACAACATGAGCCCTGTATCGCAACATATGTCGTCGTAACGTCTGATCCAGTTCGAGAAGCCGATCACTACCGCTCAACTTAGCGATAATGTCATGAAATTGGGCATCGAGCTCGATATATTCCTGTAATTTGTTTTTTCTTAGAGCTTTTTCCTGCTTTGAAATATTTTTTGATAGATCTCTAAATAGTTTTTCATGGGACTTTTCAATTGCCCACCGGGCTGCAAGCGCCTCAATGACTGATCTGATTTCGCAGATTTGCTCCAACTCCTGCACGTTCATGCCCTCTACAACATAACCAACCCTGGGTATAGACTTTATGAGTTTTTCAAGCTCAAGACTGTGCAATGCTTCTCGTACCGGAGTTCGGGAGGTTCCAATTTCCTGGGCAAGCCGTGTCTCTATAAGGCGTTCACCGGGGGCGATATCTCCGTTTAATATTTTTTCTCTGATATAATGATAGACTTTTTTTCGGATTGTCTCGTTATCTTTTATTACGAATCTGGCCATTAATTGTGTACAGTACCCCAGTAATCTAATTGATGTCAACAGATTTTGTTGAATATTCCATAACATCATTAGAGGCACAGGGATTTTTTATTTGACAAGGCATGTTTTTTGTATAAGAATTCTTTTTGACAAATCTACATTTTAACAATAACAAATAAGGGGGTCATCATGATCAAGAGAATGATTTGTGTAGTTTTCGTTTTAGCGGCCTTTTTAACTTTAAGTTCTGGCATTGCAGATGCCAAAATGATTGTAAAGTATGGTCATGTAGGACCGCCCATTCATCCTCAGCACCATGCTGCCGTTGCTTTTGCGAAGTATGTAACTGAAAAGACAAACGGAGAAATTGAGGTCCAGGTATTTCCTCTTGGCCAACTTGGCGGCGAACGTTCGATGACTGAACAGGTCCAGGGAGGAACACTCCAGATGACCGCAATTACCGCCGGTGTTCTTGCCAACTTTGTCCCTGAGATAGGCATCATCGAGCTGCCCTTTGTCTATCCAAACAGGGACGTTGCTTACAAGGTCCTTGATGACAAAGAAGTAAAAGACCGTTTTGCGAAGTATTGTGATGCCAAGGGGTTTGTGTTCATCGGTTATACCGAAAATGAGTTTAGAGATTTGACTAACTCGAAGCGGCCAATAAAAATGCCAGATGATTTGAAAGGTTTGAAAATCAGGGTTGTTGAGGCACCGATGATGATAGATACTTTTAGGACACTTGGCGCCAATCCGACACCGCTGCCTTTCCCTGAGATTTACAATGCGCTGCAGCAGAAGGTTATCGATGGCCAGGATAACCCAATTTACACTTCGATCCTTATGAAGTTCACTGAGGTCAACAAATTTGCCACCATCACGAACCATATCCTTACAGAATGTCCTACTGTTGTGAACAAGGCCTTCTGGAACTCCCTTAAGCCCGAACAGCAGAAGATATTCAGGGAGGCTGCGGAGGTTCAGGCCAAGGTCAACAGGGAAGGAAACGCCAAGAACAGGGTTGAGGCGCTGGACAAGGCAAAAGCCCAGAAGGTTGATGTTCACATCCTTACCGCTCAGGAAAGGGATGCATTTAAGAAGGCTGTTCAGCCTGTACACGACAAGTATCGTGCCCAGTATGGGGCTGAATGGTATGATTTTTATCTGAAGAAGATCGATTTCTACTCGAAGAAAAAGTAGAAGTAACAAAACGATGTTGATTAGGTTGAGTGGGTTGCATGCCTTAAACCATTTGACCTAATCAACTTATTCAACCAAATAAACTGCTTTCAGATGGAAAACCTTATAAAGAAGCTCAATAAGGTTGAGGAGGGCTTGGTCGGCATGGCCCTTCTTGGCCTGGCGATTCTTACCTTTGTTGAGACCGCCCTCAGATATACTGTCTCCTATACGTTTACATGGTTTGGGGAATTCGCCAATTATATGATGATTTTTTGCACCTACCTCGGCGCTGCAATTGGCGTCAAATATGGGACCCATTTCTCTATGGAGGCCCTGACCGAATATTGCCCTGATAAGGTGAGTCATCTCCTGAAAACTACCGCCTACTTTATCTCCGGGATCGTCTGTATACTTTTCGTTTATTATGGTGTTGTCCACATTTTCAAGCTGCAATTGTTCGGAGCAAAGAGCCCTGCTATGCAGCTGCGAATGTTCATTCCCTATATCCCTATCCCTCTCTTTTCCATTATTATGGTATTCAGGTTTTTTGCACTTTCCTATAAACACTTCATGAGCTTTTTAAGGCGGGAGCCGTTCGAACGGGTAAGGAAGAAATAGCCTATGACGCTGACAATTGTCCTCATCTGTTTTTTTGTTCTTCTTGCACTGAGTATGCCCATTGCCTTGCTCCTTGCGGCAACAACGGCCATATACCTGATCTTCATCGCTCATGTGCCGGTCACGTCCCTTATTCAGCAGCTTTTTAACGGCCTTGACAACTTTGTCCTCCTTGGGGTGCCATTTTTCATCCTTGCCGGCAACATCATGGCAGAAGGAGCTATCTCAGACCGGTTGGTAGGGGTTATGCGGCTTTTTGTTGGCAGGTTCACCGGAGGGCTTGCCATGGCATCTGTCTTGGCATGCATGTTCTTTGCTGCTATTTCAGGATCATCCCCGGCAACGGTCATTGCCATTGGGAGCATCATGATGCCTGCTTTGATTCTATAAGGAACTGAAAATAGGCAAGCTGTTTGCTATATGTCGGGACTCGGCCGTTTTATCAGGCTGCCTGCTTTTTATCCTTTCCTGTGCCATGAGCTTTATCTGGCTTCTCACTGTGGAGCAGATTCCAGTTAAGCTGGCCGAAGCAATTGTGTCAAACATTCAAAGCAAGTGGCTTTTTCTCCTGGCCATCAACGGGGTACTTCTCATCATCGGTGGCCTGATGGACATTGTGACGGCCATTATCATCATTTCACCAATTCTTGTGGAGACGCTCACGCGGTATGACATCGACTTTATCCACTACGGCATCATTATGATTGTGAATGTTGAGTGTGGCTTCCTGACCCCGCCATTCGGCTTGAACCTTTTTGTCTCTATGGCGATCATGCGAAGGTCTCTTGTGGAGATAGGCAAGTCAATTCTTCCTTTCATCCTTCTGTTCCTTGGATGCCTCCTGGTCATAACCTATGTTCCACAACTCTCAACTCTCCTCCCTAAACTGCTCTTACGGTAGGACAAATAGAACAAATCAGAAGCATGTTTTTCTGGATATAACTGCTGAAAAATAATCGGCCTCTCTCTTAATCCTTAACCCTCTAATCCTGTTTTACCTATATTTTCTTCGTAAAAATTGAACGGTTATAATGGCCAGCAGAGAAAGGAATGAGATAAGGATGAAGTAGTCACCATGGTTGACATAGAAGGTCACGTTGTCTCTAAGGGCGAAACTGCCTTTTAATACTCTTTCCTCAAAGATCGGCGTTCTTTCTTTGATTCGTCCTCTTGGGTCGATGATAGCGCTTATGCCGGTATTTGCAGCACGGAGAACATACCTGTCAGTTTCAACAGCCCTGAAGACATAAAAGGCAAGATGCTGATAAGCCGCCGATGTCCTCTCGTACCATGCATCATTGGTCAGGTTTACGAGAAATTGCGCGCCTTTTGCCACCGTTGTGTTTGTAATGTATGGGAAAACGCCCTCGTAACAGATGAGGATGCCTACCTTACCCATAGAAGTGATTATAGGATCATGGCCATCACCGGAAGCAAAACCTGCTCCTTGAGCAGTAATCTTTTGAAGAAATGGCAGATAGCGGACCAAAGGGGTGTACTCTCCGAAGGGAACGAGGTGTGCTTTATTGTAAATGCCATTCACGTCACCATTTTTTCCAATAAGATAAGAAGAATTGTAGAGTTTTCCGTTGCGGTCTTTCCAGATTGTGCCGAAAAGAATATGCGAATTAACCATAGGCGGCAACGTCTTGATGTGCTGGTTGACGTAAACTTCTTCATTAAAGACAAGGGGCAACGCAGTTTCCGGCCAGACAACAAAATCAACATTGCTGCCGCTTTTGATTGTGTTCTGGTAATAAACCTGTATGGTCTTAATCTTGAAATTGTTATCCCACTTCACATCCTGTCGGATGTTTCCTTGAACAATAGCTGTTGTCAACTTTGCCTCTTGTGGCTCATGCAGCCTTGCCAAACCAAAGGCAACAGAAGCTATAACCATAATAAATATTGCGGTTAAATAGACCTTTGAAATTGGTTTTTTGAGGGCCACGAAAAAAACAATACAGTTTATAGCGACAATGAGAAAAGAGAGAAAGTAAGATCCTGTAATAGACGCAACCTGAATAAAAGTAAGAAAATTATGCTGCGAATGAGCAAGAAAGCTCCACGGGAAACCTGTGAGGGCGACGCCTCTTAGGTATTCCAGCAGCGTCCATACAAAAGGGGCAGAAATATAAATCGGAACAGACATCCTTTTTTGCATTAGAGAAATTGCTACCGTAAAACACCCCATGTAGAGGGAAAGATAAAGAACAAAGAGCAAAAGTATAAGCGCGCTGGTGAGAATATCGATGCCTCCATAGGTGTTCATGGCAACCAAGACCCAATAAATAAGCCCAAGATATGCAGCAATACCTGTAATGAATCCCGGGACAAAGGGATGGCGGTAGGAATATTTTCCCATGGCGTAGAAAAGGGGGGTAAGGGAAATGAAGGCAAGGGGAAAGAGAGAAACTGGGGGTTGGCAGAGGACGAGAAGAATCCCGCTGAGAATAGGTAATCCTATGGATAGCTTCGAGTTTCGAGCTTCGAGTTCCGAGTTTAACGCGGAAAAAAATTTCACACCGAGCTTCCTATGAGTTGCCGGTAGAGTGGGTTGGCGGTGACGAAAGTGAGGAGTTTTTTTTCACGATAGCGCATTCTCCGCGCTTCGTTTCTATCGTTTACATGGTCATATCCAAGAATGTGAACTATTCCGTGAACAATGAGTGCAAAAAGCCGCTCATAAAAAGGGATTGATAATGATTCCGCTTCCTCACGGGCTATTTCGACAGAGATTACAATGTCCCCCATGATTTCAGATGATAGCCCATCCATATAGGAAAAGGATATAACATTTGTGGGTTTGTCCTTATAAAAAAATTGTTTGTTTAATTCCCTGATTTTTTTATTGTTGACGAAAAGGATGCTGAGATCTCTATCCTGTAGCTTTAAAAATGTTAGTAAATTTTCGGTGATCTTTCTGACCATTTTTTTGTCCGTTCCCAGAAATCTCGGTGATTCCTTTATCAGTACCGTCATGGAGGGTCCTTTCCGGATATTCGATCCTGTGATGGAATATGCCAATAAGAATGGCGATGAAACTTTTCTGAATAGCATGGAGGTCTTTTAAGGTGAGCTCACACTCATCAAGTTGTCCATCAAGAAATATTTTTTCAATGACTTCTTGGACGTGTGTCTCAATCCTTTTCGGTGTGGGATCGTCAAGGATGCGAGAGGATGCCTCTACAGAATCTGCCAGCATGATAATGCCCGCCTCTTTTGTCTGCGGTTTAGGGCCGGAATATCTGAAATCCTTTTCCTCTATTACATGCAACTTCGGATCCTCAAGTTCTTTTGCACGGTTATAAAAATATGCCACGAGGCTTGTGCCATGGTGCTGTCCGATTATATCGGTTATCTTTTTTCCAAGCCTGTATTGACGGGCCATTTCAATCCCTTCCTTCACATGGGAAAGGATAATGAGCGCGCTCATGTTAGGAGTTAATCCCTTGTGGGCATCATCGTTGCCTGTTCTATTCTCGATAAAGTAATGGGGCATTTTTAGTTTGCCAATATCATGGTAGTATGCTGAAACCCTGGCCAGGAGAGGATGGGCGCCAATACTTTCCGCTGCCGCTTTTGCAAGATTCCCTATTACTATGCTGTGGTGATGAGTTCCTGGGGCATTAACCATCATCTCTTCAAGTAATGGGTGCTCAAGATTTGCCAGCTCCAGAAGTTTGATGTCTGTGGTGTAATTGAAAACGTGTTCTATGACGGGAAGGAGGCCAAGAGCTATAAAGCTGCTGCCTACGCCATTGAAGATGATAAATGCCACCTTCAGAGGAATGTTTGAGAGTGAATTTCCCTGAAGCGTATCAAAAAGGATCACTATAAGAGATATTATTGAGGATGTGTAAAGGCCGGCTTTGAGAACAGTGTTTCTGTTTTCACACTTTCCAGAATAATAGGATGCAAGGATATTGCCCAGTAACGTATAAAGGAAAATCGAAAGACTATTATCAAAAAGAAAACCCATGACGATAGAAAAGAGTATAGAAAATATGATGGCCGCTTCAGAAAAAAGGACTATCCTTAGAATGATGCCGTAACAGAATATTGGGATAATATAAAGTAAATACGGGGCAGAACTCGGCGCGAAATGTTCAAAAATCAATGTAGCGGCTTTCACGAGGAGCGCCATGAATAGGGTAAAGATGGCGGCAAAATTGAGGTCTTTTTCCGCGAGGGTAAATTTCTTTATGTTTTTATCTGCATATTCATAAATGAGTGCGAGAGAGAAGAAAAGCAGAAGAAAGATCAGGATTAGATTCTTCACAGAAAAGGCTGCAGCACTTTCTCTAACCTCAACTCTAGAGAGCTTTTGAAGATGCTCGTCCGTGATTCTGTCACCTTCTCTTACTATAATCTCTCCTTTTTTCATGGTGATGTCTTTGTCTGGCAGGTAAATATCTGCAGGTGATTTGATATTTTTCCTGGCGATGTCTCCGTATTGATATTCTGACAATTTGAATGGATCTTTAGTGCTGCAGATTAAGGAGAGAAGGAAGGAGAGCAAAATAATGACAAGAAGTCTTCGATAGTTTAGATACGAGGGAGGTTTAGCTTTTTCGCTCTGCATTTTTGATATCCTCCAGGGCAGCATTCCGAGATTCATATGCCCGGATGATCTTCTGAACAAGTGGATGTCTTACCACATCTTTCTCTGAAAAGTAAACAAAGCGGATGCCCTTGACCCCTTTTAAGACTGCTTGAACCTCAACGAGTCCGCTTGCCTTTTTATCAGGGAGGTCAATCTGGGTAATATCACCCGTTATAACCGTTTTTGAAGAGAAACCAAGCCGCGTAAGAAACATTTTCATCTGTTCAGATGCTGTGTTCTGTGCCTCATCAAGAATTATAAAAGCGTCGTTGAGTGTTCTGCCCCTCATGAAAGCCAGGGGTGCAATCTCAATTACCCCTTTTTCCATAAGCCGTGACGCTCTGTCCATATCTACCATGTCAAAGAGAGCATCATGGAGCGGCCGGAGATAGGGATTTACTTTCTCATACATGGTGCCCGGAAGATACCCGAGCTTTTCCCCGGCTTCTATGGCTGGTCTTGTAAGAATAATGCGTGAGACTTCTTTCCTGAAATACGATGAAAGGGCCATAGCCATGGCAAGGTAGGTTTTTCCCGTACCGGCAGGGCCAATACCAATGACCATATCATGTTTCTTGATGGCATCAAGGTAGAGCCTTTGGTTTTTTGATTTCGGCGTTATAACTTTCCTTGTGGGCATAATGTAAATCTGGTCTTTACGGAGCTCCTCCATGGTGCCCTGGGTATGGGACAGGTATCTCACGGCGTGGTCAATATCGGCAGGATTGATTGCGAGACCCTTACGAACAATTCCGTGAAGTTCGTTGATTACCCTGTTTGTATTCTCAAGATCTTTTTTGTTGCCCATGATAGTAAGGTGGTTCCCGCGTATGCTTGCTCTGATGTTAAAGTATTTTTTAAGGTATTTTATGTTTTCGTCGCGCGGGCCAAAAAGGTTTCGAGCTACGTTGGTGTCATCAAAGGATAGTTTTAAGTAACCTTCTTCAGTTTTTTCTTCCAATTAAGGTGTCATTGACCTCCATATCGGTTATTCGGATATATTACGAAAATAGTATAGCACAAAAAAGATATTTGCAATATAACGATATGTGAGTCCAGAAATTTGTAAATCAAAGTACTTTCAGGTAAAATATCCTTCATGAACAAGGTGCTTATTATTGATGATGAAAAGCAAATCCTTGATAGCCTTTCATCTATTTTGAGGGACGACGGTTTTCAGGTTTATACAGCAAGGGAAGGAAGGGAAGGGCTCAAGCTCTTCGATGCGGCAAAACCTGAAATTGTTCTCCTCGACATTTGGATGCCTGGACTCGACGGACTCCAGGTGCTAAAAATGATCAGGGAGAAGGAAAAGGATGCTGTTGTCATTGTCATATCAGGACACGGTACCATCTCGACTGCAGTTGAAGCAGTAAAAATGGGCGCCTACGATTTTCTCGAAAAACCGCTCTCAATTGATAAGGTGTTGGAAGTGATTTCCCGTGGGCTTGCCGGTGAAGAGAAAAAGGCAGGAATTGCCGAAGAAGTAAAGGTTGGTATTTCAAAAGGCCCCGGCGTTTACAAACAGAAGACTATCGGACAAAGCATTGTTGTGTACGGGGTTGGACTTCATTCGGGAGCCAAAACTGGAATGATCCTTCTTCCCATGCCGGAAGGTACGGGGATTGTTTTTGAACATATCCCCGATGGTGAACGAATCCCTGCCCATATCGACTATGTGTTCTCCGTGGGATATGCATCGACCGTCAAAGGGAAAAACTGCCAGGTTCGCACAATCGAGCATCTTATGGCCACATGTCACATGTATGGTATTACCAACCTTCTGGTGAAGGTAAGCGAAGAGGTGCCAATCTTTGACGGATCAGCCCTTGAGATGTGCAATAATATAGAGAAGGCGGGCATTGTTGAACAAAAAGTGGGAGTGGGACCCCTCAAAATCGATACAAGAATCAGCCTTGCCAATCTTGGTAATGGCCGCCATCTGTCTATTGAACCCTCAGATAGATTTGAAGTCGAATATATCCTGGAGCATCCCAGGCCAATTGGCCACCAGTCATATCATTTTGCAGGCGACAGGGATGACTTTTTACAGAACATTGCCCCTGCAAGAACCTTCGGTTTCATCAAGGATTTTGAACGTCTTGCAAAGATGGGGCTTGGTTCCGGCGGACGGGTTAA
>JAEAME010001905.1_pt1 | contig 13203 bp, 7 predicted proteins | sample 8958731 | NCBI WGS metagenome assembly JAEAME01 (sample SAMN16933194, study PRJNA681113) | bioreactor sludge metagenome | isolation source: anerobic bioreactor sludge (Control) | place: India:Bengaluru | collected 2018-10-24 | reverse complement strand
GCTCATCAATGAGAGCCGCCATCGCGAGCTGGAGGAAAAGTGGCCCAAGGTCTTCAGGGCGGCCATGGGCGCGCAGGCGATCTATGACATCGTCAAATCGATTGATCTCGAAGGGCTGGCACTCAAACTGCGCCACGAGATTCGACTGTCCAAGTCCAAGCAGCGTCGCAAGAAAGCCGCCAAGCGCCTGCGCGTGGTTGAGGCATTGCGACAATCGAACAACCGCCCGGAATGGATGATCCTTACCGTGCTGCCGGTCATACCGCCGGATCTACGGCCCATGGTGCAGTTGGATGGTGGGCGCTTTGCGACGAGTGACTTGAATGACCTCTACCGCCGGGTGGTTAACCGCAACAACCGGCTCAAGCACCTGATAAAACTGCAGGCGCCTGAGGTCATCGTGCGCAACGAAATGCGCATGCTGCAAGAAGCAGTAGACTCGCTGATCGACAACAGCCGGCGGGGTAAGGCCATCTCCTTGCGCGGAAGCCGCCAACTCAAGTCGCTCTCGGACATGCTCAAAGGGAAGCAAGGGAGATTCCGGCGCAATCTACTGGGCAAGAGAGTGGACTATTCCGGCCGTTCCGTGATCGTTGTTGGCCCTGAGCTCAAGTTGCACCAGTGCGGCCTGCCCAAGCGTATGGCTCTGGAGCTTTTCCGGCCGTTCGTGATGCAGAAGCTGGTCGAGTACAACCACGCGATCAACATCAAGGGTGCAAAACGTCTGATTGAACGCGAAGCCCCCGAGGTGTGGGAGGTTCTGGAGGAGCTCATTCGAACCCGCCCGGTGCTGCTCAACCGTGCGCCTACGCTTCACCGCCTGGGCATTCAGGCGTTTGAGCCGACGCTGGTGGAAGGCAACGCTATCCAAATCCACCCCCTGGTCTGCGCAGCATTCAACGCTGACTTTGACGGGGACCAGATGGCCGTGCATGTTCCTCTTTCCGATGCTTCGGTTGCCGAAGCCAGAGAGCTCATGCTCTCCAATCACAACCTGCTATTGCCTGCTAACGGTGAACCGATTGTCGGCCCGACAAAGGACATGGTCCTTGGCTGCTATTACCTGACGATGGAAGAGTCGCCGGCCAAAGGCGAGGGCAAGACCTTTGCCGAGTATGACGAGGTCTCCCTGGCCTATAGTCTGGGCAAGATCGACCTCCATGCCAAGGTCAAGTTCCTCACCAAGCCCGGCCCGCGCCGTAAGGCCAAGCCGATCGACACGACCGTAGGCCGCGTACTGTTCAACGAGGTTCTGCCACTCGAGCTTCGTTTCTACAACGAGGTGCTGGACAAGGGACGTCTGAAGGCACTGGTGGGCCGGGCCTATCAAGAACTGGGCGCCATCAAGACCGCCGAGCTGGTGGACCAGATCAAAGCCATTGGTTTCAAGTACGCCACACGATCCGGCATTACCGTGGCCATCGAAGACCTGACCATGCCCGGTGACAAACCAAAGATTCTCGACAAAGTAACCAATGATGTATCCGAGGTGGAGCGACAATACCGGCGCGGTCTGATCACGGAAAACGAACAGTACGTCAAGACCGTTGAGCTATGGACAGACGCGACGGAGCAGATCACCAAAGCGCTCCAGCGAGACCTTGATCATACCGGCTCTATCGGCATCATGGCTGATTCCGGGGCAACCAAAGGTGGGCTACAGCCCATCCGCCAGCTGGCCGGCATGCGCGGCCTGATGGCTGACCCCTCCGGGCGCATCATCGCCCTGCCCATTCGATCCAACTTTCGCGAAGGGTTGAACGCCCTGGAGTACTTTATCTCTACGCACGGGGCGCGCAAGGGTCTGGCCGATACCGCTCTGCGCACGGCCGATGCCGGCTACCTGACCCGCCGTCTGGTGGACGTATCGCAGGATTGTATCATCAATGAGGAAGACTGTGGCACCAAGACAGGAATCTGGATTGAGCGGGCACGCAGTGAGATCATTGATGATCCATTTGTCGAGAGAATCCTGGGTCGCGTAGCGGCAGGGCGCGTCGTCAGCCCAGAAACGGGCGCTACACTTCTCGAGGTCGGCGAAATGATCGACGAGGAGAAGGCCCAGGCCATCGAGGAGAACAAGGTTGAGCGCGTTCACGTCCGCTCGCCCTTGACCTGTGCGCTACGCCATGGGATTTGCGCCGCCTGCTACGGGCGTGACCTGGCCCGGCGGGAGCGAGTACATGTCGGTGAGGCCGTCGGAATCATCGCTGCCCAGTCCATTGGCGAGCCGGGCACGCAACTGACACTGCGCACTTTCCATACCGGTGGTGTAGCTGGCACTGAGGACATCACGCAAGGACTGCCGAGGGTACAAGAGCTCTTTGAGGTCCGCAATCCGAAGGGACAGGCGGTTGTCGCCGACATCAGTGGTGTGGTGCACATCAAACAGGAAGGGGAGGTTCGTCAAGTCCAGGTTGTGTCCAGCGAAATGCAGCGGACCCCCTACACCATACCGCGGAACTATAAACTGGTTGCCGTGGACGGCACCGAGGTCAAAGTAGGTGATCCGCTGGCCAAGCGCGGAGACAAGGAGATTGTTGCCGAGACCGAAGGTCGTGTGGTGATCGAGGGCCGCGACGTGCTCATCTGCCGCGAGGAGCGAGAAGAGCGGGAGTATGAGATCCCTGCCGCAGCTCGTCTGCGGGCCGAAGAAGGACAGCGCGTGGCCGCGGGCGACCGCCTTACGGAAGGAGCGCTGAACCCTCACGAGATCCTGGATATCCTGGGCGTCGAAGCTGTGCACCAGTACCTGCTGGAGGAGATCCAACTCGTCTACCGCACTCAGGGCGTGACGATCCACGACAAGCACATCGAAGTCATCATCAAGCAGATGTTACGGCGCGTCCGCGTGACCAGCTCGGGAGATACGCACCTTTTGCCCGGCGACCTGGTGGACAGGATGGACTTTGAGCATATCAACAACGAGGTGATGGCCGAGGGTGGCGAACCCGCCACAGCCCAACCGGTGCTGTTGGGCATTACCAAGGCGGCATTGAATACGGAGAGTTTTCTTTCCGCAGCCTCGTTCCAACACACCATCAGCGTGCTCTCCAATGCGGCTATCGAGGGCAAGCGCGACGATTTGCATGGTCTGAAAGAGAGCGTGATCATTGGCAAGCTGATTCCCGCCGGCACGGGCTTCCGGCGCCGGCAGGAGAAGCGCCGGGCTCTGTTGGACGCGACCTCTCTGGCCATGAGTATGCACTCGCCGCTGGAGGCCCTGGAAGCGGTCCCGACGGTAGCAACAGAGGAAGGAGGGGCACCAGAAGATGTGCCTCTGCCCGATGTACCGTCCATGGCCACGACAGAGGAGGTAGCTCCGGCGCCACCGCAGGAGACTGCCACCGCCGCAGATGCGACTGACAGCCCTGAGAGCGCCTAAGCCGCAGGAAATCGCCCGGCGCCCGTGCCACTCCACGATGAACGCAGAGCACAGTGGCAGGGCGCGCGGGACGACCTACTAGAGACGCACGCAAGATGGATGCCTGGAAAGCCCATTATCTGCTTCAACAACGCCGCAGGAAGCCTCAGCCGATCCTGAAATGGGCTGCTGCGTTGTTGCTGGTGATCATGCTCACCAACATTTTGTTGGTGGGCCTCGGGTTCGGCGCTGCTTTTGCCGTATACGCCTACTATAGCGGACAGTTGCCCTCAGCAGAGGAGATCAGCACCACTGCGATCTCCTCTGCTCAAACCACCCGAATCTACGACCGAACCGGCCAGCACCTGCTCTACGAAATCGTGCCTCCGGATGAGGGCAGCCGCACCATCGTGCCCTTGCACCAGATCCCAGAATACCTGCGCTATGCCACCATTGCTCTAGAAGACCGCACCTTCTACGAGAACCCGGCCGGAATCAACATTGAGGGTTTGATACGAGCGGCATGGAATAACCTGCGCGGCTTGCCCATTCAGGGCGGTAGCTCTATCACACAGTTGCTGATCCGCAATGTGGTCATGACGCCCGAAGAGCGGGCACAGCGGAGCTACGCGCGCAAAATCAAAGAGATCATCCTGGCCTACGAGCTGACACAGCGCTATCCCGGCATAGAGGGTAAGGACCAGATCCTGGAATGGTATCTGAACACGGTTTCCTTTGGTTTCCCGAACGGGGTAGAGGCGGCAGCCGAGTACTACTTCGGCAAGCATGTCTGGGAGCTCGACCTGGCCGAATCCGCGATGCTGGCGCACCTGCCGAATTCGCCCGCTCTGAACCCGATCGACAATCCGGAGATGGCCAAAACACGGCAGGAGGTCGTGCTGGATCAGATGTATCTGCAGGGCTACATCACGGCCGAGGAAGCGTGGGCGGCCAAACAGGAAGAGCTCACGGTCATCTCCAAGGAATACGATATCACCGCCCCACACTTTGTCATGTACGTGCGCAAGCTACTGCTGGAGCGTTTTGGCTCGGACCTGGTCTATCGCGGAGGGCTGCGCGTCATCACCACACTCGACCTGGAGCTGCAGAGCGAAGCCGAGCGTGTGGCGCGCGAGTACATTGCCACTGTTGTCGAGAAGCACGATGTTCACAACGCGGCAGTAGTCGTACTGGATGCCCCGACCGGTGAGATCTTGACGATGGTTGGCAGCCTGGACTACTTTGATTCGACGATTGCGGGACAGGTCAACGTGGCCACGTCGGAGCGGCAGCCAGGCTCTTCGTTCAAGCCCTTCACATACGTGACGGCGTTCGCCCAGGGCTATACGCCGGCCACAATGATTATGGACGTGCGCACCAGTTTCCCGGATGACCCCAATCCCCCCTATGTTCCGGAGAACAGCGACCGCAAGTTCCACGGCCCAGTTCTCTTGCGTTCGGCGCTGGGCAACTCGCTGAATGTTCCGGCTGTGGCCATGCTGTACCGGGCGGGCGTGCAAAACGTGCTGGATACGGCCCATCGCATGGGGATCAATACCCTCAACAACGAATTCTACGGCCTGAGCCTGACTCTGGGCGGCGGCGAGGTGACCCTGCTGGACATGACCTATGCTTACGGCGTCTTTGCCAACTACGGGGTGATGGCGGGCGAGCCCGTGCCAGCAGAAGAGCTGAAGCCAGGATTCCGCGAACTGAACCCGGTATCCGTTTTGAGGATCGAAGATGCCCAGGGCAATGTCATCTACGAGTACACCGAGCCCGAGCGCAGAGAAGTGCTCCGCCCGCAGCTGGCTTATATGATTACCGACATTCTCTCGGACGCGTCCGCCCGCACCCTCACCTTCGCGTGGGACAGCCCGATCAGCATCAACTCCAGTGTCGCCGTCAAAACCGGTACGACGACGGACTATCGTGATGCCTGGACAATCGGCTACACAACGAAGGTGGTTGTAGGGGTGTGGGTTGGCAACAGCGACAACACGGAGATGACGAACATGCCCGGCAGCCGCGGCGCCGGGCCTATCTGGCGCGGAGTCATGGACTGGTTGCTCGAGCGTTTGCCCGAAACCGAGTTCCAGAGGCCGGAAGGAATGGAGCGAGTGACGGTGGACGCCGCCTCGGGCCTGCTGCCGACCGAGTACTCACCCAAGACGGTGCGCGAGCTATTCATACAGGGGGCCACCCCGACAGATTATGACAACATACACCGGCCATTCCGCATCTGCCAGATTTCAGGCAAGCTGGCCACCGCCTTCTGTCCAGCGGAGAGCATAGTCCAGCAGGTGTACGATATCTACCCGTCGGAAGCCAGCGACTGGGTGCGTGAGAGCCAGATCCCGCAACCACCGGCGGCCTATTGCGACCTGCATGGTCCCAGCGCCACCACAGTGGACGTGGCTATTACCAGTCCGGCCCTATACGGCCACATCGCAGGGATCATACCGATTCTCGGAAATGCACGGCCGGGAGACTTTAGACTCTACAAGCTACAGTACGGCCAGGGGATCAATCCGTCGCAATGGGTGCCCATCGGTGGCGACCATTACGACCGGGTGGACAACAATATTCTGGAATACTGGGATGTGAGCCAGATGCCCGATGGCCTGTATACCCTGGAGCTGGGCGTAGTGGAGGGAAGCGGTAATTACCGCCCGGCGCGGATCCAGGTGATCGTTGACAACAAGCCGCCCAAGGTGGAGATCATCCACCCTCCGGAAGGTGCAATCTATACGCTGGAGAGTGATGAGTGGGTCAACATCCAGGTGGATGCGATTGACAACTATGCCATGGACCGGGTCGAGTTCTATCTGGACGGGCAGCAGATTGGCTACAGCACGGTAGCGCCCTTTACCAAAAAGTGGACCATTGTCCTGGAAGATGCCGTTCCGCGGTTGAGCAGCGATCCACTGGTGATCAGCAGCACCTTGCTGACCAGTACGGACGAATTCCAGATCGAAGCGCAGACGTGGTTCGATGGCCGGGTCATCACTATCACCCGGGCCATCACCGATATGCACGTCATCACGGCGACGGCTATGTTTACCACGGGGTATGGCATGTTCTCAAATGCCAGCGGTTATACCGAGACCCATCTCATTCACGTTATTGGCTTTGACGCTGCCGGTAACAAGACCGAGAGCGAAAAAGTACGCATCTACACCATGCACAAGCCCAAGGAAGAGAAGAAGGAGACGCCAACGCCAGCGCCTGCGGGCATCCTCAGCCTGCCAGCCGCGGCCGGTTTCTCCGTCGCATCTTCTCGACGCAAGCTTCGATTGCCGCGCGTCCGGAAACGGACCGGCAAACCCGGCAAGGTGATCTGATTATCTTGCCGGCGGCGAGACGAGTCCCGCTGAGTAAGCGGGATGTCCCGCCGGAGGGGGTAGTAGCAGTAGCGATAGCGGTCATCGCCTGCGACGCGCTCATGGTCTGCTGGCGGCCACGATTCCATTTTCCCAACAGGTAGCACAGGGAGGGAGCGATGCCTACAGCCTACGTCTATGACCCGCTGTACCTCAAGCACAATGAGCCCACCCACCCGGAGAACAGCCGCCGGCTCGAACAAACCCTGCAGTACCTCCAGGAGACGGGGATACTGGAACGCCTGACAAGCCTCCAGGCCCGCGATGCAACCGTCGAGGAAGTGGCGGCTGTCCATCGCCCCGGTTACATCGAGGAAATCCGCGCCGCAGCCGAAGGCCGGCAGGGCTGGCTGGATCCGGATACCTACATCGGCACCCATTCCTACGCGGCCGCATTGCGTGCGGCAGGCGGGTTGTTGCAGGCAGTGCAGGCCGTGCTGGAAGGGCAGGCCAACAACGCCTTTGCTCTGGTGCGCCCACCTGGCCACCACGCCGTGGCCGGCCGGGCGATGGGGTTCTGCCTGTTTAACAACGTGGCCATCGCCGCACGATACGCCCTGCGCGAGTTTGACCTGGAGCGTGTGTTGATCGTTGACTTTGACTTGCACCACGGCAACGGTACGCAGGATGCCTTCTACGAAGAGCCAGCCGTTCTTTACTTTTCCACGCACCAGTACCCTCACTACCCGGGCACGGGGCACTATCAGGAGACCGGGCGCGGTGCGGGTCAAGGTTACACAGTTGATGTCCCGCTTCCCGCCGGTGTGGGTGACGCCGGCTACGGGCAGGTGTTTGAGGAGATTCTCGTCCCTGTAGCGCGCCGGTACAAACCGCAGCTGATTCTGGCGTCGGCGGGCTACGATGCGCACTGGGCCGATCCGCTGGGGGGAATGCTGCTCTCGGTCGCAGGGTTTGCCGGCATGGCGCGCACGCTGGTGGAGCTGGCGGAGGAGCTGTGCCAGGGGCGATTGGTCCTCACCCTGGAGGGTGGATACCATCTGGGAGCGCTGGCTGCCTCTGTCGCCGCCACGTTCGCCGTGATGCTGGGGGATGAGCAGGTAGAGGACCCTCTGGGCCCGGCACCGGAGCCTGAGCAGCAGCCCGATGCGGTCATCCAGGCGGTCAAGCGTGTGCACAACCTGACCTAGTTGAACCTTTCAGGCCGAATGTTGGCGATGGGAGTGAGAAGTTGAGAGTCACAGCTTATCAGGACAGTACGGTGCTGGATGCCCTGCGTGCCGAGTGGAACTCGCTCCTGCAGCGCAGTGCGACAAACACACTTTTCCTGACCTGGGAATGGCAGAACGCGTGGTGGAAGACATTCGGGGCAGGCAAGACCCCGCTTCTGATGACCTTCCGCGATGAGAATGACGCTCTGGTGGGCATTGCGCCGCTTTTCCATCAGGAGTGCGTGGTCGATCCATCGGTCTCACTGCCGGCGATCAGCGTGGAACGACCCGTGGCCGTCACCGGTGGTGAATCTCAGGAAGCCGTGCACCTGATCGGTGGCACGGAGGTCTCCGACTATCTGGACATCATCGTCCCCGCTGAGCGTAATGAAGAGGTCTGCGCCGCTTTGCTTGACGCTCTGGAAACCCACTTTGGAGAGGAGAGGTCTCTGTGGCATCTTCTCGACCTGCGCTGCCTGCCTTCGGCCTCGCCGACTATAGCGAGCGTGGCAGAGCTGGCTCGTGCACGGGGCTGGCAGGTGCAGCAAGCCAGAGAGGATGTGTGCCCGGTCCTGCAACTGCCTGGCACCTGGGATGATTACCTGGCCAACTCTCTGAACAAGAAGCAGCGCCACGAGCTGCGGCGCAAGATGCGCCGCGCCGAAGAGAGTGCACGCGTGGAGTGGAGCTGGGTCACTGCCGACGATTTTGAGGCCGGGCTGTCCACCTTTGTCCAACTGCACAAGGCCAGCCACCCCGACAAGGATGCATTCATGGATGAGCAGATGCAGGGCTTTTTCCGCGCCGTAGCCCGCGCCGCTCTCGACCAGGGCTGGCTGCGGCTGGGCGTGCTGCGCTTTAACGGACAACCCGTGGCCAGCTACCTCTGCTTTGATTACGGCGGCGACCGGTTGGTCTACAACTCGGGCTTTGACCTGTCGGCTTACGCGGACCTGGGGCCGGGGATTGTTGCGGTGGGCCATCTGATTCAGGATGCCATCCGGCAAGGCATCAAGCGCTTTGATTTCCTGCAGGGCAACGAGCGCTACAAGTATGAGTTTGGGGCGGTGGATACTGAGGTGATGCGGCTGTTCATCCGGCAGTAAGCCGGCCAGGCGCCGCCAGGAGTGCAGGCTTTAGCCGGATGCTAGTTCACTGCAGCAAGGACCACGATTCGCCGTCTGGTTTGGCGAGCCGGGGCGATTGATGCTCACTATCCAATGGCGCACGAGCACGGCCAAACAAGCCTGCGTACCAACCTGCCGGGGACGAATCTCTTGACCAATTCTGAGAAACCGAGTATCCTATCCCTGTGTTCACAGGATGATTGGGGTTTGACAAGTAAGGAGTTGCAGGCATGCAGTACCTGGGAATCGTGAAACGGGAAAACGGCAGCTTGGTCTTGCCGGATTCGTTCCTGGAACTGGCCCGTCGACCGACCTACGAGGCTATTCAGGTCGGAGGCGATATCCTCCTCATTTCTACTCCACTGGACCGGGAACGGATCAAACGCATATCTGAACTGGCCAATGCCTCCATCAGCGAGCATCGCTCAAGTCTGGAGGGGCTGGGACGGTGAACTGGATTACCGTCCTGGAGCTTCTACTGATACATGAGCGAGTCATCGACGAGACCGGGGGCATACATGGTATCACCAATTCGGGGAACCTGGAATCGGCGCTAGCACGCCCTTTTACAAGCTTCGGCGGTGTCGAGTTCTTTCCGACGCTGGTTGCCAAGGTGGCGGCGCTGATTCATAGCATCATTGCATTTCACCCATTTGCCGATGGCAACAAGCGCACTGCGCTGGTGGCCGCGGATGTGTGCCTCCGACTCAATGGCTACCGCCTGGTTCCTTCCGCAGAGGTCGAGCCTTTCTTCTGGCAAGTAGCGCGCGGCGACCTGGATGTGAATGGAATCACCGAATGGCTTGTTCGCCACATCGAGCCCTGGCCAGACCTATCGTGACGGTTCGCACAACCACATCAGCGACAAGCTAGTGGGTCAATAACGTGCGGCGCACACCGCCTGCTAGTTCCTTCACTGCGCCAGCACCCGCAATTCCTGCAGGACGCGGTCCACTTCCTCTTCCGTGTTATAGTGGGTGAAACCGATGCGCACAAGGCCCCCCTTATCCAGCACGCCCAGCCGCTCCATGGGAGCCACGGCGTAATAGTCGCCGTTCCAGACAAAGATGCCCTGCTCCCCGAGGAGTTGGGCGACCTCATCGGGCCTGTAGCCGGCCAGACTCACGGCGAAGGTGGGCGTCCGCTCAGACAGGCGATTCAGGTCAGTGATGCCATAGACGCGCAGGCCCGGCACCTCGCGCGCGCCTTCCAGGAAGCGCCGGCTGAGCATCTCGCCATGCGCCTTGATCTGCGCCATGGCATCCACGATCCTGGCCCGCCGTGAGGCGCCTTCGCCCAGCGAAGCCAGGTAGTCCACGGCAGCACGTACGCCAGCCAGACTCTCAAAGCTCTGCGTGCCGGTCTCCCATTTCCCGGGCGGGTCCGCCGGGGCCGGGCGCACCTTGTAGGCGGGGATGCTGTGCAGCAGGCCGTACTTGCCAAAGAACACGCCGGTATGCGGCCCGAAGAACTTGTAGGCGGAACAGGCCAGGAAATCGCAATCCACGGCCTGCACATCAATCAGGTCGTGCGGGGCATAGTGCACCGCGTCCACATAGACCAGGGCTCCGGCGTCATGGGCCAGTCGGACGACACGCTGCAAGTCCGTGATGGAGCCCAGGGCATTGGAGGCCCAGGTGATGGCCAGCAGGCGTGTTTTCTCGTTCAGCAGACCGGGCAGCAGGTCGTAGCGCAGGGTACCATCGGCAAGGTTGAAGTCCAGCCAGCGCACCCTGGCACCTCGCTCTTCGGCCGCCAGCAACCAGGGTGCGAGGTTGGCATCATGCTCGAGCCAGGTGACGATGACTTCGTCATCCGGCTGCCAGGTCCGGCTCACGGCGCGGCTGAAGGCAAGAGTGAGGCTGGTCATGTTCTGCCCGAACGCGACCTCGTTCGGATGAGCGTGAAACAGGTAAGCCATTGCTTCTCGCGCGGCCTCGTGAGCGGCGTCGGTCTCCCGGCCGGTGACAAACAGGCCACCGTGATTGCTTCCGCCGCGTTGCATAAAGCCGCTCAGGGCATCGATCACGCTCTGCGGTACCTGCGTACCGCCGGGGCCATCCAAGTACGCGGCCGGTTGGCCATTGACCATCCGGCGCAGGGCCGGGAACCGGGCCCGGATCACGTCCGAGTTGAGTGTCATATTGCCTCCCTTGTGGATCGCCACGAAACTGCCAGTCAATCCTGGCGCAATGGGTGAGAGAACATCCAGTTTCAGTACAGCCAGAAGGCCCTTACGGGCCCACACCAAACCAAGCCTGGCGCCGGCCCGGTGCGAACAGCACAGGCTGCCGCACGATGGGAGAGGAACTTGCGGGTCCCTATGAACAATCAGGCCTCCGTCGCCGCGGCGTCCAGCACGGCCTGCGCAGTGATGGTGTCTGTGACCAGCACCTTGACGTAGCCACCGCGCAGGGCGCCCAGAATGGCCGGTACTTTGTCTGCGCCGCCGGCTACGCCGATGACATGGCTGAGAGCACGCAATTGATCCAAAGAGATACCGATGACCCCACGCTCCTCAAAGCACTGCAGTCCCCGGGCATCGAAGAAACGCCCGCACAGGTCGCCCACCGCCCCGCACAGTTCCAGCTTGTGAAGCACATCCGCGGCGATGTAGCTGGAGAACAGCATCGACGACTGGTGCTGGGAGGCGAAGTGGCCAATACCCACCAGAGCCACATCCACTTCCGGCCAGCAGCGAAGCACCGACTCGACATCCGCCAAGTGTAAGAGCGCTTCCAGGGCAACAGGGTCGGCAACAAAGGCCGGCACATAGAACGGTTGCCAGGTGCCGCCCAGGGCTTCCGCCAGGCGGCGGGCCAGGTCGTTGACCTGAAATGAGGAGGAGATCTGTCCCAGCCCTCCGATCAAGGGAATGACCTGAATGCCCACCTGCTGCTGAACATCCAGTGCTTCGACGACGGCATGGAGCGTGCGCCCCCAACCGATACCCAGTTTGCATCCGTCGTCCAGAGCATGTTGCAGGTACTCAGCCGCCGCAAGCCCCAAACGGCGCCGTAATAGCTCACCGCTCAGGTCTTCTCCAGCGACCAGAACCGCCCCTTTCAAGTTGAAGGCCCTGGCCAACTGGGTCTCCAACTCCTCGGATCGAGCGAAGGGGTCTCTGATAGTGATCTGCACAATTCCTTCGCGCCTGGCTTGAGTAAGCAGTCGCGAAACCGTGGGGCGGGAGACACCCAACTCATCTGCGATTTGTTGCTGGGTCAGGTAGTCCTCATAGTACAGGCGCGCGGCCCGCAACATCCACTGCCATTCTTCACGATTGCTCATCGCTCATTCCTCCATCGTCTCCAGCGGTAGGCAGCCCCGCCGGCAGGGCGGGATGCAGTAGCACACCATTACTTTGCGTCCAGCCCGGGAAAGAGGGGCCGCAGTAGCGGGTAGAGCTCACGCCAGGTAGCGAAGAGTTCCCGGTAGCGGGCAGCAGCAGGTCCCGGGGCAAATACGTGGGCGGGGCGCACCATCGCGGCCGACGCCGCAGCCAGGTCGCGATGCGCCTGGACACCGATAGCCGCCAGCATCGCCGCACCCAGACAAGCGGCATCGGACACAGCCATCTGCTGCACCGGCAGGCCGGTGACATCGGCTTTGATCTGGTTCCAGAAGCCGGAGCGCGAAGGCCCACCAGACACACGCAAGCTCTCAGCGTCGACGCCGGCAGCAACCTGACTACGCTCCAGGATGTCACGTACGGCAAAAGCGATCCCTTCATATACTGCGCGGGTGCAATGGGCCCGTGTGTGCCGGTCAGTCAACCCGACAAAGGCCCCGCGTGCCTGCGGATCCCACACTGGCGCCCGCTCGCCTCGTAGATAGGGCAGGAAGAGCAGCCCATCCGCTCCCGGGGGGACGGCGGAGGCCTCGTCCGCAAGTTGCCGGAGGTCCGGTGCCTGGCCATAGAAACCGCGCACCCACCAAAGCAGTGTCCCCCCACCACCCTGCATCGGTCCGCCTACCCAATAGAGGTTTTCCAGCAAGTATGAGCCGAAAACTCCCTCCGCCTTCGGCGAAGCTGTAGCTTGCGCATCGACAGGATGGTCCGTGATCAGGGCGATGACCTCCGAGGTGCCCGTCACATCGACCGCCTGGCCAGGCGCCGCGCCGCCGCTCCTTCCCAGGGGGCAGGCAGCGACCAGCGC
>JAEAME010001904.1_pt1 | contig 13207 bp, 12 predicted proteins | sample 8958731 | NCBI WGS metagenome assembly JAEAME01 (sample SAMN16933194, study PRJNA681113) | bioreactor sludge metagenome | isolation source: anerobic bioreactor sludge (Control) | place: India:Bengaluru | collected 2018-10-24 | reverse complement strand
TCTCCGCGTGTTTCTCTGGTGCCGCTTTTGGCGAAGCCAAAAGACTTGCCAACGCAGCAAGAGAGTCACACCGCATCCGAGGTTTGATGACGCCGTAGAAGCATCCACCTCATCCGTCGCGCGAAGTGCGACACCATCTCCTCAAGGAGAAGGCTAAGAATCGTCGGTACATCAGGAATCCTGGACTGCAAGTTATCAGAAAGGGTTTACATTATCATGTGTGCAACAAAGAATTATCTTGCGATTGACCTCGGTGCTTCGAGCGGGCGGGGAATCGTCGGTAGTTTTGACGGCGAGAAAATCACGCTGCGCGAGAACTGCCGTTTCGCCAACGAGCCAGTAAAAACCTGCGACCGCCTTAACTGGGACATTCTGAGGATTTTCCATGAAATAAAAAACTCGGTAAGACAGAGCGTCCTTGACCGGGATAATATAGTCAGCCTGGGTATCGACACCTGGGGCGTTGATTACGGTCTCATTGACAAGCATGGCCGCCTGATGTCAAATCCCGTGCATTACCGCGACACGCGGACTGCCGGAATAACCGATTACATAAGAGGAGCATATGGTGTCAGTGTCGGAGATATCTATACTAAGACCGGTATCCAGTCAATGGATTTCAACACACTATATCAGCTTGCCGCAGAAAACCGCGACGATCCCGATACGCTGAGCCGGGCCGAAAAGCTGCTTTTCATACCAGACCTGCTCAACTATTTCCTGACCGGAAAAATGGCAACAGAATATACAATCGCCTCGACCGGCGCCATTCTTGATGCCCAAAAACGTGCTTTGGAGGGCGACCTGCTTAAGCAGCTCAGAATACCGGATAAGCTTTTTTCGCCGGTTGTGAAGCCGGGTTCGCGTCTTGGCGGGCTTTTACCCGCAGTGCTTGAGGACACCGGGAATACAGATGCCGAAGTGATAAACGTCGCATCCCACGACACCGCGAGCGCGGTGATATCGGTGCCTGTTTCCGATAAGAATAAAAAATTCATTTACATTAGCAGCGGTACCTGGTCGCTTATGGGCACTGAGCTGCCGTCGCCGCTTATAAATCTCGAAACCTGCCGCTACAACTACACAAACGAGGGCGGAGCTGAGGATTCTATCCGCTTTTTAAAAAATATCATGGGGCTCTGGATCATCCAGGAGTCAAGGCGCCAGTGGAAACGTGAGGGCAGGGAACTGAGCTTCGCCGAACTGGAAAAGACGGCAAGGGAATCGAAACCCTTCGCGTGTCTTATAAATCCCGACGACAAGCGGTTCGCCGTCCCCGGCAATATGCCAGGAAGAATAGCCGAGTACTGCCGCGAGACCGGGCAGTATGTGCCCTCGAACATTGGCGAGACTGTCCGCTGCATATACGAGAGCCTTGCGCTCAAATACCGTATGACGGCCGAAGGATTATGCTCACTGACAGGGATAAAGCCTGAGGGAATCAATATTGTAGGCGGCGGCTCGAAGGACAGTTTCTTGAATCAGATGACGGCAAGCGCCTGCAAAATGCCGGTGACAGCCGGGCCGGTTGAGGCGACAGCAATAGGGAATATCGCGGTGCAGGCGATCGCATCGGGAGAAATTCGGGACATCGCCGAGGCGAGGGCTGTTATTGCGGCTTCGTTTACTCCTGAGCGTTATGAGCCGAAAGATTCCGGCGCGTGGGATGAAGCATATTCGCGGTTTATAAAATTATAAAGAAAGTGAACCGTTTTTGACGTTAAAATGTTATGTGGGATAATTTTGTATACAGTGTCAATGTAATTCTTCCGGTTTTCATTCTGGTGGGCCTCGGCTGGCTGCTCAGGCGGCGCGGTTTTTTCAAGGAAGGGTTTCTTGAGACGGCGGATAAGGTCGTCTTCAGAATGATGCTGCCGGCCCTGCTTTTCCTTGAGTCGGCCCGGGCCGATCTGTATTCGGGTACCGGTCAGCTTACATATATTCTATTCGCCTGCGCCGGAATTAGCGCGGTGTTCCTTCTGATGATGCTGATAATACCCCTTTTTGTCAAGGATAACGCGATGCGCGGCGCTATGATACAGGGAAGTTTCCGTTCCAATTTTACTATATTGGGTGTTCCCCTCGCCGCCGGCATGTTCGGCGACGCGGGCTGGGCCTCTATAGCTGTGCTGACTCCCTTCGCCATACTTCTCTTCAACGTCTTTGCCGTGATCAGCCTTACGGTGTTTGCACCGAAGGGGGAGAAAAGAAGCATTGGCAAAACATTGACCGGCATTGTAAAAAGCATTGTTACGAATCCGCTGATTATCGCGGTGCTGCTTTCAGTTCCGTTCATGGTCTGGCAGATCAAATTGCCGACCTTCGCTGAAAAAACGCTCAGTTATCTTTCGGAATCAACCGTGGCTCTCTCGTTGATCAGCCTTGGCGCGGGGATAACAGGCAGGGCGATCAAAGGCAAGATAAAATATTCAGTTTCGGCTGCACTTATTAAAACTGTGCTTGTTCCGGTTCTCATGACAGCAGTTGCGTATTTTTTGGGCTTTAGGAATATTGAGCTAGGTATATTGTTCCTGCTTTTCGGCACTCCGTCGGCGGTTTCCAGCTATATAATGGCTAAAAATATGAAAAGCGACTCCGAACTGGCAGGTCAGATACTGCTGTTAACGACTCTGTTTTGTCTTGTAACTGTATTTTCGGGGATTTTCATTATGAAAAGCGCGGGATGGTTATAAAAATATTCAAGGCAATACCGCATAATTCTTGTCGTGCAAATGCGCGTGGGTTGTGCGGTGTTGCCTTAAACTTTCTTTGAACACCAAAATCGTCAAATACCCAAAATATCTTTTCAAACTGCTTTTTTTGTGATATAATAATTATGACAATGTGGTTTTGGACAGCCTGCGGCAGTAAAGGGCACTGCAGGCCTTTTCTAAACCGATAAATAACATGCCAATGAGGCGGGAGGCTTTATGAACGATTCGCTTTTCGGCGAACTCAGTGTTATTGCCATGAAAGGCTGCGAGCAGTTCGGCGCCCAGGTCGACTATTTTCTTAAGGAATGGAGAGGCTGCGGCGAGGGGGAAACCTTCCTTGTTAAAACAGAGTGTCCCCGTTTCAGCTCCGGAGAAGCAAAAGGTCTGATATTCCAGTCGCTACGCGGTCACGACCTTTATATTATCTGCGACGTATTCAACCACGGTGTGACATACCAGATGTACGGTATGACAGTCCCGATGAGTCCCGATGACCATTACTCAGACCTGAAAAGAATAATCGCTGCTACGGCAGGTAAGGCACGCCGCGTGTCGATAATCATGCCGATGCTTTACGAAGGACGGCAGCATAAGCGTTCAGCGCGCGAATCGCTCGACTGCGCTCTCATGCTCCAGGAACTTCAGTCGATGGGAGTTACAAATATTATCACCTTCGACGCACACGACTCCCGCATACAGAACGCCGTTCCGCTCTGCGGTTTTGACGATGTGCGCCCGACATACCAGATGATCAAGGCCCTGGTGAAGAATGTACCCGACATAAGGATCGACAAGAACGACCTGACAATCATATCGCCCGATGAAGGCGCTATGGGGAGATGCATGTACTATTCGTCGGTGCTGGGAATCGAGATAGGTATGTTCTACAAGCGCCGCGATTACACAAAGGTCATCAACGGCCGCAATCCGATTGAGTCGCACGAATACCTCGGCGGCGACCTGACCGGCAAGGATGTGATAATTGTCGACGACATCATTTCCTCGGGTGATTCGCTGCTCGATGTTGCCCAGCAGCTCAAAGAGAAGGGAGCCAAGCGCATATTCTCGTTCGTCACTTTCGGGCTCTTCACCGACGGGCTTGAAAAATTTTCAAAAGCATACAATGACGGCCTCATAAATAAGGTTTTCACGACGAACCTGGTTTACCGCACGCCCGAGCTGCTCTCGATGCCGTGGTATGTCGAGGTAAATATGTGCAAGTATGTCTCGTACATAATCGACACGCTGAATCACGATGCGACGATCAGCAACCTGCTTAATCCGGTGCAGCGTATTCACAACCTTATCGAAAAGCACAAAGCGGAGATGGAAAGCAGTCAGATCACAATAAAATTCTGATTCCGTCCAAAGGAGAAATATTGATGCAGACAGAAAAAGAAACGGGCGGCACCTGCCCGAAGGTAAAGAAAACCTCGATAGGCGGACAAGCGCTGATCGAGGGTATCATGATGCGCGGCCCTAAGAAAATATCTATGGCGGTGCGCAATCCTGACGGCGACATGATTGTCGAAACCTGGAGCGCCGAAATGAATGAGAAACCAAAATATTTCCGCTGGCCTTTTTTACGCGGGGTATTCGGTTTTGTGGATTCGATGAAGTTCGGCTATAAGTGCCTGATGCGCTCGGCCGAAATCGCCGGTCTTGAAGACGACAGCCAGAATGACGGCGCAAAAGATAAAAAAAGCGCCGATGTCACAGGACAGGCGATAAAGCAAGCTGAAATTAATCCTGTATTAACAGATATACCGACGGAGAATATGGCTGCCGATATAGATTTATCTTCCGCATCTCCCGCCGCAGTAGGGAAGCCTGACAACGGTTCTGCCGCAGGTTCTCAGACTATAAAGAATGGAAAAACAGCGGACGGGAAAACAGACGGTAAGAAAAAAGACAACGACGCATTTCTCATGAACACGATAATGGTCGTGGCGTCGGTGCTCGGTGTCGTCCTGGCAATTGTACTTTTCAAGGGGTTACCCGAGCTGCTATTTCAGCTGTTACAGAAGCTCGTCCCGGCCCTCGACGGCAACGGTTACGGTTATCAGCTTATCCGCTCTCTCTTTGTGGGAATTTTTAAAATACTGATTCTCGTCGGTTATATGGCCCTTATCTCGCTGATGAAGGAAATAAAACGCACATTCATGTATCACGGCGCCGAACACAAGTCGATCATGTGTTACGAGCGCGGACTTGAACTAACAGTCGAGAACGTGCGGGCTCAGCGCCGCTTTCACCCGAGATGCGGCACCTCTTTCCTGATACTGATGGTGATTGTCGGCATATTTATCACAATGTTCATTCCGACAAGCCTGAGTGACAACGGTACGCTCAATGTGATTCTGCGGACGCTGATCAGTCTCGCGCTGCTACCGGTTATGATGAGCGTAGGTTATGAGATTTTAAGAATTGCCGGAAAGCACGATAACAGGGTGATGAGGATTATATCAGCTCCAGGTATATGGCTGCAGCGGATAACCACCAAGGAACCCGAGGACAGTATGATCGAGTGTGCAATCACTGCCTTAAAAAACGTCATACCCGGCGACGGAAGCGACGACTGGGATAAAAAATAACACGGGGAAACGCCGGGGGAGAACTTTCTAAAAAGTTCTCCCCCGGACCCCTTTTCAAAACTTTTATATAAAAGGACAATTAAAAGTAAACAGAAACTTATAAGAGTTTATCGAAAGCAGCTGTGACTGGAAAATAAAAGAGCGCCCCTTGCGGGGCGTTCTCTCAGAAATCACTGTTTATTCTTGAAGCAGTCGCTGCAGTAAACAGGGCGGTCTGTGCGCGGTTCGAAGGGAACCTTGCAGGGCTTTCCGCACTCAGCGCATACGGCATCGAACATCTGACGGGTTCCTTTGTTTGAACCTGCATTGCCCTTACGAGCATTGCGGCAGCCTTTGCAGCGCTGCGGCTCATTGGTGAAGCCCTTCTCAGCAAAAAATTCCTGCTCGCTTGCAGTAAAAGTGAATTCTTGTCCGCAATCCTTGCAGACCAGGGTCTTGTCTTTGTACATATTATACCTCTTAAAAAATAGCGCGGCGCTGTCTCGGCCCCGCACAGTAACATCATTATACATGAATATGTCAGTGCTGTCAAGTACTTTTTTTAAAAAAAGCACAACAAAAAGAAAATATTTGTAAAAACCAGAAAAAGCTGATTGTTTTTAAATGAAATAAACCGATTTATTATCGGGATCGATGCCGTCAGGCGGGTTTATCTTCTTTCCTTTTCCGAGTGTATACATATTCCCGCCGTAAATTAGCGGGTCTTTGGTACGCTCCATCCAGTCGCGAAGTGCCGCACAGTGGCGCTCGTATTCGGCCCGGTACTCCGCTACGCCCGAAAGATTGATCCGCTCGGTCGGGTCGGCATCAAGGTCAAAGAAGAGATCGGTGGGGCGGGGGATATGCGCAAGCGGACGGCTCATCCATAATGTTTTTGCAGAGCTTGCGTCGGTGTTCGGGAATTTCTGCTTTTCGCCGCCGTCGAAGAAACGGATTAGCTTATAATGTTTACTCCTCACAGCACGCACCGGTTCGTAGGTTGCGTGGAAGGTTACCTCGGAATAAACGTACTCGTTTATCTCATCAGCACTGCCTTCGAGCAGCGGCAGCATCGATTTTCCTTCGAGCCAGCCGGGTTTCTTAACTCCAAGCAGGTCGCAGACAGTGGGGAACAGATCAAGCTGAGAGCAGAGCGCGTTGCAGACCGAGTGTCGGTACCCCGGACGGCGCAGGATGAAGGCTACCCCGGTTCCTGAGTCGTAGAGATTGCATTTCATGTACGGATAGGCGAGCCCGTGGTCGGTGGTGAAAAGCACGATTGTGTCGTCCCATAAACCGTTTTCTTTTAGCGAGGTGATAAGTTCGCCGACGCAATAGTCGGCATGTGAAAGACTTTCAAGATAGTTGCAGTAGTCAAGCCGGTTTTCGGGTGTATCGGCTACAGGAAAGGGAGGTATGACATAATCGGGCTGAGTATCCTTGGCTGTGGGCCATTCGCGGTGGGTGTTACGCATTCCGAAGGAGAGAAAGAAAGGTTTTCCGAGGCATCTCGCCCGGCCGAGAAATTCGCGGACCAGACGCAGGTGGTTGAAATCTGTTTCGTCGTTACCGTGTCCCGGTTCAAAATGCCACTCCGAATACCCGATCGGCGAGGGATCTTTCTTATCACACTCGTGTTGAACGCCGATAAGGGCGGTGTGATATCCTTCTGTTTTTAGATAGTTGCCCAGATGTTTTGAATAATCATTCAGCGAGAAGCCGCGGTGGGCAAGTCCCAGCATACCGCATCCGTGCGGCGACATCCCGGTCAGCATCCCGGCGCGGCTTGGCGAGCAAGTCGGAGCCGTCGAATACATTTGCCGGAAAACGGTGCCCTCATGGGCAAGTTCGGTCAGTGCGGGATTGTCGGCGGCGATTCCGTACGGCTCGCAGAACCGTCCGCTGTCATGTGTATGAACATAAACAAAATTCATGGCTGAACCTCCTTATTAATTAACATTATATTACATATGAAAGTTTAAGTCAAGCGCAGCGGAGGAAATCGCGGTCACTTTAACGGATTATCGCGATATCTTGTTAAATAATAACCATGAAAAACACTGGTTTTGCATAAACATTGTGTAAAACGCTCGTTTTTCATTATAAATATTTTTAAAATCCGGCGTAAATACTATTGAAAAATTGCGGCGGATAGTGTATAGTATACATAATATTATGAAAGGCAGATATGATTATGTCGGAGTGCGGAGACGGCAGGCAGAATAATGAAAAGTCGGAACATCCGGCTGTTTTCAACGCGACCGCATCATCGAAGAAGTCTGCAAATTCATACATTGTCAATGAGGACACTGCAATAGCGGTGTCTCTTTCTGTATACGGGAATATTATTCTACAGGGACGCGCAATCTGCATTTTCCGCGATGCGGTCCTTCATGAAAGGCTACAAGCTTTATCAAAAATCAAACCGCCTTCAGCCGCAGCGTTCTACGCTGCAGGCTGAATCCGACCGATAATTTCCGGCCGTTGGCGGTTTTGTTTAGGCAAAACCGCTTTTTATATACCCACGGCATCCCCGTAAAATATCATTTTTATGCCGAAAGGCAAAATCAGAAGGAGAGAATTATGAAGAAAACCAGAAGAATCGTGTCTTTAGCGCTCACAGTGCTCATGCTGACAAGCTGCATGAGTGTACTCGGTTCGTGCGGGAAAAAGGATGAATGGCCGGTAGACGAAGCTACGGGACTGACCGAGCTCTATATCGGCGGTATAGGCCCGACGACAGGCGACTACTCCAACTACGGATCCTCAGTGAAGAAAGGCGCGCAGCTTGCGGTTGACGAGATTAACGCAGCCGGCGGCGTCAACGGCTTCAAGATTGTTTTCGATTTTGAAGATTCCGCGGCTGACCCCGACTCTGCAAAAGCCGCTTACAACAAGCAGATGGACAACGGTATGAAAGTGTCCCTCGGCGCAACCTTCTCGGGCGAGACGGCGACAGTTGTCGCTGAGGCTAAGAACGATGGAATTCTTGTTCTGACGCCCTCCGCTTCCTCAGTCAACGCAATCGCAGGCAGCGACACCGCATTCCGCATCTGCTTCAACGACCCCTACCAGGGAATCGCAGCAGCCCAGTACATCAAGCAGTATAAACTCGGCACAAAGGTCGCGGCCTTCTACGCCAGCGACAACGACTACTGCGTCGGACTCTTCAACAGCTTCAAGACCGAGTGCGAGACTCAGGGTATTCAGATTGTGACCGAGCAGACCTTCATCGAAGCCACAAAGACCGACTTCTCGACACAGATCAACGCAATCAAGACCTCGGGCGCCGATGTTGTATTTATGCCCATTTACGCTGCAGACGCCGCTAACTTCCTCACCCAGTCTGCCGGCAAGCTCACCGATCTGACCATATTCGGCTGTGACGGCATTGACGGCCTGCTTTCAAAGATCAACGATGTCAAATACGCAAACGGCGTTCTCATGCTCACGCCTTTCACTGCTGACTCAACCGAGGCTAATGTCACTGCTTTCGTAGCAGCATATAAGGCCAAGTACAGCAACGAAATTCCCGACCAGTTTGCCGCTGACGGATATGACGCCATTTACACGGTTATGGAGGCCATAAAGAAAGCCGGTCTGTCCTCGACTGATACGGCTGACTTTAATACCCGCATTGTTGCCGCCATGACACAGATTACTGTCAATGGTCTTACAGGAAACATGCAGTGGACCGCAGACGGAGAGACTACAAAGGCTATCAAACTCATGACATTTGTTAATGGAATTGTTGTTCCGTACAACACAAAGTAATAAGTTAAGAGAAGCTATTAAATAGGTACTAATAAAGTTATCCGGCGTTATCGAACTTCGGGTGCGAGGTTACATGGTTACGAGGATGCGAGGATGCGTTTGACACTCTCTTGCTGCGTGGCAAGAGAGTGTCCAGAGAAACACGCGGAGAGGAACCGATGGTTCCTCTCCGAACTCCTCCTTTGGCCGCCGCGCTGCAAGCGCGGCGGATAGGCTGTGTCCGGTTTGTGTAGCGGGCAAAACGGCTCGGTCAGAAGTACTCTACCGTTTTGCCACCAAGCTCGCTGACACCCAGTTTCAGGTCACGCAGGATTGTTTTACCCGTCCTCGCATCCCGGCGGAGCGGCAGGGATGTGGGGCCCAACCGCTCCGCCGCTTCTTTACCGCACAACTCGCATTAATCAACGGCTATACAGATTTATTAAAGTTCTTTGCCAGGCTTTCTTTCAAGAAAGCCGCGTATCTCCGCATCTCCGCACCCCCGTCCCCGTATCTTATGGAAAAGGAATTATATTTATGGCTACATTCGCAGCGGCCCTTATCAGCGGGCTGACGCTCGGAAGCATCTACGCGCTGATGGCTTTAGGGTACACGATGGTATACGGCATCGCAAAGATGCTGAACTTTGCGCACGGCGACATTATAATGGTGGGCGCGTACGCTGTCATTGTCTCGGTGGCCGGGGCGCATCTGCCTGTGCTTGTCGGGGTTCTTGTCAGCATCCTTATCTGCGCCCTGCTCGGAGTCACTGTTGAGTTTCTTGCTTACCGTCCGCTGCGGAAAGCTCCGGCGCTCGCCGTGTTAATCACGGCGATAGGAGTCAGCTATCTTTTGCAGAACCTCGCGCAGCTTATATTCGGTACAGAACAGAAAGCATTCCCGACGCTTCTCACCCTCCCGTCGGTATACCTCGGCAGCGTGGAGCTTGAGGGAATGACGCTGTTCACCCTCGCCGTCACCGCGGCTGTTATGATAGGACTGACGCTGTTTATAAACAAAACCAAAATGGGCAAGGCCATGCGTGCGGTATCTGAGGATAAGGAAGCAGCCGAACTTATGGGAATCAGCGTAAATAAAACAATTACCGTCACTTTCGCAATTGGCTCGGCGCTGGCCGCTGTCGCAAGCATATTCTTTGGCGCCACATATGTCTATATAAAGCCGACTACAGGGGCTATGCCCGGCATCAAAGCCTTCACAGCGGCGGTGTTCGGCGGAATCGGCTCGATTCCTGGAGCCATGCTCGGCGGAATACTGCTCGGCGTCATAGAGCAGTTCGCCAAAACTTATATTTCAACTCTCTGGTCTGATGCCATCGTCTTCGCGGTGCTCGTGCTGATCCTTGTGGTCAAGCCCACGGGACTGCTCGGCAGGAAAATTCACGAGAAGGTGTAAGACTATGAATTATAACAAAGCAAAATCAGGGCTTTCCCTTAAAAAGATATTTACCAAAAACACAATAACCGTATCAGCTGTCCTCGCAGCCTACGCCGTCATGTCGGCCATGGTTTACGGTGGCATGGCGTCGCGCCAGCTTTCGGCGATGCTTATCACAGTTTCCTGTTATATCGTGCTCGCCGTCTCGCTTAACCTCGTCGTGGGACTTCTCGGAGAGCTTTCGCTCGGTCACGCGGGATTCATGTCGGTAGGACTTTTCACCGGCTGCCTTTTCTCGGTTACGGCAGTTGACGCGCTTCCGCTGCTGCTCAGACTTCCCCTCGGCATGATAATCGGCGGCGCTGCAGCGGCCCTCATTGGTCTGATCGTCGGCCTGCCGGCCCTGCGCCTTAAGGGCGACTATCTTGCCATTGTGACGCTGGCCTGCGGCGAGATAATTAAAAATGTTATTACTAACCTGAAAATCACCGGAGGAGCTTTGGGGCTTGACACCGAACCGATCTACTCAAAGACCAAAACGCTGCTCCCGTATGCGATAATAATCGTGCTCATCACCATACTCGTCGTCATGAGCATAAAGCGCTCGCGCCACGGCCGGGCGATCATGGCGATACGCGACAATCGCATCGCCGCCGAGGCAACAGGAATTAATGTGACATACTATAAGCTGATGGTCTTCATTGTCGCGGCATTTTTCGCAGGGGCTGCCGGCGTGCTTTACGGGCACAGCCTGGCAAACGTCAAGGCGGCGGCCTTCGACTACAACATGTCGATCGAAATACTTGTCATAGTGGTGCTCGGCGGCATGGGGAGCATAAACGGCTCAATAATCGCATCGATCGTGCTCCTGGCGCTGCCCGAGATGCTGCGCGAGTTTTCGGATTACAGAATGCTGCTTTATTCGGTCCTCCTCATCGTCATCATGCTGCTGAACGCCAGTCCGCGCTTCAAGGAACTTAAGGGACGCTGGTCGATACCGAATATCATCAGTTTTATAAAGAATAAAAAAGGTGCCGCCGCAGCGGCCGACAACGAAAGCGAAATCGAGACAAAGGAGGGGAACGGCAGTGACAAATGACAGAACGATAAAAAATACCGGAGCGGACAGAAGAGCTGGCATATCGAGAAGCGCACCGAAAGCCGAAAATGACCCCTCACGCCTTGTTGAGCTGCCGTCGAACGCCTTTGTACCGATGCGCGACGCAGATAAGCCCCCGGTGCTTGAGGCGGTTCACCTCGGTATTGAGTTCGGCGGACTTGTCGCGGTTGACAACTTTTCGCTCACAATCGGTCAGACTGAGATTGCCGGGCTCATCGGACCCAACGGCGCCGGGAAAACCACGGTTTTCAACCTCCTGACGAACGTTTACCAGCCGACCCGCGGCAACATCATGCTGAATGGCTACAGCACGGCAGGCAAGAGCACGGCGCAGGTCAACAAGATGGGCATCGCCCGCACATTCCAGAATATCCGCCTTTTCTCGAACCTGTCGGTGCTCGACAACGTCAAGGTCGGTCTGCACAACTCGATTAAGGAAAACCTGCTCGCCGCCATGACGCACGGATTTGGCTACCATAAAGCCGAGCGCAAGGCCGACAGCGAGGCGCTCGAGCTTCTCGACTTCATGCATATGTCCGACCTCGCCGAAGCCCAGGCCGGCAGCCTGCCCTACGGCGCGCAGCGCCGTCTTGAGATAATCCGGGCGCTGGCTACCCACCCCTGTATTCTCCTGCTGGACGAGCCGGCTGCCGGCATGAACCCATCCGAGACTGAGGAACTTATGACAAACATCATACGCATCCGCGACACCTTCCACATTGCAATAATGCTGATTGAGCACGACATGCGGCTTGTCATGAATATCTGCGAGGGCATCTGCGTTCTCGACCACGGCAAGGTTATCGCCAAGGGTTCACCCGAGGAGATCAAGAGCAATCAGAAGGTGATCGAAGCCTACCTCGGCCGCAAGAAGGAGGATAAGTGATGCTTGCTGTTGATAAAATTAACGTGTACTACGGAAAAATCCATGCTCTCAAGGATGTGTCGCTCAAAGTTGACGACGGCGAGATTGTTGCCCTCATCGGCGCGAACGGGGCGGGGAAGTCGACGACCCTCAAAACCATTTCGGGCATGCTTCGCACGCGCACCGGAAGCATTCACTTCATGGAAGAGAACATCACACACACCGAATCCTACAAGCTGGTCACAAAAGGTTTGGCTCACGTCCCCGAGGGACGCCGCATTTTCCTCCAGATGTCGGTTGAGGAGAACCTTGAGATGGGAGCTTACACCCGCCCAGGCGATGTTAAAGCCGGCATTGAGGATGTCTATAACCGCTTCCCGCGACTTAAGCAGCGCAAAAACCAGGTCGCCGGAACATTATCCGGAGGCGAGCAGCAGATGCTCGCAATGGGCCGGGCGCTGATGAGCAAGCCCAAACTACTCATGCTCGACGAGCCCTCGATGGGTCTCTCGCCCATCCTCGTCCAGCAGATATTCGATATAATCCGCGAACTTCACGCTGCAGGCACCACAATCCTTCTCGTCGAACAGAACGCAGAAATGGCGCTCGCCATCGCAAACCGCGCCTATGTTATGGAGTCCGGAAAAATAGTCCTCACCGGAACCGGTCAGGAACTCGCAAGTAGCGACGATATAAAAAAAGCATACCTCGGAGGGTAAATGGGGGACGAAGATACGCTGGGGGGAACTCCTTGAAAGGAGTTCCCCCCAGACCCTCTTCAGGA
>JAEAME010001903.1_pt1 | contig 13216 bp, 13 predicted proteins | sample 8958731 | NCBI WGS metagenome assembly JAEAME01 (sample SAMN16933194, study PRJNA681113) | bioreactor sludge metagenome | isolation source: anerobic bioreactor sludge (Control) | place: India:Bengaluru | collected 2018-10-24 | reverse complement strand
ATTTTTCAATGAAGTTGGGTCAGGCAACTCTTGAAAATTAAACCCTTCACCTTGATCTTCAACTTTAAAATACAAACAATCATCTTTTATTACCGATTGAATATGAACGATCTTTTCCTTATCATATCTATTACCATGTTCAATTGCATTCTTTACTGCTTCATTCAGACACAGTAGTACCTGTCCGAAGCATTTTCTGTTAATGTCATAGTGTATGAATATTTCTTCAACAAATTTCTCAACCTGATTCAGATTCACTGTCTCAGAAGAAATCATTAACTCAAATTTATTCCTTAGCTGCGCCATTAAACTTTTCTACATAATTTTTGTATTTTAACTGGTAGAACGTATTTAATCTTAATGCATCTATTTCAAAATTTTCAATCGAAATATTTTCCTTTTTATCATCTCTGAACAATTTCGCAGGATTGCTATAAAACTTTTCATCTGCTGTATTTGATTCTCTTTTATTATCAAGGTCTTTTTCCATTTCAGATTTCTCCGCTTCCAACAATCTAGTCATGATTTCATTTTGTCGTTGAATCAACGGAGTTTGAATCTTCCTGTTCACTATATCTTTTTTATTCTGTTCAAGCAACTGGTCGATTTGTTGCAATGGGATACACTTGCATACATGAAAATAGTACGTTTTGAAACTCAGGGTGCAGAGCGTTATGGGATATTAGAAAGTGGCATTATTAGTAGTATCACGGCGCCTTCCGTCGGTACGGTCCGGGAGACAGACGAAACATTCAAAATCGAAAAAGTGAGATTACTGGCACCATGTGTTCCAACGAAGATAATCGCTGTTGGAGTAAATTACAGGAGCCATGCTTCTGAGCTGGATCACCAACTGCCAGAGAGGCCTTTAATTTTCTTAAAACCACCGACAGCGGTAATCGGACCGGAAGAAAAAATAGTGTATCCTGTTACCTCACATCAGGTAGATTATGAGGGTGAACTTGGGGTTGTTATCGGTAAATTAACAAAACATATACCCCAGGAAAGAGCCAGAGACTGTATCCTGGGATATACCTGTTTTAATGATGTAACAGCGCGAGATCTGCAACAAAAAGATGGACAGTGGACCCGGGCGAAAAGTTTCGATACTTTTGCTCCTATCGGGCCCTGGATTGAAACAGAACTCGACGATACTAACTTGCCTATCGAAACACTGGTTAACGGCAAAGTAGTCCAGAGAGGAAGCACGCATGATATGGTATTTAGTGTACCGGAATTGATTAGTTTTATTTCCGATATCATGACTTTGATACCAGGAGACATAATTGCGACGGGGACACCCGGTGGCATCGGGCCGATGCAGTCGGGAGATGTCGTTGAAGTGAAAATAAAACCAATCGGCATCCTGCGTAATTATCTAATGAAAGACAGTTGAACGATGAAGGTTGAAATTTTGGACGACAGAACTTATTGCCATTTAAACCGGGAGAAAATGATTATATGAACTTCAATCAGCTTTCCTGGGGGGCATTTTGTTTCTATTACCGGTTATCCGGTGACAGCCGGTATTGCAGGATCATGAGTGATACAGCATTTTTACAGAGACTAAGGAATAATCCGGAAAACATTACTCCAGCAGAGTTCGAAGAAAAAGTCCTCCTCGACCACATTAATGTGGAAAATTATGATTTATTGGTAGGCCATAACCTCGCCCGAAACATCCTGGAAAAGATAATTGAGCTTCATCCCGGCATTGCTTCTTTATACAATTTGACCCTGCTTGATTGTGATTTAAATGATAGAGATACTTTGTCGAAAATCAACAAAGTATACAGTACGTTATACTCAGTACGAGGCTTGTGGTTAACCGGGGTATCAAAAATTGCACACCTGTTAAATGACCGGTTGTTTGCCATATTAAACCTGGATATATCAAATCATTTTACCTTGATTGAAGGTAATACAGGCCTGCTACAATGGTTGAAAGTAACCCAGCAAAATGCGATGGAAGTAACGAGAGACTTTGTGGACAGCGGATTAGGAATTTCTCCTGAAAAATACCTGTCAGAACACCTTGGTTATACTGAAATAGGCGTAGATAAGTCATTACTAAAGTTTTTAGATGAATATTTCTGGCTACGCTTTGGCGACAACCTGCCAGTTCCACCCCGCTGGATACCTCCTTTCATTGAGGGTAACAATGAAGATGAATGAGGTTGAATCGCGGAGAGTCTTTTAAAATGTTACTTAAGTGTTGATCATTGTTATCAGGTAATATATTTCGATATATAATAATATTCAGGTAGAATTTGCTGACGAATTTGATTTATCATTATATAGTGATGATAATGATGATCGTTAGTCTTAAATAACCTTGACACATGACAATGGTTGTTGTATTGTTTTTGACACAGGTCAATAAAAGATTACACTGATCATCCTTACTCACTCACGATAGAGAAACAAGGGGGCAGGATGGAGACAAAAGTAAGCCATACACGAGAAGACAATAGCGCTACGGGTGAATACAGGGAAGCAGTCAAGAGACTCATCGAAACCGAAGTGGGTAACATTATCGATGAGGAAATCAGAAAAGCAGCACGCGAGCTGGTCGAAGAACAGCGGAAAGCAATCAGGGAAGCAGTCGAAGAACATAAGTTAGTTATCAGGCAGGTAGTAGAAGAAGAGAAAAAAGCTATCTGGTCAAGGCTGGAAGAACTGAGAAGATCGATTATCCGGCTGGGTATGGGCTAAAGTATCAAGAAACCCAGGTGGATATTCTAACAAGTTATTACGTATCTAATCTATTTTCGGGTTTTCACCGGACCCCTTCCGGCCAGACCGCTCGTTATCTAAAATTATACTGTCTGATTAATTAAATAGGGCAGGATACGAAGTGGTTTGGTGGCAAATAGTCCTCATTGTAGTTTTTGCTATCTTGGCAGGTCTTGGGGTAGGTTATGTCTTAAATAAGCTTATCATGCGCATAATGCCTGCCTTTAGGAAAACCAGGAAACATCCAGTCACCAGCATCCCTATCGTGACTGTAGCAAGTCATGTAAACATAGAACCTACTGTGCCTGATCTCTTTGCAGAAATCGAGTACAACCGGCGCATCGCAATAAAAGAATGGACTGGTGAACTACAGTCGTTTCAAACTCATGCTTGGGATAATCGCGGAGATGAAGTACATTCATTGGCGGTTGAAATAAGGAACGAGTTAACGGAAGCTTATTCTGACATGGCTTTAGCAAATAGTATCTCCTGGTTATCAACCGAGATGTCTCGCAGAAGCCCAAGTCTTGATGAAAGCTATAACAAATTAAAAGCCAGTGTGGCCGCCAGGCTAAATAAAGTTAAGGTTCAGCTTACAGAAGAAGGATCATTAATCGAAACCGATAGCTTAAAGTAAAAAATCCTCGTTCATTAATCGGAATCCAGGCTGACAAATTTACCCCTCAACTGCCCGTATCGGCATTCGTACTATCAATCCTATTACCATATACTCATTGATGGCTCAGTGGGTTCAACTATAATAAAGTTAAGAGATGAACAGGCAGGTTCTCGATGAATCCGAATCCAGGCGCGAATAGAGATATTGTTGAACTCTGGGGAAGGGAGTTCAATATAGTCAAAAACGGTCTATCGGAAGCGCAGGTAATTTCATTTGTTAATGACCTTGCCAAGCAACATGATATTTTGTTGCAGCGGCAAGAACACTTAGCGGCATTGACCAAACTGGCGGAGAGGACAGTTTCCGAAGCGGACAAACTGGCTGATGAAATGAAGCAGGATGCCAAAAAACAGGCAAAAAGCGAAGCCAGTAAAATCATAGCGGATGCTGAGGCTTCAGCGAAAAATCAATCAGAAAGGATAATCAGTGAAGCTGAAGCAAAGGCTGAACAACTAATAAAGGAAAAAGAAGCTCATGCGATGACTGCGGCTGCTGAACAAGCAGAAGCCATAAAATCCACCGCAGAAATGTTGGCAAGTGAAACTAAGAGAGATGCCGAAGCGGAAGCAAATAAAATAATCAGCGAAGCTGAAATCCGGGGACGGCAACTAATCGAACAAAAAGAAGCAGAAGCGATCACCATTGCTACGGAAAGGGCACGGAAAATTCTAGATGATGCCCGGAAGGAAGCCGCGAACCTTTTGGAAACCGAAAAACGGAGGATCCAACCGGAATTGGATCAATTTGTCAAGAATCTGCGTGGAAAACTCCAGTCCGAACTAGATGATCTAAAGAGTCATATCGGTTCACTGGAAACACAATTTGAAGGAATAATGCCGCAAGCATCAGTCGAGTCATTTTTTCCACCTGTTAACAAGCAGGACAAAACCGAGACTTTTATTGACCTGGTAAAAGAACCGGTACGGAATGATAATGAAAGCGACCCGGAATGGGAGATAGAGATCGTCCCGCCTCTGGATATCATGAAAATAATGAGTATCGTGAGTTATATCGACAGCCTGCCCGAAACTGTCCGGACAGAAATCATTCCCCGTAATGAAAGGACATCAATAACAGTATATACGGAAAATGCTTTGGAACTGTTACCGCTGATCGCAGAACTACCTGAGGTAGCTAATGCTGACGAAACAAAAACCGCAGATGGAGTAAAAACCACTACAAGGAAAATTACTCTGGGTTTATCGATCAAGGAAGAAAGCACGGAAAATCCAGTAGAGAGTAATGTCCTTCATGATGCGGCAAAATAATATTGTCACCTTAAGCCTGACGGCGCTTCAAATGTTATAAAACCTTGATATTTTAACAAATGATTTTATAACAAATTAATGTCCAGATCGATATTATTGTAATGATAACTCACGAAACTAGATTATTGGATTGACTGGCTGGTCTGTTGAGGGGAATCATAATTCGTGAGTTACTATAAAAGAAGAGTGTCATTATGTGACACCCTTCTTCATTATCAATTTTAAGGTTTCTGTTTATTTAGCTGCTGGGGCAGTTTTGGTTTCTTCTTTTGCTGTCATATTCCGACCGTAGCGGCCAAGGCCACCTCTCAGTCTCGGATCGAGAATATCTCTAACACCGTCACCCAGCATATTCATTCCATAAACTACGAGTGACAGTACCAAACCAGGCCATAATGCCATCCATGGAGCTTGAAGCATGTAACGGCGGGCAGGGCCGCTTAACATACCACCCCAACTGGGCATTGGTGGTGGGATACCGAAACCGAGGAAGCTTAAGGTTGCTTCTGCCAGGATAGCACCGCCCATACCCATACTGAAGGAAACGATAACGACGGCCATGATGTTAGGTAGTATGTGCTTGTACATGATCCGCCAGTTAGTACATCCGATGGCTTTAGAGGCATCAAGATACATATTACCCATCACGCCGAGGACGGCGCTCCTCATGACACGGACACCACCGCCGATAGCACCTAAAATACCGAGGAGCAGTATCAACTGAGTCAAACCAGGGCCAGTGATAGCAATAACGGTTAACATGATTACCAGGCCGGGGAAGCACATGATCGTGTCAACGAATCTCTGGATAATGAGGTCGGTTTTCCCGCCGTAGTAGGCGGATACCACTCCGAGGATCAGGTTACCCAATACGGTAATAGCGGGAACGCTAAGGCCTACGATCATGGAAATACGGGCACCATAGATAATACGGCTGAGAAGATCCCGCCCCAGGTTATCGGTACCCAGCCAGTAAGAGGCAGAAGGTGCTTGAAGACGAGCGGACAGTGTCATCTCATTATAGCCGTAGGGGGCGATCAAGTCTGCGAAAATACCGACCAGGAACAGGACGAGAACGATAGCGCCCCCAAATGTGCCCAGTGGTTTTTCCTTGACCAGGCGTACCACCACTTCCACCAGAAAGGGCATTTTCTTCTTTTCTTTAGCCACGACGGAAGCTGCTGCTTGTGACATCTTTTTATCCTTTCACACTAACTATAGGTGACTCTGGGATCCAGCCAGGCATAGGTAAGGTCGATTAACAAGTTGCAGATAAGAATGAAAGTAGCAATTACCAGGTTGACGCCTGAAATAATGGGATAGTCACGGCGGTTAATTGCATCGATCAGATACCGGCCTACACCAGGCAGGGCAAAGATCTGCTCTTCGACCACAGCACCACCGATAAGGATAGGCAGCTGAGCGCCAACAATGGTTACAACCGGGATGAGGGCATTCTTAAGAGCGTGCCGTAAAATAACGGTTCTCTCATTAAGTCCTTTAGACCAGGCGGTACGGATATAATCCTGCCTGAGGACTTCCAGCATCATGGTACGAATCATTCTCATCGTACCACCGGAGAAGACCAGCCCCAGAATAACTGCAGGAATGATGAACTGGATGAAATTGCCCATCGGGTCCTTGGTGAAGGGGATGTATTCCATGGCAGGAGACCATCCCCACCATATCGATGGGTACACAATCACCATCGTAGCCAGCCAGAAACCGGGGAGAGAGATAGCCAGGATTGCGAAGGTTCTACCGGCATAGTCACCCCAGGTATCCTGCCTGATGGCAGAGTAAATCCCGATTGGCATAGCTACGATAAGACCGGTGAGAATCGCCAAAATACCAAGTTCCAATGATATGGGTATCTTGGCAGCCATTTCGGTGGTGATGCTACGTCCACTCCAGAGGGAAGCACCAAGATTTCCTTCGACGACACCACTTATTTTACCATCCTTCTGGGGCATTACGCCCAGCCAGCGTAGAAACTGGACATGGATGGGTTGGTCCAGACCAAGCGATTCCTTAATATAATCTGCACTGATCTGTTGACCGAGGGATGCTTCCTGGGACATTTCCGCTACCATGAGGTCAATGACACTTCCCGGTATGAAACGTACCGTCAGGAATACCAGAATCGCGACAAGAAACAGGGTAGGGATCATGAGTAACAATCTTCTTATTACATACGGACGCATAGAAACCCGCCTTTCTTTAAGTCCCCCGTTAGTTTACTTTAGGAGTAACACCTTGTCAATACCTATAAAAAGCCGATAATCCAATTCTGAAATATGTAAAAATCCATTATCTCACCCTATCACCTCCCAATATCTTAATAAAGACATATATACTAACCTAAAAAGTGGTGATAAAACAAGCCGGGTATATCACCAAAAATGGTTGTGATTACTTGATACCTATATATAGTCAACAAATTACCAAAAAGTTCACCACAATAATTTAACCACCGGATATTTTCAGAAGATGGTTTACAAAAAACGAAGCAGATAACAAAACGACGATTAGTAGTCGATAACAAATTTCCCATTTCGATATAGCAATTCGCCATCGACACGAATCTCTCCACCCTTTCGTAAATCACAAATCATATCCCAGTGAATCGCAGATTCATTTTTGCTTCCGGTCTCGGGGTATCCGGCACCCAGTGCCATGTGGAAACTACCTCCGATTTTTTCATCAAATAGTATCTCTCGCGTAAAGCGGGTGATGCCTTCATTCGTACCGATGGCAAATTCACCAACATAGCGGGAACCGTCATCGGTATCCAGTGTTTTGTTCAGGTATTCCTCATTCTTTTCTGCGGTGGCTTTGATCACCTTTCCGTGTTCAAACCAGAGCCGCACACCATCAACTTCCCGGCCGTTGTATATTGCTGGATATGAAAAGAAAACACGGCCTTCGATACTATCTTCAATCGGGCCGGTAAATATTTCCCCATCCGGCATATTTAACCGGCCGTCACAGTTTTCGAATATTCTTCCTTCCACATTGAGGTGAAGGTCAGTATCGGGGCTAGTAACATGGATCTCCTTTTTCCCTTTCATCCAATCGATAACCGCCTGTTGGCGGTGGGAAAAGTTGGTCCAATAAGCAACCGGGTCATTGATGTCCGGAAGGCAAGCTTGATATACAAAGTCTTCATATTCCATTAATCCCATATCGGCATCCTGGGCAAGGGCATGCGTGGGATACGGCGCAACCACCCACCGGAGTTCTCCGGAAGCAGAACGGCGCATGAAAGTCTTCATCAATCCAGTGCGGGCTTGTTGCAGCATCACTGTTTTGGCTGGATCGACATTAGCTAAGGCACGAGTATTGGACTCGGCAATTATCGACATGCGGACATCATAGGTTTCATATATTAGTTCAGTTGGCTTGGGAATATGTTTAATTTGCTCATCGGAAGCATATTTAAAGAATATTTCCTCAATATCAGGCAAAGAGTTCATCATAATGGGATGCCCACCAGCCATGAGTACTTTTTTGTATAATTCCTTTAATAAAGGTTCGGCGAGGGTACAACTCTGGATAACGACACAGTCACCTTTACGAACGGCCGTCGAATAGTTAACCAGTAGTTCGGCGAGTTTTTCAGTCCTCAAATCGGCCATACCAGCCTCCTTATACAAAAAACATTTACCAAAGAGTAACACATTCACCACATCGAAGTGAAAAAATTGTTGACTAATCCCATTGACAAAAGTTGCAACAGTAAAATCATAGACACATTTCAACAACACAACCCGCCAGAATCAATTAATGGCTCATTTAATAAAGTATTCTCACGAACGACATCCGGCTAAAGCAAAAAAGTACAGAGTTAGTTTCAATCCATACACTAATATCTGAAAGTTTGAGTGCTCATTTAAACATATGATATGATTGGGATGGTTTATAAACAGTCGATATACATGAACGGAATCAGTTCTTCTTAAGGAGGCTCAGTTGAGAGAAGTCGTCGTTGTTAGTGGTGCTAGAACGGCAGTAGGTAATTTCGGTGGTACGATCAAAGATATTCCGGTGGTCCAGTTAGGAGCACTGGTAATAAAAGAGGCTCTGAAAAAAGCCGGACTCAAACCACAGGTAAGTAAAGCACTGGAAGAGGTTGGCCCGGATGCTCTAAAGGGACTCGGTCTCATCGAACTGGAAAAGAAATACAGCAAATGGGAAGATTCGCTACGCCCGGTAAATGTAGATGAAGTAATCATGGGAAATGTACTCCAGGGCGGCCAAGGGCAAAACAGTGCCCGGCAGGCATCGATTAATGCTGGTATGCCGAAAGAAACAAATGCTTTTACTATAAACAAGGTTTGTGCATCCGGCCTAAAAGCAATCGCTCTGGGTGCGGAATCGATCGCTCTTGGAGAAGCTGAGGTTGTGATCGCCGGTGGTATGGAGAGTATGAGTACAGCTCCTTATATCCTGCCGAAAGCCCGCTGGGGATACCGAATGGATATCAATGCTAAAGGCGATCTATATGACCTGATGGTATATGACGGTTTATGGGAAATTTTCTATGGATATCATATGGGCAATACTGCCGAGAATATTGCCAAAAAATATAATATTTCCCGCCAGGAGCAGGATGAAGCTGGAGCGATGAGTCATCAGCGTGCCCGGGCAGCCATTAAAGCCGGGTTATTCAAAGAAGAAATCGTGCCGGTGGTTATTCCGCAGCGTGGCGCTGACCCCATCGTTTTTGATACCGATGAAAGGCCGATGGAAACCAGTGTCGAAAAGATGGCGAAGCTGCGCCCGGCATTCAGCAGTGACGGTACGGTGACTGCTGGTAATGCTTCGGGAATCAACGATGCCGCCGCCGCGGTAGTCCTGATGAGCCGTGAAATGGCAGAAAAACTCGGCCTTAAACCATTTGTCAGCATCATATCTTTTGCCTCCGGTGGCGTAGATCCGGCTTACATGGGTCTCGGGCCAGTTCCAGCGGTCAGAAAAGCCCTTAATAAAGCTAAACTCACTGTGAAAGATATAGATACAATTGAACTAAACGAAGCATTCGCTTCACAAACAATTGCCTGCAACAGGGAATTGGGCTTTACCTGGGATAAGACCAATACACTGGGTGGCGGTATCTCCATCGGCCATCCGATCGGCTGTACCGGCGCCAGATTAATGGTTACCGGTATGTATGATATGAAACGCCGTGGTTTGCGGTATGGCTTGTTAACCATGTGTATCGGCGGCGGCCAGGGCATGGCTATGGTCATCGAGAGAAAGAACTAATATATTTTCTTCGGAAACTAAAAAGAGAGGAGTTGCTGCTCCTCTCTTTTTTATATAGATTTATTTGTCAAGAACAAAGGATTACGGAACTATTTCAATTGTTTACTGGAAAAACCAAGCAAACGGCGGGCGACGATCAGAGTATTGATCTGGCCGGTCCCTTCGAAGATATCATTGATCTTGCCGTCGCGCATAAATTTTTCCAACATATTCTTACGTGTATACCCTAATGGTCCCATGATTTCAATGCATTTCTGGGTGATCATGGTAACAACTTTTCCGGCCTTGGCCTTGCACATGGAAGCTTCCATGTTATTAGGTTGTTTTTCACTGGCCAACCAGGCCGCCCGGAGAGCCAGAAAACGGGCGGCTTTGATATTTGACTCCATCTCCATGATGTCACGTTCGATCGTAGTCAGCTTGTTACGGGGAAGACCATAACGTATCTTGACGCCTTCTTTTTCGAGGGCTTCTTTAAGGAAGTCGAGCGAAGCACGAGCAATCCCTACTGCCTGCATAGCGACACCGGGGCGGCTACTGTCGAAGGTAGCCATCGCCCGGCGGAAGCCGGCAGAACTGGAAGCATCTATCTTCTGGACTTCAGGACTGCCCAGGATATTTTCATAAGGGATGCGGCAGTCTTCGAGGACGATAGCACACGTATCACTGGCATGAAGGCCCATCTTGTCTTCGACTTTTGTGAGTTTCAACCCGGGATTATCGGCATCAACAACAAAAGCCTTCATGCCGGCACGGCCGGCTGATTTATCGACAGTAGCCCAAACCACGATCAGGCCACCCGACTCCATAGAACGTTTTCCATTGGTTACGAAAATTTTTTCACCGTTCAGTACCCAGGAATCACCATCACGTTTGGCAGTGGTGCTGATAGCCGAAGTATCGGAACCGGCACCAGGTTCGGTCATGGCCATAGCTCCCCACCGGGGCGGCCCGTCCTCATAGCGTTTGAGGAATTTCTTAATTTGTTCTGGAGTACCGGAAGCCATAATAGCGGCGCCGCCCAGTCCGGATCCGGGACTGCACATCCCCAGGCCAACGTCGCCCCAGCTTCCTTCTTCGGAAACGAGGAGGCCGACCGGCCCGGCGAGTCCCATTCCAGGCATCGCGCCGCCTGCCCGGCCGCGGCGTTCCCAGCGCTTTTTATTAAGTTCTACCGGATCTTCGTGTTCATGTTCATCATAATACCGGGAGACCGGCCGGATATTTTCCACAGCATCCTTATGTGCCGCTTCGATAGCTTTTATTTCTTCTGCAGAAAGACTGAAATCAATCATCTTAATCTCCCTTTCCTGTCATCCGTCTCCAAGGGGGTTATGTTACCCAACCTGGAAGTCTTCAGTTTTCAGGGATGACAGGATTATTTATACAATAGCCATCCCGTCAAACATGGCGAAACCGCGCGCATTACGCAGCCAGAGCTCAACCGGATGTTCGCGAATATAACCGTGCCCGCCCAAAATCTGAACCGCCCGGTCCGTGACCATTAACGACATATCGTCGGCATAGTTTTTTACCAATGACGCCTCTTTCAGGGCATCTTCCTTACGGTCAAGTTTCCAGGCAGCTTCCCAGTTCATAAACCGGGTAGCATCGATTTCGATTATCATATCCGCCAGCATGAAGGCGATCGCCTGCCGGGAAGCGATAGGTTCACCGAAAGCGATGCGGGTCTTGGCATAATCGCGAGAATATTCGAATGCCGCCCGGGCTACGCCAACAGCCATGGCGGCCAGAGCGACCCGGGAACGGTTATGCAGCCGGGTAAAATCGCAGCCGGTATCGCCGCCGAGACGGCTGGCAGCCGGAACCATACAATTATTAAAGGCCACTTCAAAGGTTGGCAGGGCTTTGATGCCCATGTTCTTCTCAAGTTCGCTTAAGGTGACCCCGGTAGTGCCTTTATCAACCAGGAAAGCCTGCGTCCGGCCGCTGTCATTAGCGTAAACTACCATGGGACTGGCTTCACCGGCGAGGGGCACAAAACATTTCTGGCCGTTAAGAATATAGCTGCCGTTGCGGCGTACCGCCGTGGTATTCAAGGAACCGGCATCGAAGTCGAAACGCGGTTCAAGTAAAGCGGCAGTACCGGTATGATACTTAGCCTGGCAAAATGGCGGCAGGTATTTCTGTTTCTGTTCTGCGGTGCCCATCTCAACGAGAGGCACCACCGAGAGGTAAGGGGCGAGGATTTTCATGGTCATGGAAAGGTCGCCCCAGGCCAGTTCCTCGGCGATGAGGGTGCCGGTCACGGCGGAGTTTTCTTCACCCAGGCCACCCTGTTCGGCAGGGATGCAGGAGGAAATGAAACCCATGTCCCAGGCGGTATCGATGATGTTATACGGTATCTGTCCCGTCTCATCGGCCTGGTGATAGGCTTTCCTCATCTCATCGGTCGCGAACTGCTTGACGAGGTTGACCATCATTTGCTGTTCTTCATTAGGGCTGAAAGAGATCATGTATAGACTCCTTTCAGGATTAAAATTACATTTATTGACAACTATCAAATTAATGTAACATTAACAGCGGTTAATGGTCAAGGAAATGGTCGGATACGATAATCACCTATTCCCAGACACTGGACCAGAAACCCTTACTATGAAAGCCAAGCTTTTCCATCAAAGATTCCCCGGCCAGGACCCAGATCGTGATTAATGAAATTAACACTGTAGGAGGCCAAACAGCCATCCAGGGAGCTTCCAGCAGATAGCGGCGGGCTGGTCCGCTGAGCATGCCACCGAGTTCCGGAGCCGGCGGTGGAACGCCAAAGCCATAATATGAAATGGAAGAGATATAAAGAATGCATCCGGCGATGGTGAAGAAAAAAGCGGCTGGTAAAGGCAATAAAACACCATTAAGCCAATTCCTGCCCGGCGGGGAATGACGGGCAGCATCCTGGATAAGGCTGGTGATCCTGGGGAACAAGACGATACCGGCAAATTCTTTTTCATCTTCCACAACCAGAATACGCATATATTCTTCCTATAAGTACGTTTAGCTGATTATTGTAAGCCCTAATTTGGATGATTTGTCAAAAATTTAATGTTCTTTTAATGTTAATCTGGTATTCTTATATTAAATGTTCTAAAACGCAGCAATACATTGTGAACTTCTTCGTATAAAGTAATGCCCTTAAAAAAATGCACCGGGGGCGGATGGTAAGAAGCGATGATTGGCACATTAGAGAGGAAATCGGAACAGAATACCAACCGACTGGTACCGGACAAGCGAGATAGTCCGGATATCG
>JAEAME010001902.1_pt1 | contig 13219 bp, 14 predicted proteins | sample 8958731 | NCBI WGS metagenome assembly JAEAME01 (sample SAMN16933194, study PRJNA681113) | bioreactor sludge metagenome | isolation source: anerobic bioreactor sludge (Control) | place: India:Bengaluru | collected 2018-10-24 | reverse complement strand
GAAAAGAGGACCGATACCGGCGTTCATGTCCCTGGCATCCTCGCCGTCCAGTACGCTATTGTACATGGACATAGCGCGGGCGCTCATTATGGGACCTATGAAGCCGCTCTCATGTATGTACTCGGGCATGAGCGTTTCATGAGCAATGATGGGAAAGGAGGCGGCATCTTTTATATCGACGAAGGCTTCGGTGCCCTGCACGTGATCGGTATGATGATGCGTATAGATGATGCCGGCTACCGGCTTGCCTGTTATCTTTTTCAGATCGGCCATAACCTGTCGGCCCTGGTCAATGTTCATACCGGTATCGACGATCACCACACCGTCTTTACCCTCGACCATAATTATATTGGCCAGGTTATACCCGACGGCGCAATATACTTTCTCACCGACTTTATAGATTTTGCGCTCGAATAGCTTCGTATGCTCTTTTAACTCCGGATTGATGCCGGCCTGGACATGATGCTCATGATCATTTTGCATTCATATGCTCCTTTTACTGATTACGGCGTATAGTGGTCGCATTGAACTTCACGGGAAACGGCCTGCTGCAAACACTCAGTGCCACATCCTACAGCAGCTTTTCCAGCTCATCGATCTTCGACTCCAGCTCCATCTGAGACTGTTTCTGCTCTTGTACAAGGCGTTTTATCTCCGCCAGCGTCACTCCCTGGTCATCCTGTCTTTCGCTCGCCTGCCTGCTCAATCTTCTACCTCTACGTCTTTGCAGGAATGCATTCGCCACGAAACCTGTGAGTGTGCCGAAAAGGGCAGTGCCGGATAACATGACGATGATACCCACAAAACGCCCTTCACTGGTTACCGGTACGACATCACCGTAACCGGTGGTCGTGATTGTCTGATAAATGTACCACATGGCGTCCTGCCAGTTATTGATTTGAGCATTAGGCATCTTGTTCTCTATCTTCAAGACAGCAATACCACCGTATTCCAATATCATAATGATCAGGAACAGCACGGTGAGGAAAGCAGTAGCGGAGCTGTTATCTTTTAACTCGCGTACTATGTTTTGCCGCCCGTAGCTTGCCAGCATCTTTACAGTCCGTGCAATCCTGAATAGACGCAGCAGTTTGGCCCAGTTTATCGGCCCGGTCGACAGCAGGTCCGCCCATCCGAATTGCCTGAAAAAGTAGTTGGACTTGGATTTTGACAGGGACAGCCGCATTATGAAGTCCACCAGAAATATGAAGCTGTAAGTCCAGTCCATCGCTCCCAGCACACCTGCAACATCACGGTCCGGGATCAGATAAAAAAGAAGAATATTGACGATGGCGATGACAGACAGTGCGGCAATGAAAATCTCGTAACCTACGTTTTTCAGCTCATCAGACTGGTGCTTCATTCGTGCCCCTTTTTATGTATACTATTCTTATTACCGCCCGTTATACACTATTCCTCAGAACCACTAAAACCCATTTTATACTATTTGAATAGCAATCAACCAGTTCAGGCCGCCGCAGTTGAGGCAAGGCCGACTGCCACTGAAACTGATCTCTGTTGACATCCCTTTTCCGTCCGCATAGAATACCAGCAAAACTTATTAAGGGAGGTTCGGTATGGCAGTATTTGGAACATTGGAGTGGGCGACGGCGTTCATGAATGCAATCAACGCAAGTAAACCATATGAGGATGCGGCCAAGACATGGGAAGGTGATTTCTATTTCATCATCGAACCGGGCGGCTCCATCAAAGAGCCCGGTTACCAGTACGTAGACCTGTGGCACGGTAAATGCCGCAAAGTGGATGTCATACCGGCGGCGGAGAAGGATAAGTATAAGCCGGAATTCGTTCTGTCGGCCTCAATAGCAACCTGGCGCAAGGTGGCTGAGAAAAAAATAGATCCCATTCAGGCCATCGTCACACGCCAGCTCAAGCTCACCGGCAATATGGGCAAGGTCATGCGCGCCGTCAAGGCGGCACAGGAGCTGGTAAACTGCGTAACGCAGGTGCAAACTGAGTATCCCGAATAGTTCAAACACCTCATGTAAATAAAATTATTTTCCCGGTATTTATGCCGAGGAGGAGTTGTTATGTTTTTTGGTGTCCCGTTTATCGTCTTCGGAGATGATTCGCTTCAATACCTCAATACCATTAAGGGCAAGCGTGCCTTCATCGTAACCGACTCCAACATCGTCAAGCTCGGCCTGCATGAGTTGGTCAAGGCTGAACTGAAAACAGCCAATATCGAGTGCAAGGTGTTCGACGGGGTCGAACCGGACCCCTCGATTCAGACCGTGGAAAAAGCAACGGCTATCGCCAAAGATTTTGAACCGGACTGGTTCATCGGGCTGGGCGGCGGCTCTTCCATGGACGCCTGCAAGTCAACCATGGTTTGTTGCTGCGCCGGCATCGGCCCGCTGGATATGTCGCCATCCGATTTCTTCGACCTCAGGTCAAAGGCGCGCTTGTTATGTATCCCTACCACCAGCGGCACGGGCTCCGAGGCTACCTGGGCTATCGTATTGACAGATGTCGAGGGACAGAGGAAAGTCGCTCTGGGCTCTTACGAGACCTTACCCGATGTGGCCATCCTTGATCCCCGCATGGTCATGAGCATGCCGCCGCATGTAACCGGATCTACCGGAATGGATGCCCTCACACATGCCATCGAAGGCTATACGACCATCTGGCGCACCCCGTTCACCGACGGTCCGGGACTGGCGGCTATCAAGCTTATCTTCGAAAACCTCAAGAAAGCCGTCGATAACGGTAAGGATGAGGAGGCGCGCAAGAACATGATGTATGCAGCCTGCCAGGCCGGCACCTGCTTCGGCAACGGCATGGCCGGATTGGCGCACAGCTGTGGGCATGCGTTGGGAGGCATATTCCATACGCCGCACGGTGTGGCCATGGGCCTATACCTTCCCTATACCATGGAATACATAGCAAACGGTTCGGAAGAATCCCTTCAGAGGTATGCCGAAATCGCCCGTTTTTGCGGCATTGCGCAGGGCAGCGATAAAGACTGCTGTAAAGCGTTGATTGCAGCCGTGCGTAAATTGATTAAAGATATCGGGCAAATCCCTTCCGTCAAAGACCTTAAGATCGACAAAGACAAATACATTAAGGCCATGCCGGAACTTGTCGACAGGGCGGTGAACGAAGCCATGACCATTGCAGTCACAAGGATCGCTGATAATGCCGACCTTGAGAAAATGTTCATCTGCGCCTACGAAGGGAAAGAAGTCGATTTCTAATTGGTATTCGAGAGCAGAATATCGCTAAATTTAGGCAAGGAGGATCTGCCGTGAATGGATATATGGGCAAGATACTTGTTGTCGATCTGACAAAAAAAGAACTTACAGATGAACCTTTAAACGAGCAGTATGCGCGCGATTTTATAGGAGCGGGAGGCATCGCCTGCCGCTACCTGGCGGATCTCACCACCGACAAAACGGACCCTATGGGGCCGGATAATCCGCTCATTTTTATGGCCGGTCTGTTGACCGGCGCAGGTGGACCAAGCTTCAGCCGCTGGGTGGTCGCTTCCCGCTCACCGTATACAACCTATTACGGCGATGCCAACGGCGCGGCGCACTTCGGCTCCGAGCTTCGTTTCTCCGGCTACGACGGAATCATAGTCAAGGGCCAGTCGGAAAAACCTGTCTACCTTTTTATCAAAGACGGCAAAGCCGAGCTTAAAGATGCGGCTGCTTTATGGGGTAAGAACACCTACCAGACGATCGAGGATATACGCAAGGAATATGACGACCAGCGCATCCGCGTGGCCTGCATAGGGCAGGCGGGCGAGAATAAGGTCCTTTTCGCCAACATCATGACCGAGGACGGCCACTGCGCCGGCCGCGCCGGTATGGGTTGCGTCATGGGCAATAAAAAGCTCAAGGCCATTGCTGTAAGAGGTAAAGCTAAAATCCCCATGCATGACCCTGAGAAGTTCAGGGAATTCGCCCGTGGCGCCATGGATGAGGTCAAATCGGGATTTGTCACCACCATCATGCACGATACCGGAACCTGCGGATGGGTTGATTCGGGCATAGCCTATGGCGACACGCCCACCAAGTACTACACCATCGCCACAATGCCCGAGGCCACCGACATCAGCGGCGTTACTCAGTCTGAGCAATACCAGGTTGGGAATACTGCCTGTTTCGGCTGCCCTATCGGCTGCCGCAAGGTGCTTCACATTAAGGAAGGGCGTTTCAAAACCGACAAGCCCACCGAGGGTCCGGAATATGAGACTCTCATTGCCTGGGGCCCGCAGCTTATGATAGCCGATATGGGCGCCATCAACCGCTTCAACGAGCTCTGCAACGGCTACGGATTTGACAGCATCAGCAGCGGCTCCAGCGCAGCCTTCGCCTTCTACCTCTATGAGAAAGGTGTTATTACCACAAAGGATACAGGCGGACTGGAGTTGAAGTGGGGTGACATAGATGTCACTCTCAAGCTGATCGATCTTATCGCTAAAAACGAGGGCTTCGGCAAGATCGTGCAGGAAGGCACCAAGCGCATGGCTGCCCGTTACAACTGCCCGGGCGAGGCCATGCAGGTCAAGGGTCTTGAGTTCCCCATGCACGATCCCCGCGCCTACTGCTGCATGGGCCTGGCCTATGCCACCAGCAACCGCGGAGCCGACCATAACAAAAGCGATGCCTACCTGGTGGAGAACGGTATGGGCAATCCCGACCTGGGCCTCAACCCGGGAGACCGCTGGGGAGACGATAAGGCCCCCATGGTCGTGCTCTCGCAGGACTGGCGCTCTCTGACCGACGCACTGGGAATCTGCCATTTCGCCATGATGTCAACGCAGTCGATAGTGGATATGATGAACGCCTCCACAGGCTGGGGAGTCGACCAGGACGCCATACTCAAGGCGGGTGAGCGCATTTTCCAGCTTATGCGGGCTATGACCTGCAGGTTCGGCGTCACCCCCAAGGACGACGTGTTGCCGGAGATCGCACTGCGGCCCATACCCGACGGCGGCCAGGAGGGCAATGTCCCCAACATGGAGAAGATGTTGCCCGAGTACTACGAAATACGCGATTGGGACAAGGCAAGCGGAAAACCCAGCAAGGACCGCCTTGAGAAGCTGGGCATCGGCGCGTTGGCAGGTAAATTCGGAATTTAACACGATACATAATCTCGGTTTTCTGAGGCCGGCCGGGTGAAGTGGGATTTTAAACCGGCCGGCTTTTTCCACAGGTACAGACCGTGACGACCAGAGTAATAAAAGGTAAACGGTATATCGAGGTCGACCCCTCGAAATGCGCCGGCTGCATCACCTGCATGTTGCGCTGCTCCTTCAGATCAGGTGATAAATTCAGCCTCTCTGTTTCCAGCATCAGGGTAGAGCGTCTGGTAGGACGCCTTAACGAGTTCGACGTGAGTTTTAAAGAGGACTGCGATGCCTGCCTTGTCTGCGCCCGTTATTGCCCGTACGGCGCCCTGACAGCAAGTAAAGGGACGGACGAAGCTTGATATGAAACTGGGCGGATATGCGGGCAATATTCTGTACGTGAACCTTTCGGACGGCACTACGCGCAAACAGCCACTCGATGAGGACCTTGTCAGAGAATGTATAGGCGGTGCAGCCATCAATAACAGGCTGGCGCTCGACCTTATACGCCCCGATATCGACCCGTTTTCCCCCGGCAACGCAGTCATAATAGGAACGGGACCTTTTAACGGTACCTTCATACCCGGGGCCTCGCAGACCATGTCGGTCTACAAGTCGCCGCTAAACAACTCTTTCCCCCACAGCAATGCCGGCGGTGTTTTTAGCCACTTCCTTAAATCATCAGGCTACGATTTCCTGGTGATAACCGGAAGGTCACAGTGGCCGGTTTATCTGCTTATTGAGGATGACAACGTCAGTCTGAAACATGCTTCCGATATCTGGGGCATGGACGGGTTCGACTCGGCCGACGAGCTCAGGCTAAGACACTCCCCCTGCAGCATCATCCCCATTGGAATAGCCGGGGAACGACTATCCTCAATTTCGGTCACACACATCGATAAGGGAGGCACCATCGGCTCCGGCGGTCTGGCTGCCGTGATGGGCTCCAAAAAGCTTAAAGCCATCGTAGCCTGCATGGGCAGCAGGCCGATCGAGGTGGCCGATCCAAAACGGCTGAGAGCGCTGGTGGATGGCATACTGGAGAAGATCAGCAATTACCATTTAAGGGATGAGATGATGAAGGGGGGCGCCATGACCATGACCTCCGCCTGGATACCTCCCGGTGTGGTGGCCCGCAACTCCTCCGAGCTGATGCCCTACCCGGCCGATTTGAATGAAATCAAGGCGGAGCTCTACGAATCTCACAAGGCGGCACGTAAAAAGATCGCCTGCGCAACTTGTCCTTTATCCGATAAGGACCGCCTGGACCTGCCCGGCTGCCGCACCAATTACGATACCGCTGTTTTCATGGAAATGGCAGCCATGACCTACTCTCCAGCACTCGGCCACCTCAGCGAAGGGACGGCCACCGAGAGATATGCCATGGCTATTAAGTACTACGATGAAATCAACCGGCTGGGACTTGACCGCGTCTACAGCTTCAACGGTCTGGCTGATTTTGTGATTACCCTTTATGAGCAGGGGATCATCAGTAAAAGCGATACGAATGGCATGGAGCTCGACCGCAGCTACGACACATTGCTGGCCCTGCTGCGTATGACAGCCGCCCGCGAAGGATTCGGCGCTGTTTTGTGCGACGGTGTCTTGAGCGCCGCCCGCAAAATCGGCAATCTCGCTGCCGGCCGTGTGCAGAATGTGGTCAAAGGGCAGTTTATTGCCTTCGATCCGCGAATGAGCGGGTTTCTGCCCATGCACCTCGGCATGCTGGTACACCCTGGCCGCACGCTGGGTGTGGCCCCCGCCATGGGAGCGCCGTCCTACAGCCCGGGATGGCCTCTTGCCGATGTAAAGAAACAGGCCGAGCGATGCGGCGTTTCACCTCCGGATATTAATCGCCTTTTTTCAAACGACTCCTTTAACCTGGGACGCCTGGCCAAGCACGGTGAGGACTTCTTCGGTCTGTTCAACATGCTCGGCCAGTGCCACCGTCTTTACATCTCTCGCTTCTACAGTTTGCAGACACTTGCCGACCTCTACTCGGCCATCACAGGCATCGAAAAAAAGCCGGCCGAGCTAAAAAAGGCCAGCTCCTATATGTGGGATACATGGCGGGAGCTCAACAGCCGGGCTGGATTCACACACAGAGATGACGATCCTCCACATATCTGGTTCAAACCCCTTAAGGGACCTGACCACGAATATACCCTATATGATTACTACCTTAAAAAACCTATCTCCCGCGGCGACATCACAGGCTACCTGGATGAAGATGACAGCGAGCGGGAATTACAGGAGTAAAGAATGACTTCAGCAGAAAACACGAATTACATCGTATCCTGGAGCGGAGGCAAAGACAGCTGCATGGCGCTATATGAAGGCCTACAACGCGGTTGCCAAGTCTCGCACTTGGTGAATTTCATATCCAACGATGAGAAGAGGGTCAGGTTTCACGGAACAAACGCCGACCTGATAAAGCAGCAGGGCGCTGCAATGGGTATAGAGGTGGTGCAGTACGAGACGAGTTGGGACGGCTATGAGCGTGATTTCAAGGCGTGTGTGCGGGCGCTGCTTCCCACCGGGGTCAAAGGCATGATATTCGGCGACATCTACCTGGATGTGCACAAGGAATGGGTGGACAGAGTGTGCGGCGAAATAGGCATCGAGGCGCTGGAGCCCCTCTGGGGCAAGCCAACGGATGAGTTGCTCGACCGGTTTATCCGGCTCGGCTTCGAGGCGGTCATTGTAGGCGTTAATTCTAAATACATGGATGAAAAATGGGTGGGCCGGATGGTGGACTCTTCATTCAGAGATTATCTCAGGGAAAACAAAATAGACCCCTGCGGCGAAAACGGTGAATACCATACGGTGGTGATTAACGGTCCCATTTTCTCACGACGGCTTTCGCTGACTGCGGGTGACGTGACCTCAAAAAATGAATATCGGCTGCTTGATATAAAGGAGGTCGGCCTGGAGAAAGCTACAGCTTGAGATAGTCGGAAGAAGATTCTAAACAGTTATCACTTTGTATGTTTTGCTTTTGAAATAGGCCAGGGCTGCCAGTGATGCAAAAACAATGATCAGCACGATCAATACCAGCACCAGCGCCTGCTCCCTGTTTTCGTCCTGCACGGCGAAGTAAATCGCAACCGGAATCGTCGTTGTCCTGCCCGGTATGTTGCCCGCCAGCATCAGTGTCGCGCCAAATTCACCGATGGCTCTTGCGAAGGCCATGACTGCTCCGGCGGCTACCCCCGGCCAGGCCAAAGGAAGCGTAACCGTCCAGAATGTCCTCCACTCGCTGGCGCCCAGTGTTCGAGCTGCATTTTCTACACTTATGTCAACTTGCTCGAATGCGCCACGTGCGTTCATATACATCAGCGGAAAAGACACGACCGTGGCAGTAATGACCGTCGCCGGCCAGGAGAAAACCACGTTCAGGTCGAACAGCAGCAGCAACTGACCGATGGGGCCGTTCTTGCCGAAAAGGAGCAGCAGGCCCAACCCCACTACCGTCGGGGGCAAAACGAGCGGTAGAATGAGGAGGCCGTCGATAAAGCTCCTCATCCTGCTTTCGTGCCTAGCCATCCAGCGCGCCACGGCTATACCCGTAAAAAAGGTAATTACCGTGGCTGTAAATACGGTTGCCAGAGAGATCCATAGCGGCGACAGCAGCGATTCCATCATCTGTTTAATGCGCTAAATAACACCTATTGCTTTATCACGGTGAAGCCGTATTTATCAAATATGGCTCCTGCCTGGTCGCTGAATAAAAACGCCTCATATGCCAAAGCGGCCGCCCGATCCTTGCCTGTATTAATGACTGCCGCCGGGTAAATTACCTTTTTATTGATGTCGTCGGGCGCGTCCGCTACAACCCTGACGCTCTTGGATAACCTGGCGTCGGTCAGAAATACGACTCCGGCGTCAACGTTAGAGCTCTCAACGTACTGCAATACCTGCCGCACGTTGGCCGCCAGCACCAGCTTGGATTTCAGTGCATCCATACTCCCGAATTCATTCAAGATGTCCCGGGCATACTGGCCGGCCGGCACAGAATCGGGATCACCCATAGATATCTTTTTAACCGTATCTCCCGTCAGATCATTAAAGCTCTTTATTCCCAGAGTGCTGTCGGCAGGCACAATCAGAACGACCTTATTAAACAGCAGGTCTTTACGCGAACCCTCGACCAGCAATTTCTTGCTCTGCAGCGCGTCCATCTGCTTGGGGGATGCCGAAATAAACACATCCGCCGGTGCGCCGTTCTCGATTTGCTGTTGCAGAGTCCCCGACGCAGCGAAATTGGGTACGACGGTTACATTCGTATTATCCTTTTGATAGGCAGCATTGATCTCCTTGATGACATCGGTCAGGCTGGCCGCGGCCGATACATTCACCGTGACGGGCGGTGCGCCCAATACATTCTCCGTGGCGGCCGACGCCGAACATCCCATGCATAAAAGGATTACCAGCAGGATCAGTGACAGGTATCTACCTTCCATCATTTTCAGCCCCCGCTCACCAGTCGATACAGTTTGACCGTATCATCATCCTTGAGCACCGTGGCGTTCCAGACCGGCTCTTCATTTACATGAACTATAACAGCCTTCTGTACGTATGTCGGCAGCTTGAGAAGCACCAGCAGCTCGCGCACCGTGCAATTGTCGGGCACCTCCACTACAGAATCATTTTCATAATCTTCTATCTTAATAAACTTTCCGTAACTAAGATTTATTTTCATTTTCATTCCTCTAGCTTTTTACAGGATGTCCGAGCTCACTTCCTCTTCATCATACCCATGCAAACGGAAAGGAGTATGCCGAAGAAGTTGAACATGGCGGGATTGCCATCCAGCTTCAAATTATAGTTGTTCATGGCCACCTGCAGGCCTGTGTCCCCACCCAGGGCCAGCGTCTTGAATCCGATATCGGCATTCTCAAAAACCAGGGCCAGGTCGTAGTCCTTCAGCACCGTATCTGTAGAGAACTTCCCGTTCCTGATCAAGTAGCGTCTGCCTCTTGTTCCATCCTTGGTCATGATGACATATGTGGCGCTGCGCACGCTGAGCAGGTCTTTAACCGCTTTATTATTTCTGGCCGCCATGCCCATCATAAAACCCAGGATCGCCAGCAACATCGAGAACAGCATCTCACAAACACCTCCGGATTTGATTCACGTGAAAAGATAATCGGGATAGAGCTTTTTTAAACTCACCAGCGACATGACTTCATCATTCACCGGATTGTTGAAGACGGCCTGGGGCGTACCGGATTGTATAATCCTGCCGTTGGAGAACACCATAACCCGGTCCGCCAGTGAAAAGACCTCGAGCACGTTATGTGTTACCAGGATCGCAGGTATACGAAACTCCCGTTTCACCACATTTACCAGGCACCTGCGCATCTCCAGCCGCAGCTGGTCGTCCAGGGATGAAAAAGGTTCATCCAGCAGCAAAACCTCGGGATTGCGCATCAACGCCCTGGCCAAGGCTACCCTCTGTTTCTGGCCGCCCGAAATCTCGTGCGGATACCTGCCCCTGTATTCGGACACGCAGAACAAATCCATCATATCAGTGGCCTGTTTCCGCGCTATCCGCCCGTCGATACCGTGCGTTCCGTAAAGTATGTTTTTCTCTACGGTCATATGCGGAAACAGCGCCAGGTCCTGAAATACATAACCTACCGACCTCTGCTGCGGGGGAAGGTTGATGCTCATATCCCTGCTGTACAGCAGTCTGCCGTTCAGCCTGATATGTCCGTCGCCCTGCGGGATAATCCCGGCAATGGTGCGCAGCGTCATGCTCTTACCGGCGCCTGAATGCCCGAAGAGCACTACCAGCTCATTCTCCATAGTCCAACCCACGTCCAGTGAAAATCCGCCCATATTGTTTATGATTCTTAGTTCCAGGCTCACAGACTTACTCCAGTCTTCTTTAGCTCAGAGATATCAAATCTGCCGGTCCGAGCTTCGATTCGCTGCAAGATATTAATCGCATGCTCATAGCGGGCCCTGATCTTGCCGACCGCTTCCGGATTATCTCCGAATTTATCCCTGGCCTGTCCGAAACGGTCCTGTAGAGTCACGACCCTGTCTCCACTGACCAGCTTGTCTGCTAGGTAAAGTATCTCTGCGGGGGTGATTTCCCCACCGCAGCCGGAGGCTATATCCATGTGAGTCTCCACCAGTTCGGCAACTTTGGGAAATCCCATTCCTCGTATTATACGTGCTGATTCTGTGGCGTGGTCCGGCATTCCTCTTGCCAGATCGTGTAGCAGTGCGGCAGCCGTGACAAGCTCCCTGTCTATATCGCCACCATGCCGGTTTACCTCATCAACAATTGTCCCTGCAACCAGTGACACTGCTTTACAGTGAGCGAATACGTCATCCTGCGCCCGCTGGATATCCGTCATTATTACTTCGCATTCAGCCGCGGTCGGAATGTCCATCTTCCGAGATTTTTTGCATAGTAATTCATACTCTTCCGGCGTATCCATATCCAGTAAAATATTACTGTCGGGAACCGGCAACGTTACGATATCACTGTTGTGCAGATTAAATACACCACTTAGGCCGTTTTCCCCACTGTAATCGATTATCGCCCCGGCAAAGCTGGAGGCAACAAGGGGAGGATGGCCCCTTCTGGAATTAAAGACAGGAATCAATATCTTATTCCGCTGAAAATCGCGCAATTTTACAAGATATCGAATTGTCGCAGGCCTCACCAGCGGCACATCGGCGGGCATAAGAAAAAAAGCCTCTGTGCTTGCATCCAGGCTGCCTACACCTGCCTGAACAGAGGTGAACATGCCATCTGCAAAACGTTCGTTGATTATTACTCTTGCATCCACTCCACTCAATGCCTGAATCAATTCCCCTTTGTTGTAACCTGCAACAACACGTATATCCGTTATGCCGGCATCTATAAACGATGCAATCACACGTTTTATGACCGTTTGCCCACCCAGGTCCAGCAGCGGTTTAAACCGCTGCATCCTTTCCGAATACCCTGCCGCCAGGATTATGGCCGTGACGGTCGGTTTTTCCATTTCCTTTTCTGTGCCCTCTTATCTATCAGCTCTCCCACAATGCTCACAGCTATCTCCGCAGGAGTCTCGGTTTCGATCTTAATGCCGATAGGGCAATAAACCTTCTCGAGCTGTGCTGCAGAAAAACCCTCTGCCATCAATGCCTTGTATATCGCATCTTTCTTACGTTTGCTGCCGATCATACCTATGTAGCCGGCTTTTGAATTTAATGCCTGTGCCAGGACAGTTTTATCATAAGCATGGCCCCGTGTGACAATAACCACATAGCTGTTATCGTCAGGCTGCAGGCCGTCAAAACAATTGTCGAAAGATTTGAGCACAATAACCTCGGCGGGCGGTGCAAACCTCTGCTCGTTGGCGTATTCGGCGCGGTCGTCCAGTACGACAGTCGCGAAACCAACTCTCATTGCCAGATCATTTACCTCGCGCGAGATATGTCCTGCCCCGAAGATATACAGGACGCCCGTATTGAGCACGATGTCCACCCAGAACTGATGGTCCTCAATATCCAACAGTGCAGGTTCGTTTAAGCCCCATACAGTGTCGGTCAGCCTGGCCGACAATCCCACAGATCCGTCCGAGCCGGTGGCACAGGTGCTGCCCGGAGCCACCACGCTATGTTCCAGCAACCCGGGTCCTGTATCAGCAGCAGGCAGTGCTGTAACTAAATAACTTCTGTGGTTGTGGCGCCTGCCCGCGAGCAGCCTGTCAAATACTTCCCGCGTGCCGTGGTCTGCTGGCAGATATTCAACCAGCAGTTCGCATGTTCCACCGCATACCATATCGGCCACCGTGACATCATCGCCCGTCATATCGAACGAGAGTCTGGCGAAGCCTTTTTCACGAAACAGCTTGACGGCCTCTCGCATAACTCCTGCTTCGATCAGGCCGCCGCCCACTGTTCCCTCGATTTTTCCGTCCCTGCGCACCACCATGGTTGATCCCAGGTGTCGAGGGCTGGAGCCTTTAACGCTGATGACTCTGGCAATCACCAGATCCTCACCCTTCTTCAACAGGCTCGCGATGATATCGAGCAAATCAGTCATTTGTTACTTCTCGGCACAGGCCAGCAGCGTTCTTTTGACCAGCGTCCTGGCCACCGCCACCATGTACT